>ERZ887851.2218-NODE-2218-length-15464-cov-22.241288_pt1 | contig 15464 bp, 13 predicted proteins | sample MGYA00521100_ERZ887851 | MGnify/ENA primary metagenome ERZ887851 (study PRJEB32303, sample SAMEA104408602) | aquatic metagenome | biome: Brackish water; feature: Pelagic; material: water | place: Baltic Sea | collected 2014-06-06T16:11:00 | depth 11,444 m ...
GCGTTTGCGCTACAAGTGCTGAATGGGATAGTGTTTACACAGACGTATCCGAAACAAGCGGCGAATGGGACTCAGTATACAATAGCGTTTGCGCTACAAGTGCTGAATGGGATAGTGTTTACACAGACGTATCCGAAACAAGCGGCGAATGGGACTCAGTATACAGTAGCGTTTGTGCTACAAGTGCAGAATGGGATTCAGTTTACAGTAGCGTTTGTGCTACAAGTGCAGAATGGGATTCAGTCTACACGGACGTAAGCGAAACAAGCGCTGAATGGGACTCAGTATACTCGAGCGTATGTGCTACAAGTGCAGAGTGGAACAGTGTTTATACAGACGTAAGTGAAACAAGCGGCGAATGGAATTCAGTATACAGTAGCGTTTGTGCTACAAGTGCAGAATGGGATTCAGTTTACACTGATGTATCTGAAACAAGTGCTGAGTGGGACAGTGTTTATAGTTATATCAATGTTGCTAGTGGTGATTATGGAATTGCGACGTTAGGAGCGAACGGTAAGCTCGATGAAGCTCTTGTACCTAATCTTAGTATATCGGAAGTATATGTAGTGACTTACTCATCACAAGTGAGCGCGTTATGTGACGGGTCGTTACAAGGTCCGGTTGATATCGAAAGAGGGGATGTTGTTATAGTAACAACTGATGAGCATAGCTTAATAGCTCTCGTAGATCAGCCAACTGGTAATTATAATACAGGTTTTGATACGTTCGCTGGATTTACTAAGCTTGCGACCGCTACTGATTTTATAAAAACCATCAATGGTAAGCAAGGATATAATGTAGTAATTAATCCTGACGATCTAGATGATACTAACACTGCGCATAAGTTCGTAACTGATCTTCAGAGAGACAATTGGGATAGTGTTTATAATAGTGTATGTGCTACGAGTGCTGAATGGGATTCAGTATACACAGACGTGAGTGAAACGAGCGGTGAATGGGATTCAGTTTACAGCTGGGTCAATAGTGACAGTGCTACCAACAATACTGATTACAATCAAACACATTTTGTTAATGCTAGCGGAGATACAATCACAGGACCTCTTTCGGTAACTGGAGCTACAGATCTTACGAGTACATTGAGTGTCACAGGATTGACAGATGTCAAGACATTGAGTGCTGTCGAGATTGGCGTGAGTGATAACGTTAGTGTTTCCGGTAACGTACACATCTTAGGTGATCTAAGAGTTGATGGCAATACATACTTAAGTGCAGGAGCTGGAGGTGATATTAATGTTGGAGATTCAGCTGATGATAATATTATATTTAATGCTGATGTTAATAGTAATATCCTACCAAATACTAACGATACATATGACCTAGGTTCAGTAGACCAGAAGTGGAGTAATATACATACAGTTTCAGCACATGTAGGTGCACAAGATATACACAATTTAAATGTAACAGGTGTAACTAACCTGTCTGGTAAGTCAGATCAAGGTCCTGGAGTAATAATAACAGGTACACCTACTGGGATATTCGATGTTAATACACCTGGTTTTGAGGATAGAGATGGAGATTATTTAATCCCGGATGTTGACATCACTGGTGATGTTGTACTTCACGGCAGTCTATCAGCAGATAACGTACATATATATTCATTAACGGCGAGTAACTTCAAGGCTGAGTATCAAAAATTAGTAGTTAATGACGGTGATTTAGAGTTATGGAACGGTAATATACGTCAACGCGGTGGTAACGTTTTGATTGAGAGTGATATCGGTCATATAGATGACGAAAATACATACATCAGATTTCAACCTGACCAATTAAAGATTGTAGCACATGACCTGAACATGATTCAGTTCAATGAATACCCTGTTGATGATGACATAATCATAATTGCAGACTCAAATGATGCAGTTGATATCAGAGTACAGAATCCAACTGACTTAAATACGTTCTTCATTAATGGTGATAATGCGTATGTCGGTATAGGTACAAACAATCCAGTTGAAAAACTTCACGTAGCAACCGGTCAAGTACAACTAGCTGAAGGTAGTGCGGATGGTGCGTTGATGATAACTAGCGGTACAACTCAAGAGAGAGTTGATAAAACAGGTTCGATTCGTTGGAATTCAGATTTAAATAGATATGAAGGGTACTTAGTGGATACTAATACGTGGGCTAGTCTCAACAGTATTGGTGATACAGACGGTGACACATACATTGATATAGATGCTGAAGCTAGTGAGTATCCTGATAGTGATGTGATGTCAATGTACACAGCTGGGTGTTCAGCAATGACAATATACCCAGACCAGACAGTTGCTTTTGCTGGTGATATACAATTTGATAACATAACAGTTTATGACAGTGATAGCGTGACAGGTCCATTGTCTGCTAGTAGTGAATTCATATATCTTAAGGTTAACGGTAAGGACCGAGCTATCAGATTATGGCACACACCTGAAGACACAAGACAAGATTTAACAACGATCCACGGTGAGAATATCACTGAAATCGGCGATGATTGTGGGTTAGGATTATTCGGAGATATTCCAATGCAAACAATAAGTGCTCAAAACGTTCTAACTTCCCCACCAACACAATAAATATATACACATATGGCTAAGAACTTTACAGATTTTCAAGAGTTGACCGGTAGCTTTACAGGCTCTGGCTTTACTGACCAAACTGGTACAACTATAACGGACACAACCACATCGATGCATCTCGTCGGGTATGACGACGTCGCACCTCACGGTGAGAGAAGATTCACGGTAGAGAGTGTGTTACTCGCTGCTAGTGCGTATCATGTAGGACTAGAGAATGTACAGAACATATCTACAGAAGATTTACTCAATGACACAACATTAACTGGCACTACTTCTGCTGACGATTTAATTGTCGTTGGTAACTTATCAGTTGAAGGTGATACAGTGACATTAAACACAGAAAGCTTCGCGACTAGTGCATTTGAGGTAGAGAATAGTGGTACACAGATCGCATTTAAAGTTTCTCAAACCGGTGCTAATGGTATTGCTAGATTTTTAGATGATGAGGACGTGGTTTTAGATGTTGCTGATGGCGGTTGGGTTGGAATTGGTGTTGAAGGTCAATCGACAGTTGCATTAACTGTCGCTGGTAACATAAGCGCTACTGGTGAGATTTATGTTGGTGGTGAGGTTGATGGTCGTCATGTGTATGAGGATGGATTGAAACTTGATGACATACAGCCACATGCTGATGTAACATCATATATGCTAAGTTCAGTGAGTGTGAGACTTACTGAATTGGCCCAAGAATCAGAATATTTAAACATAACAGTAGCCAAAGGTTTTGACTTGCTCGAAGATGGAGACAATTTTAAGAAGGTACCAACAGTATCATCTGTAGGTGGTGCTGGTATTGGTGATTATTCAACTGATAAGATCAAGAGCGTCGAGTATGATGCTGATGTAACTGGTGATCATAGCGCGGATATCATATTTAATGATGTACCGGACGGACCTTGGAATGGTGATGCAGATACAACTTATGTGAAGGTTACTAGTGCAGAGCATGATAGATTGATATCAATTCGTGGTGTAGTGTCCGGAGCTGGTTCATTATACAATGGTGATATTGGAGTAGAAGATATCAATCAAGATGATATTAAAAACGCCTATCATGACGCTTACCCGGACTTTTGGAGTTCTGCTGATGAAATTGAGTATCGTACAACAGTAGTACCACAAGCAAGCGCAGCAGTCAAAAACATAGATGGTATTGGACCAGCTGGTGGAATGGCAGACGGTCATGCAAATTTAAGTAATGTCAATATAACCGAATCATTAACTGCTCAAAATGCAAAACTAGGATCAACAGTCAGTGTTGCTAGTGGTGGTGGATGGGTACAAGGATTAACCAAGGATATTGATGTCGGGGGAGACGTATTGAGATTTATAGACGGTATATTAGTTGACCATATAACATGAGAATAACGTGTAGCTAATATAACCGTTATGTGGAAAGTGAAGCATAATGAGTGATAGAGAACCAGTATTAAAAGATTGTTTTAAAGTAAAGAAGGGCCTGTGTGTAACAGGTGATGCTTCTATAACCGGAGATTTGACATTATCCGGAGATTTTGGTTGGATGAACCCTGGCGCGTTACTCACCGTCGGTAACATCAACACCACCAATTTATCCGCCGGTACATTCTATAGTAGTAATCATGAGTTTGTAGATGTTCCGCTAGGCCAGGATTATACTATAATACACCCGATATCTGTAGTTGATGAAACTATATTTGAATCTAACCTACAGGTAGAAGAGAATGTACTTATCAAAGGAGATCTAAGTGTCGATGGTGATACATACTTCAGTACTGGAGCGGATGGTTCAATCAACATCGGTAACACTGACACTGACGTGGTTAACTTCATCGCGAAAGTCGAAAGTGATATAATACCATCAGACGTAAATACATATAACCTAGGCACATCAGCTATATATTGGAATACTCTATATGTACATGACATAAGCGCCCACGGAAGTGTAGAGATTGAAGAAAACCTAGATGTAACTGGTGACACCACACTAGATGGTACATTCAGTGCGGTTGGTAGTTCAGTATTCGATAATAGCGTTCATATCAAAGGTGACTTGAGAGTTGATGGTAACGCTTATTTGAGCGCTGGTTCCGGTGGTTCTATCAACATAGGTGACACGAGTACAGATAATATTGTATTCGTTGCTGATGTTAGTAGCAACATACTACCGGATGAGAGTGATAAATATGATTTAGGTACATCTACTCAACAATGGCGTGAATTGTTCGTAAAGGATATAAGTGGATCACAAGATCTGAGTATTGACCGGTATGTAAATTTTTCAGGATTATCAAGTGGAGACCTCTCCGGGAACTTCATCTCATATCAATCGGACGGTGAAATCACCACATCCACGTTGATAGTTGACGAAGTAAGTAGAGCGACGACAAAAGTAAATAACACAAGTGCTGAATGGGACTCGGTTTACAGTTGGGTCAATAGTGACAGTGCTACCAACAATACAGATTACAATCAAACACATTTTGTAAACGCTAGCGGTGATAGCATGACCGGTGATCTTGATCTAGGTACAAACAAAATCATCACTGAAACCGTAACTACTGATGACGACACAGGATCCCTAACATTACGCGGTGGAGTTAGCCAGTCAACCGGTGCACAGCTTAAAATATTCGGTAGTAATCAAAGCTCTTCAAGTAATAATAACAGAATACAGATTAACTCTGACGATATTCTCATTGGTGATGTATTTGCTGGTGGTAACTTTCAACCATGGATGCTCCGTGTTAATGTCGATACCGAACAAATTATACTAGGTGGTCTGAATCCTTTAAATAATAGTGATATATCAGTTTATGGAACCACGACAGTAAGTGGTGATGTACTACCAGATGCATCAATGACTTATGATTTAGGTTCTGCAAACCATCATTGGAGTACATTATACGTTCATGACGTCAGTGCACATGGTAGTGTAAGTGCAAGTGACTTATATGTGACCGGTTCAGCAACATTAAGCTCTCTAAGCGTAAGTGGTGATAGTACCACACCGGTACTCAGAGTATCACAACTAGGCTCTGGAAATGCAGTTGAAGTTGTAGATCAGACTGATCCAGATAACACACCATTTGTTATAGATGCCTCCGGTAAAGTCGGAATTGGTACCACCACTCCTGGAGCAAGACTTGATGTTGATGGTGTGTCTAGGTTCACTAGAGCATCCACTGGAGGTCAGCCTAGTATTGTAACAATTGAAAATACCGCGACCGGACCTACATACAATCCAGCTCTAGAGGTTATTGGTGATATAGTCGCTACAGGGTCAATTAGTGCTGCTGGGGACATATACGCCGCGAATCATAGTTTAATTTTCTCAGACGGTAACACTACTAACGATACAACATGGTCTAAGAATGACGCAGTAACAGCAAAAAGAGTAGCTATCGAATGGGATGGTATTCATACCACCGGTAGTTTAGCAATTCCTGTATCCGCATCTGTTGCTGGTGATTTTGTTGTGGATGGTGATGTGACGTTAGGTCAACCTGATACTGTGGTGGTTTTAGGTAAAATAGGAAGTGATCTGATACCCACAATCAACAACCAATTTTCTGTAGGGTCAACTGGCGCGCCATTCCAATCCGGTCACTTTGAGAATGTACATACCACTGATGGTGTAACCGCTAGTACAGTTAGTGCAGAACAGGTATATTTCCTTCCGGAAGATGTAACCACTGGTGGATCTTCACCAGTCACTACCAGTAGCTATGTAGAAGCTAGAAATTTAACATATACAGATGTACTCAGCTCACGTGACACAACGAGTGTTGTTCAATCTAATAGTGCAAATTGGAACAAACGTGATCATATATTGACGAGAAGTTGTATCAACTTGACGTTTCAAGCTGAAACCGGAGGGACTGTGACACATTATCCAGAATTTATAACAATTGCTACTGATAACCCGGCCGGGGATGCGAGATGGAATGATATCACATATGCCCATGCGATGGTGTTACCTTACAACACTACAGTCAAGAAGATTGTTCTCAGAGGCTCAGCAACACAATCAGCGACAGTTAAGATAGGTATACATACTAATAATGGAGTCACTGATCCTAATAGTATAGAATATAAGTATTTCACTGAAACACCAATCGCGACTGAAGAGAATACATATCAATTTAACAACCAACCTAAAGTATTTACCTTCGCTGATACAACATCAGCATTAGAAGGAGAGACCTTAGGTATTAGTATATCTGGAACAAAAGCGATCAGTACTACTAATGTTTCAATTGTATTGTCGTACTCAGATTAAAACACATCACTGATAGTCAGCGTTTTAAGTAGGGATTGAATAAGTATATTTAACAATCTCTTAAGAAAATGGCTACAACAATAGAATTATACAATCTCGATAAATATACTCCATATATACCGGTCCCTAAAGTTGATAGGGTAGAGGGTGATGGAGATGAAATCATACTAAGCGCAGACGGTCGCGAAGAATCCGCTAGTGACGGTCTTCCCGGATCTCTTACAATACACGCATCAGGTGGTGTATGGGTGGATACATTTCATGTATGTACATGCGAGATATCAAACAAATTTACAATACCGGTCGGTAGCTCAACAGCAGAAACTTTCCTGTCATTCGACAAGCGAGACTTTCGTTTTGCACAAATTGATATGATAATTCAAACCGGTAACAATTTTACAACTAAAAGCCTAACAGTTATACATAACAATAGTACCGTCACACTACAAATAGATGATGGAGTGAGTGCACCAATATCAACAACATGGAACATTCAAGTGACTGGATCGATTGTTGGTAATGATATAAACTTGAAAGTGTCAGGTTTAACAGATAATAGTATAGTTAGTTGTATATCTAGATATACTTTAACGTAATATAAGGATCATTCATTAGTCAATGACTAAGAGGCTCATATTTAAACAATGCGGTATTATCACAGGGATGTCCGTCCGCGCTGCTCTAGAGCCAGAGAAATATCCACCTAAAGGTAATGGTATTGATGGTGGTTATCCTAGAATTTTAGACCTTGATATATGTACTGGATCGGATCACATAACATACAATAAGATTAACAACTGGTCTGTAACACAAGGAACTTTTGATCCATTTTCTCTGTTTGATGCTACTCTTAAGAGATTGGAGGCAGTGACCACAGAGGTAACCCAAGCCGGAGTGAGCTTTACATTAGACACATATAGTGTAAAGCTCGCCGGTAAGGGTTCAATTTCATTCATCGGAGGATCTGGATACAATTGGTCTACCGGTAACACAACAAATGTTGAGATTGTTGATAATGATGAGGTGACAGTAACATTCACCGGCACACCTCCAACTGGAGTATCCATACAGATGCAGGCTAATGTAGACGAGATACAGTCAATAAGTGTCACGCTTGAGTCAACTGATGAGGAGATGTTAGTGAACGGTGATTTTACTGATATTGAAGTGCAGTTTTATGATATAGAGAGCTGGTACGGAGATGCCTATTCCGGAGTTATTCCTAGAGATACCCTAGGTTGGCTACAGGGCTTCAATGACAGCATAATTTACACTATTTTTGAATAAATAAAATTATATGAAGTTAAAATGTTTAGTAACTGGAGGAGCGGGATTTATTGGAAGTCACTGCGTGGATAGACTTAAAGAACTCGGTCATGACGTTGTCGTAGTTGATAACGAATGTGCACCTGAGAATGACAATTTCTATTGGAGAGATGATACTGATAACCATAAAGTCAATATCATGGATTATGATGCATTGGCTCCCTTATTCAAAGGAGTTGATTATGTGTTTCATTTTGCTGCTGAGAGTAGAATACAACCAAGTATCATAGACCCTAGATATGCCATCAATGTTAATGTCGTCGGTACTACGAACGTACTTCAAGCATCAAGGGAGGCTAGTGTCAAAAGGGTTATGTATTCCGGTACAAGTGCTAGTTACGGTCTAGCTAACACACCACCTTTAACAGAGGATATGCCAACTGATTGTTTGAATCCATACTCAGTCGGTAAAGTAGGTGGTGAAGAGGTATGTAAGATGTACACTCGCTTGTTTGGAGTTGAAACCACACGATTTAGATACTTCAATGTTTACGGAGATCGTAGTCCTACAAAAGGTCAATATGCTCCCGTGATTGGATTGTTTTTTCAACAAAAGATTGCCAAGAAACCTATGACAGTTGTTGGAGATGGTGAGAGAAGAAGAGATTACACACATGTGTCAGATATTGTTGAGGCGAACATACTAGCAGCAACTTGTGAGGATGAACGTGCAGTAGGTGGATTGTTCAATTTAGGAAATGGTATAAATTATAGTGTGTTAGACTTAGTCAAGATGATAGGTGGCCCTTACGAGCATATCGAAGATAGATTAGGTGAAGCAGATGCAACACTCGCTGACAATACAAGAGCTAAAGAAATATTAGGCTGGGACCCGAAGGTTGATCTACCAGAATGGGTATACAATAACAAGCCTGGGTGAGTGTAACTACAGGCAAGCTGTTCGATCAAGCTCATCCAGATCTATATAAGAAATGGGTGATAGGTGGATTCGTTCAGGATCCTAAATTTAATAGTGATCATTTTGAGTTTAAGTTCCAGGAAGGTGAGAAGGGAATGATAAGGGAACCAAAGGCAGTGATCAATCCTGATACAAGTACCCTCGCTATATTGATACACGGAGAGTTACGTTTAAACTTTGGTGAAGATGATATAATCTTACGTAGTAGGGGTGATTATGTATGGTGGTCACCGGATGAACCTCACCTGTTCGAATACATTGAGGACAGTCTCGTAATAACTCTGAGATGGATTGAATGAAATTACAACCATATATCTTTAATTGGCCCCGGACGGATGAGAATGTAAAGTACATGTATGATCAAATTGATAACTGCACTGTTATCAATAGCGGTGACACTAATATCGTTGACCGTTGCTACAACATAGGAGAACATTCATACTTCAGTGCTCAGTTTAAGACGATGTTATCACTACATGATGGAACTAGCACAATACTACACATACAGGGTGACGCTAGTTATCATGACTGGTCCAAGCTGATAAAAGACGCGGATCATTATATATCGAAATATTCCGCTGGTATATATTACCCTGTTGTAAAAAATACATCATGGACTGCCGATAAAATGGCTGTGACAAAATCATCATCTCGTGATGACAATATAAGTTATGTTGCAGATGGTGATGAAACTGTATGGTTTATACACCCAGACATAATCAATTATTTTAATGATCATAATTTGATAGAGATACTACATGATAATAAATATGGATTTGGATGGGACTTAATACTCTGCTCTATATGTCATCTAAAACAAATTCCAGTCATTAGAGATAGCAATCACATAATAGAACACCCTAAAAGTAAAGGGTACGATTTTCATGAAGCCTGGATAGAGTTTAAGAATGTAATGAACTGCCTTCCGGAAGAATTGAAGAGAATTGCAGATATGATACATAACAACCACAAGATAGATGATCTTAAGAATCATGTTGATAAGTATTGTATATGAATGTTTCCGTAGTATGTGCTGTTATGAATCGACCTTATCGGGTGATACCTTGTCTTCGATCATGGGTTGATTTGAAGATCGCTGATGATGTTGTGGTGGTGGATTGGTCATCAACGAAGCGTGTCAGTGATATAATAGCAGAAGAAGAATTCAATCACAGCAAGCTCAACGTCATTCGAATAGATGATCAAGAAAAATTTAACTTCGGTAGAGCATATAATATAGCAATTGACAAGTGTGAGAGTGATATTGTAGTGAAGGTTGATATAGATTATATTCTAACCAATCAAATCAAGCTAACAGAAGTTATAAGTGATATTAACTTCGATAAGCAATTTCTACACGGAGGAGGAGCCGGAGCTCATTACCTGGGCTTCAGTTGTTTTGACAAGACACATGGCGAGATATACAATGAAAATTTCAATGGATATGGATATGAAGATGGTGACCTGTACAAAAGATTTCAGAACATAGGTTTAGAAAAAATGATTATACCTGATATACGTGAGATATTTTATCATATACCTCATGACAACAGACTCAGAGTGCAAAATTTTGATGTTAAGGATATAGCGGAATCAACAAAAATTAATATGCAAATTGCAGACACCAATGATGAGTGATATAGAGTCAGAGGTAAAGTGGCGTATGGGTCGGTTGTATAGTGAAAGATTAGGACTAAGAGACTTAATTGATGACAAACAGGATTTAGAAGCAATGAAAGTAGAGCTATTATATGAGCTAGATGACAGAAATAAAGTCATACAAGAGCTCAACAAACATAAGAGTAACGAAACATTATTAAGGGAGAAGGATAGATTAACTGAACTTACAACCAAAAGAAACAAATTCATACAAGAACTCAACAAACATAGGAACGACGAGAAATTATTAAAGAAGAAGGATAAATTATCTAAATCACTAGATGTAATGAAATATAATAAAACACTACACACTATTGAAGCAGGTAACATAATCTCAGAGCTAAAGACAATACAAGATCAATTATATCCACCAATATTAACAACGAAGATATCTGACCTTGATTACATCCAAGTTGAACTAAAGACAATACAAGAGCAATTAACACCCATTTCACTAACAACGAAGATAGGTAAAACCAATCATATAAGCACTGAACTGAAGAGTATTCAACACCGATTAGACATGGCGCAAGGGACATATCGACACGTGACCATTCCTGAGGAATATGCTTTAGAACAACAGAAGACATGTCACGGTAGAGATAGCTACCCTAGAGAAGGCTTTTTATTTGACTTTATGATCAACAACAATATCGACACTCAGTTGATAATCGGAGGAGAGCGTTCATTTGGATTTAACGGTGTGTTATTTTCTCAAGCGCGGACAATTGGAGATGATCAAGTGATATTATACCCGGATCATAACCTGTACCCAACACCAGCTGTTGATTTTCTGTTGAATAAAAATTTTAATCAAACTATTGAGTCTGTACCCTTTGAAGACAAACCTGATATAGCTGTATGGAGAGGTGGAGACACTGGTGGACAAGGCCCGGTACCAGGACAGGTTGAGTTGGGTCTGGATAAAGTTAAGATAAACAGACAGCATTTCGTCGATAAATTTAAGAATACAAAGTGTATAGACGCTGCTATAATTGATAGTGAAATCGGTCCTAGTACACCAGAGATCAAAGGAGATCCTAATTGGTTGATGCCACATGAACAGGCTAATAACTACAAGTATATAATATCACTTGAGGGTAATGATGCTGGTAGTAATCCTAGATGGGTGTTCTCAACACAATGTGTAGTGTTCATGTCTGACAAACTGACATCCGAACTCACATGGCATTATCATCTGAAACCATGGGTCAATTATATTCCATTCAAACATGATCTTAGTGACCTGGAGAATAAGATAAAGTGGGCTAATAATAACATTGATGAATGTAAATCGATAATTAAACGAGCTAATGAAATGCATAGACAGGTAACTGACGTTAACCGTGAGTACAAAATACTAACAATACTGCTCGATATATACAAGAATAATATTAAATAACTATGTATGAAGAAGGAAGTTTGTGGAATAATAGTTTGTGTTGGATGGTCTAAAATCCTAGAGCTAACACTACCTAAGAATGTTAAATTATTGGACGAAATATATGTAGTAACAAAGGAATCTGATAAGGATACTCAACGGGTATGCGCTAAGTATGGGAATGTACATGTAAGGTTTTACGATTTCTTGATAAGTCACTCTACATGGGCAGCGCAACATGAAAAATATATGCTACAGAATGCATCAGATAGAATTAAATCTGAATGGCGCGAGAAGTCTAAGGATATGGATCATTTTAATGATATTCTTAGGCTCTGTTTTAATAAAGGAGGAGCTATTGCTCATGTACAGCGAGAATTATATGAAAAGAAGCCGCTAGCGTTTCACGCGCTGATGGATTCAGACATCATACTCCCTAGTAATATAACCAATTACATACAAGGTACAAATGAGCAGAACATTCAAGTGTATGACAGGGAAACCGCCTCTATTATAAACGGATTGGAATTACAAAGCGATGTAATATATGGTGCGATTCATAGAATCAACTATACATCTTTATCAGACTATAATAACAGTAAAGGAACTCGTACCGACGCCGGCATCGCTGGTCATTTCATGCTCGTCAATAGTTTAAAGAAACACTTAATGGATGAATGGACCAACGGATGCGGTGCTGATGTATGGTACCCTTTTGGTTTACCACCTATAAGGTTTCACAAGCATACAAGACTACCACTTACTATACATCATTTAGGCAATGCAACGAAATCCACAATCGCACGTGATTTTGACTTTTTATTCGAATGAGTAAAGTGAGGATATATTGCCCGATGCATACCGCTGGCGCTGAGGAGAATAGCCAAATACTTCAACCAGGTATAGAGAATAGCCAATTATGTGAGCTAGTAGAACTTCCGAGTCTAGTCAGAACATTAGATCATCCAGAAGGTCCTTATATCAAGGCAGCTCCTCAAACTAAAGGTCAACCAGAGGAGGTAGATCTTATGATAATACACGGTTGCATGACACCAGAGCAGGCTATAATTTGGAGAGAACAATACCCTGACATCCCGGCGGTTGTTTTAGATTATAAGGACGAGCTAAAACTATGGCACCCTGATTTAAGAGTTTTATGTCATTTCAAACGGAATATGGCTATAAGGAGACATGGAGTACCATTAGGTGTAAATGATTATAATCCTCATGTTGTACACTTCTCTCCCTATTGTGTCAGAGAGGATATTGTAGAGGAGCTCAAGAAACATAAAGAAAGCCCTAGGGTTATGGATGTTTGTTGTTTTTTTGAACATAATCAGGATAACTGGAGTCAGCACATACCGGTGCACTACGGAAGAGGAGCTAGCTTGAGAGAAACAATTGAGCGGCATATAGGTTGGTGTGGTACGCGAAAGCTTGTCGCATCAACATTAAAAGCGGCTCAGGATTGGTATGGGTGTGGATTAAAGATGCATATCGGAAAGACTGGTGGGAGTACTGAGGGTAGACGAACACCTCAAGAGGACTACTGCCGGTTAATGGCTACAACAAAGATTATCGTAACTGCAACACCTGATGGATGGGAGGGTGACTACAGACTTATGGAAGCGATGAGTAGTGGTGCTCTTGTATTACATAATAGAATGGCGTTACCACCGGCTGGACTAGTAGATGGAGATCACTGGGTTGTATATAATGATCATGCGGATATGCTAGAGAAAGTATATTACTACACGAAGCACCAAGATCAGGCTTCTAATATAGGTTCAGCAGGGAAAGAATATGTAATGCAAAATCACAGACCTCACCATAGAGTGGAGTCTTGGTTGAGAACTGTAAATATGCTGTAATGACGGTCATTGATCAACATAAAATACCATTTCTTATAGGTACATGTAGAACTCGGGTTTTTGGAGCTCATTGTATTCATAATAAATTTAATCAATTGTGGTTAGATATTGTCGAGAAAGAGTTAATCACACCACCGGAGGTAGAAGGAGTAAGCGGGTATGTTATTGAGATTTGTTCATTAAAGTACAATAACACGACACTAGATATGAATAGATTCATATCCTTAATTAAGAAATTTAACAAAATGATACCCGACCATCTTCCAGTATTATGGATATCACATATCAATCCAGTATTATCAGGTCCTCACATAAAGGAGTTGAGATCCCATGGTGTCAGTATTACAGAGTGTAATAGGATTGGATCTCGTGTAGATATTGAAAATTGGCTAGCTGAAGCCTTGGTTGATGATGATAGGTCCTTAGTGTTTAATCCGTCTAGCGAAATAAAAAATTACGATTCGTCCACTATCTTCAAATACCACGCGACACCAGACTGGACATCACATCAAGAGAATAAACTCGACAAACGACCGGTTATTGTCAAAGATGCGAAGTATCTAGATACACAGCACTATGCAGATGAAGGAGCTGAACACGTAATAAGAATACATGATAGGATACGATCGATCACTCTAACTCACTTTAATAAATATAAATAATAATGAATACAAAATGTATAGGAATAACAGTATGTGTAGACTACGCGCCTCTACTTGAGATAACATTAAAACATAACACACAAACACTAGAGCATATATTTGTAGTAACTAAATCTAGCGATGAACAAACTATAGATACCTGTAATAGTTATAACAACGTCACATGCTTGATATATGACTTTAAAGTTGATGTAGGTTTTATTCATAACCACCTAAAGAGATTCAAATCCGGTCACATGAACAACAGTCCAGATATGAGACCGGAATTTTTCCAACGAGTAATAGACTCTGCAAACGATGGCGGGTTCAACAAAGGTGGTGGATTACGGCTTGGTCAAGAAACTGGTCGTGATCAATTCCCCGGGCATTATCAAATTATAATAGATTCAGATATTATTCTGCCACAGCAAATGAATTCCGCGCTTGACGACATCGAACTCATACCAGGTAAATTATATGTACCAACTGAACGTAGAGATTATCACTCTCTAGAGAGCTACAACAATCAAAGTGATTATAAGCGGATGTATCCCAACCGTGAAGGCTGGGGATTTTTTCAAATGTATACACCAGTTACGGAGAGCGACAGGGTTTACTACGATGATTGGCCGGCGGCAAATAAGACTGATGTATGGTTCCGGGATGATATAACTAAAAGGGATCATAATAATATCATAAGTCTGTGTGCCCATGTTGATCATTTAGGTCGTGTTGGTGATTCAATACACTACCAGAAGTACGATTTTATATTCTAATGAAACTCATATTACATGTGAAAAGTGGTATATGTAATCGTATTAATATGATTG
>ERZ887851.2222-NODE-2222-length-15428-cov-15.005919_pt1 | contig 15428 bp, 10 predicted proteins | sample MGYA00521100_ERZ887851 | MGnify/ENA primary metagenome ERZ887851 (study PRJEB32303, sample SAMEA104408602) | aquatic metagenome | biome: Brackish water; feature: Pelagic; material: water | place: Baltic Sea | collected 2014-06-06T16:11:00 | depth 11,444 m ...
CTGTCTTGGTGGGGGATAATACGCACCAGGCTCTACCGGCTCGATACTATCGGTCACTGACCATTCCTCGTGCAATTCTTGCAGAAACTGGTTCAATCCAGGATACATAACCTCTTCATCAAGTTCTCTCCATCGTTGATGAAGTTGTTCCCGTGCTCGTTGGACAGCCGTATCATGATCGGATGGTAATGAATCCTCAATCCATTCTGGTGGTTGCCCATCAGTCATCGGTGCATACATGAGTGGTTGGTTTTGATCAAGAAGAAATGAAGGTGGTTTTACTTGTCGTCGCAGTTCGTGTATAGTGTCACACAACTCCAGATAGTCCCCCTCAGGGATCTTATCCGAGTTCTTGTCAACAAGCTCCATTATTTTATGAAAAAGATCCATCTTATTATCAATCTAAAGCTACATCACTTAGGTGTTTATTACAAATTGTAATGAACTCTGAGATAGTTTTGGCGATCTCTCACATCAGAAATCTCAATCTCCAGATGCCTTTTCAGATCGTACGCGTCTGTACGTAATCTCTCACAACCACGATTGAATCTCGTTTTATAATTCTGGTAAAGTGTGCGTTCGTATGCCTTACTGGTGCACTCCTTTTCTTCTTCGTCGCTACTCCATGTTGTAGCACGATTAAGATTATCAAATGTCCAATCCCCCCCACCAACACACTCTATATCACCATCACAGTAATCTCGGATAGCATCTTCCCTTACCTTCTTCGTAATATTACCAATGTACTTCAGTTTTCTCAAACTTTTCTTAGCGATGTTATAATCAGTATCCAGTCTTTGAAGAATTTCCTCATTTTGCACCCATTCATCATACCATTCTGGTATGAAAAATGTATTGTCCTCATCCTCGCTGTCACTGATATTAGCAATTAAATGAACAGCCATACCAGGTTGAACCACTTGGAATGGGACATTGATTGGTAAAGGGCGACGATTATCCGTAACAGGAGGGTCTTCGTGTTGTGGTAAATTTTGGTGAATTTCTTTCAAGTTGTCACACATTTCCAAATAGGTGCCTTCCGGGATCATTTTGGAAATGTCATCGAGAGATCGCATAAGATTTTGAAGATTCTCCATTTTTTTATGGAAAATATAAAAACTATAAACCAACTTAGGTTTTAATTTATACTTCATCGAGATGTTCATCGGCGTGTTCAAGAGAATCAAGTTTTTTTTCAATGGCTATACAATACCTCCGCCTAAAGTCATTTTCAATTTGAATGTATGATTTGCATAGAGATTGTATTTCTTTCTTTCTTCCATCCAACTCTATATCTTCCAAACTAACGTCGTACAGTAAAGCATAATGTTTAGAAACTGTTTCACGTATATTTTTGGAAATTCTGTGAATAGGTTGGTTCATAGATAGTTCTCTCCTTAAATACTGAATTTGTCCCTGAAGGTAGTCACTATCAAAACTGAGAGCTCTATCGAAATAGTAGTCATAAAAATACCGAAGTTCATATTCGGACGTGCCTATAGGATGTGTAGTAAAGTTTTCATAATCGAAAAAATATACTGGATCTGATCTTTGATTGTACGCTTTCTTCAAAATATTACAAAGCTGTAAATAGTCTCCCTCTTTCAACTTGTCTGAATTACGGTCTATGATTTGCATAGCAGATAAAAGGTCATCCATCTTGCTACTTTAAAGTAGCAAATGTTTAATTATGTTAAAAAATTAACCTGTGTTCTTTATAAGGATGGCAGGTCGTCTAAATTTAGCCATCACCGGTGTTCAGGATACATTACTCACCGGGAATCCGAGTATGTCGTATTTTTTGTCACGGTTTAAAATTCCAACGAGGTTTGCATTTGAAAATAAAGAAAATCAATTTAATGGCAAAATAGATTATGGAGAGATTTTGACATGTAAAGTTCCCACGGAAAGAGGCGACTTCATCAAAAATTTTACCATCAAACTATCCCGAGAACCTTTGTTACCTCAAGGATCTTCGTGGTCACCTTCATCTATGTATCATCTTATAGAGTATGCAGAATTGATCATAGGAGGTACTATCGTGGAAAAGATAACAGGTGAATATATTTATTTGTATCAACAACTCAGAAATACAGAAGATGATACACGACAAGGGTTATACTTTTTAAATGGACATGGTGACTTGTTGACTTTGGGGTTTAATTATGTATATTTCTTAGATTTACCATTCTATTTCTACAGAAATCCATCTTTATCGATTCCCATCTGTGCATTGACGAAACATTCAGTTGAAGTTAGGGTAAAATTGAGAAATTTTAATGAACTAATACTCGATAATACATCGCATGGTGGAAATATATCTGGATTTTCATTGGATACTGAATACGTGTATGTTTCACCCGAAGAAAGAGCTTACTTTATGTCCAATGAGATAAATCAAATAATTACACAAGTGCAACTTTCCACATTTGAAATGGATAATACTACACTGAAAAAGGATGTGTTGCTTAAATTTTCACACCCCGTTAAGGAAATGTACTTTGTTTCACAATCGAATATTTCTGTAGAAAGTAATTACCCAAATCAATATAACACAATCAAAAGTGTAGAGTTCAAAATAAATAATGAAACATTGTTCAAAAAAAGTGGTAAGGAAGTCGGTTATGATCAAGTATTGGAGAAGTATATAAATTCCCCAATATCCAGTGAGTTTGGTGGTCTAATCGAAACTAACGACCGACGTTTTGGTCCAAATATTTTCGGGATTCATTCATTTAGCTTAAATCCCATGTCACGGTATCCAACGGGTCAGTTAAATATGTCCAGAATTTTACATAAAATGTTAAGTTTAGAGATAAAACCTTTAGAAAATGTGACAACAACTACAGTTCAAACAGTGGTTGAAAATGAAACATCTGAAATACCCTATACATTATCATCGCTACAAGAAACGCCATTCAAAGACACGGTGATAAACAGACAAGCATCAACTATAACAACTCCAGTGACAAATATAAGATCCGTTTCTACTCCACAAGAAGATGTATTTACCACTACTACAGTTACAACTACAACTAAAAGAACGATTGGATTAGAATCAAATATAAAAGTAACCACCACAAACTCTCAATCGCCCACGACTACAAGATCAACAAATGAACCTGTAACTTCACAATTAATATCCAGTACCTTAGGTACAAGCAGTGTAGTTCAAGGTCAAATCAGTGAAGTCAGCAATGTTCGTGTATTTAGTGATCCTGTTATATCTAATAATTATGTATTTGGAGCCAAAACAAATATAGTAACAAATACTGATACAAGTTCTCAAACATTTACAAATACATCATCACCATTATTAGTAAATAAACAAGTAACTACATTTGAAGATACAATCACAACAAGAACGGAAACACAACCCACTATTACATTAGGAATACCTGGTGGTACTCCATTACAGACGAGTGATCAATTGAGTGATACTATAACTGGATCTGGTAGTACAACTAATAATAATTACGGAGGAGTTAGTACGGGTAATCCATCATCTAGTACAAACACCAATAATGCGAGCCAAGATACATCTCTCGATAATTTAGTTAGAATTGTTACTGGTGATAATGGTAGTACCATAAATTTTTCGACTCCAAGTACCGTCGTGGGGACGGGCAGTCTTTTAAAAAAATACGCGACAGGGATTGCAAATGGGTTTGATATTACATCACGTCCATTAGGGTTTTTTAATTCATTTGGTCAAATAGTTAAAATTTCCAGAAATAGTTCCAGAATAATGTCTCCTCGTGGAATTAATGACGGTCGATATGAAGGACAAATGATAAACTCGTGGAGATATGTAACAAGTACAGGTCCCTACAATTACCCCTCACCGGGTTCTTCGGCGTCTCCAATCTATATACAAGAAATGTATAGATACGTGAGAGAGATGGATTTTTCCAACCTCAAGAATGCTAGTGATGGTGATGGTGAAACGGGGAAGGAAAGAATTGAAATTGATACAAATTTTGATGGTTCTATCATAGTTATGTCTCAATATGTTCCAAGTATGGTATGGTCTCCGAATGTCATAAGACCCGATGATTTGGACGACAGATCGAGATTCTATATACATCGTTATTATGAAAATTGGGATGATGATAGAATTGGTATGGGTGTATGGGGTGACGTAAACAATAGGCAAGTGCCTATACGTGTTAATCAACCATCTTCTATGACGGCAGTGTGTCATTTGGGTTTTAGCCTCTCTATGAATAAATCTGGATTGAGATTTGCTACGTCTGGAATCTCACATCCATATTTACCGTCAAATAGTAAAAATAAAGTTGTAATATACGACATTCAGGGTAACACCTACTCACCAACAATTATAAACTTACCAGATCAAGGTGTGAATGATGAATATGGAATACAAGTTAAACTAAGTGATGATGGAAATAAATTATGTGTAAGCATGCATGGTTCTATGAAATCCGGTGTTTTTGATTTTATAGGAAAACTATATTTATATGAATATAAAGATTCGACCTGGTCTATGATAGAAGAATTACCCTTACCACCCAATGTAACACTTGATAATGATAGTGCTTTTGGAAGAAATATATCTACAGATTCAGATTTTGATAAAATTGTAGTAGGAGCTGCTAATTATAATCAAGGTACAGTTTTTGTGTATCAAAAAATAAATGAAGCGTGGGAAACTATTCATGAAATTACTAGTGCTAACGGTGTACCAAATTTCGGAGAACTTGTAGATATGTCCGGTAATGGAGAAAAAATAATAGTAGCAGGATCCGGGGCAACTAATGGTATTGAGATATGGAGTCAAATAGATTCAAGTGACACATGGTACCACGAAATAAATGGTAGTTCAACACACTTAGTGACAAGTGTATCAATAAATGACAATGGTTCTAAATATGTATATGGTACAACTGGTGGAAAAATGTATGTAAAAGATGATAGAGTTACTGACACTGAATTCGATCCCAATACTAATTTTGTTGGAGATGAGGTCCCACCATCTGGAGCGTACTACCTGAGTTATGGTATAGGTACAATATTCAATTTTCCTACATTCACAGTTCCAATTGACGAATCTACAATTATTGAAACAAATGTAGTAGATACAATAACTTCAAATACATTTACTGAAGTTCTTACAGAAACAGTAGATCGAGTAGAGGAGATCGTTTCACTACAAACATTAGTAACACACGGCATTTCGGGGACTACAGTGACCGACGTGGGAACTAGAAACCAAAACGAAATAACTACTACACAAACAGAGACACAATCAAATCAACATTTTTCACAGAAACATAAAAATAGAGTGTATGCAATAAACTATAATGTATTGTCGTTTAAAGATGGATTATCAGGTTTAAGATTTTAATTGTATATAATAGTAATGGCCGGAACTGTTCAACTTGAATTAGGTGGTGAAATACGTGATGTAAACCCGGAGTATTCATACTTTCACGAAATATACAAAAAACATACTAATTTTTCTATATTTTCGAGAGAAGTAAAACTTTTGAACGAACCAGATTTTGGTGAAACGATTAAATTTACAATCCCACAAAACTGTGGTCATTTTCTAACTAAAATATCACTTAAAATGGTTTTACCTGGAATATCTACAGGAAATAGATGTTACATAGAATCCGTCGCGCATGCGATTATTGAACACGCTAGAATTTTTATAGGTGATCAACTTATACAAGAAGTTCCAAGTGATTATTTACAAATATATTCAGAGCACAACATTTCATTAACACATCAACATAGTCTCGAAGAAAAGATAGGTAAATACCCTTTCAGGTTAAATACGAAGCAGGTATCCGATCCTGTAATTCTTTCACATAACAATTTAGGGAAAGATGGAAAAAATGAAGAATTTATCGTAGATGTTCCATTTTATTTTTATAATCACCCCGAACTCGCTTTACCTATATCATCTATAAATAAACAATTAATTGAAGTGGAATTCAAGTTGAGTAACTTCGACAAACTCGTAACAGATATTAATGCTCAATATCCGCTTACAGATACATCACATACAGGAGATTTGGAGATGAGTATGGTAACAGAGTTGGTATTAACTAATATGTCACAGTGTTTAAATAAAAAATATATAATTACACAGATACAACAAAATATTTTCAAAATAGATGAAAATGAAGGTAATTTTATGATGACATTTTCACATCCAGTTAAAGAACTCTGTTTTGTGATACAACGTGATAATGTTTCACCGTACGATTATGATAATTCTTTAAATTTTGTTGATGATACATATATACTGTATGAAAATCTAAAAAGTTTAGAACTAATATTGGATGATCAAGTAATACTAACAGGAAAATTAGGTAGTGTCCAATTTTTAAAAGCTGTACAATCACGTATTCATCACACGAGATGTCAAATTATTAGACGTTTCTATTCCTATAGCTTTGGATTAAAACCTGAAGAATGGTATCCAAATGGACAGATTAACTTTAGTAATATAAAAAATCAAATAATCAAAGTAAAATTACACAGAGGTGTCCCATCTGTACCCAGAAAATTGAAAGTGTATGCATTGAGTTATAATATACTAGATGTAAAAGACGGGTTCGCACATTTGATGTATTAAAAAAATGTACTAATATACAAGTATGGGTGAGGCATCTAATATTTCACTACAAGCTATCGGAAAGCAAGATACATACTTACTTTCTGATAAAGATGAAGAGTTGCCATTTCTACCCAAGGATAAAATGCATTCGGAATTTATAAAATATCACAGAATTCGTAATGTTACAAATCCTAATAAAACTACTGGGTGGCCTTTTGGTAGTAAAATCAAAGTAGAATTTAAACCCCAAAATATGGGAGATTTACTAAGTAATATGTGGTTAAGTGTAAAATTACCAAAACTGGAGATAGATTACAAAAATGAAGTTGAAGTTACAACTTCAACACAATCGAGTGTATTTTTAGATACCATCACTTCAACTATTAATGTTATATCCAGAGATCGGATACTCGAGAGTGATATTGTACCTGAGGAACCCGGCCTCATAACATATTCTAAAAAAATAGATACAATCGGTCAATTTACAGAAACATTAGAACCTACAACAACGAGTCAGTTTCTGAGATTAGAAACGACAGGGCCTACAACTTCTACATTTACGTCGGTCAATCAAAGCTATTCACAGGAATCATTCCAAGAAACGACAAATTCAAATTCGACTGTAAATGTAACAGTTAATCCTTTCGTTACAAGTACTACATTATCCAGTAATATATTGTATCAACCAAATACAACTATACCTAGTACGGTTACTATAGATACATTTAACACACCAACTAACGATCAATATAATATTTATATTCCAGACGGTGTGGATATAGAACCATATAAATCCAGTGAATCACTTTTTGGTTTTAATATGGTAGTATCACCAACGGGATATAAATATTTTGTACCAAATATAACCGAACGAACATGTACAGTCTATGGTTTGAAATCTGATTATAGTGATGTAGCAAAGGAAGCAATTTTAAAAATATATAGTGAAAACGGTTTAAGTAATGGAGAAAAATATAGGTTAAAAAGTAATGGATTTGGTGACGTTATAGTTGCAGCTAGAAGATATAAACACATAGTTCATTATATTCAAAAGAACTATGAACAAATTATGGGTCTATTAGACCCGAATGTGGGAATAACGGGATATAGGCATGAGTTCAGTTGGTTCCCAGTATATAAGAAACCTTCTAAAAATAACGAAATATTAGTGAATAGTTATAATCATAAAACATCACAATGGTCATCTGAACCTACACTATTATCACCATCATCAGTACTAAGACCATACTATGATTTTGGTCATGATATCGCTATTAGTAGTGATGGATTAACCATAGCATGTGGAACAGTATTTCCGGGGTGTTTTAATACTGGAAGTACTTATGAACATTTTGGGTATCGGTCGACATTTCAAATTAGTCATGAGTCTCTACAACCACAACCAAATAATAATAATATTGTAATTTTCAAATACATAAATGGTGAATGGCTACAAGATTCGGTTATTTCTATTATACAGTCACTACAATCAACTAGAAGAGATATAACTTTTTTTAAACCCGCATTAAATAAGGACGGAACAAGATTAGCTGTATCATATTATTCGATGGTAGTTGATCCGTATAGCTATCATTCGGTAATTGCTCCGACGCAAACAGTACCACCTTTTCCAGGTTTATCGTTCCCAGGGCCCACGAGTGTCGAATATAACCAGGGTTCAGCTCTGAGGCAATTACCCGGACTAAAGGTGTATGACTATGACAGTACAACACAATCATGGAATGAAGATACATCTATAACTAGTATATTACCTACAACCACAGGTCCAGGGTCAAGCTCAGTTCCACAGGTAATACCTTCATCAAGAAGTGATGAAGACATGTTCGGTATGTTCATTTCAATGGACTCAACTGGAAAAACAGTAGCAGTGGGAGCACCTTACCACGAATTTACTACTAATAGTGGACTTACTTATAATAAATTTGGAAATCTACATTTCTTTAGACAGGGTGATTACGCTCCGCTTGTACTGAATACAATGGATACTTGGAGGTACGAGCCTATTCGACTCTCCGCATATCCGGCGTCATATTATGGCAGCAACCCATGGGAGAACTCGAACAATCGCCCCGACCTTGCGAAATACAGTAGTTCTCAACATTTAGGGACAAATATAACTGTATGTGGTCGAGGATTTTTCGCTTTGTCTGCGTTTGATTCTAAATATCCAGCCGGGTTGATGTCTAGTGGAGCTCTAACCACCCCCCCCTCACCCATGTATTATGCGTGGATCCTTGACAACTCCAACACACCCTTCAGTGGGGCATCGGGGACCGCAACATCTGTTTATTCGGTCAAAGATCAGAGTGCAGGAACCAATGTTAATGTTGGTTCTGACGGAGTCATATATATATCAAAATTCTTGTTTGGTAATTTTACACCTTTTACAATTGATCCAAATAATGATCCTGATTTTGGTGCTGTAAATGCAAACTTCGATGCATTAAAAGACGTGGATGATGTAGTAAGTACAATAAATACAACTGAAACTGAAAGATATGAAAGTGACACCAATAAAACATATACAGTAACTGATGTAGCTTTACTTACAAATTATGCCGATCAAGTTGGGAGACATATATTTAAAAATATAACAATGTACGTCGATGAAATTGAGGTTGAAAAGATATTCGATGATTGGTGTATTATTAATGATGAGCTATACATAGAAATGTCTGAAAAAGTTACAAATGCTTATTTATTAAATAGAAATTTAAGATATGATCAATCACCATATCCCGAGTTTTCAGAACTAAGTAGATATGAATCGGAATTAATGATACCTATACCATTCTTTTTTTCTAGAAAATTTACAAACGATGAATATAAAATCAATGAACCAAATCGACCATACTTTCCATTATCTTCAATTCACAAACAAAAGATAGAATTTGAAATAGAGTTTCATGATCAAGCATTTTTTACTGATTCATATCGGTCCATAAGTTTAAATGAGTTTGATATAATTACAGAGGAAATCACAGTTTCCGATGCAGAAAGACTTTACATGAGATCAAAACCCTTGGAGATTGTAACTGATTTTATAAAAAAACATCCAACTATTACAACAGATTTGGGTAAAAATTTTATAAGGAATAATTTAACACCGATTATACCTGTAAAAACCTTCCACTGGTTTTTTAGGAGAGAAGAGTTTGAAAATGAAAAACAAAGTCGCCAAACTATAGATATTCAACAAGAACAAGCATACTTTCAAAATCGATTCAACTTCTCAACATCTCCATTTTTCGATATTGGTCAGTCATTTTTTAATCACGCAATGAAGAAGGCTTATTTTTATTTGTTAGGGAATAAACTTCCGAATATAACAGACGCTAACTATAATTACTATAAATACAAGGTACCGTTAGATGCTAGATACACCCGACCACTCAGGAACATTTATACATACACATTTGCTATGCGACCAATGAATGTAAATCCATCGGGAATACTTAATTTCGATAATCTCCAGTCTAATAAAACAAGTATAGAAAATGAACTCGCAGATACAGGGAATGTGTATTCAATGCATATGTATTATACAGGATACCAGACCATGCGATTTGTCGATGGATTTATGTCTTTCGTTTAATTATGTATAACAAGTCCGACTGTCAGACTGGAATAGTTCATATAGGATATGGTGCATTTCATCGAGCTCATCAGGCGATGTACATAGATGAGTATATGAATAAAACTAGAGACCTTCGATGGGGTATAGTAGCTGTTAACTTAAGAAATGAGGGATTTAGGGAAATAGATGATTATATTGTTAAAACACCCTCTACCTACACATTTGTTCGTAGTCATCTCGACTATATAGATTGGACAAAAAATAGAACTATTGCAAAAAACTTACTCGCATTACCCAGTGTTCATGTTATTACAATAACGGTAACTGAAAGTGGGTATGCACCCGGATCACCTTTATTTGAATATTTAGCGTGTGGCCTTCGTAATAGAAAAACCCCCATAACAATAATAAGCTGTGATAATATTCGACAAAATGGCGTTGTACTTGAATCACAATTTTTAGCTTATTTGTATCAAACGAATCAACATGAATTAGCAGATTGGGTCAGAGAAAATGTTACGTTCCCATCAACCATGGTAGATAGAATTACACCTCGAACAACAGATACATTACGAGAAGATGTGGAATATCTATATCCGGGTTATGGTTATACAGCTGTACAAACAGAAGAATATAGACAATGGGTTATTGAAGATAAATTTGCAGCAGATTTTCCAGACTTGACAGAAGTTGGTGTTATCATCACCAAAGATCTAGAACCCTACGATGAAACGAAGATCAGGGTGTTAAACGGTGGTCACACATCTCTCGCATACATTGGAGCACTTTCCGGATATACAACTTTTGATCAAGTCATGAATGATGAAGGTCATAAAAATCACTTTAGAAAACTTCAAAAAGAAGAAATTATACCTTCACTTGATATAGATCTACCATTCGATATTAACGAATACGTAGATACGGTTGAAAAACGATTTTCGAGTGCCACCAACGTCGATGAACTTGATCGCATTTGTATGGATGGATTTACAAAGTTTCACACTTTCGTAGTTCCATCTCTCCGTAAATGTCTAGAACAAGGAAAGAGACCCATTCAAATTTATAAGAGTATAGCAGCATGGTATATATACTCCAAGAAATTTGCGAGAGGGTGTAAGAGAATTAGATATAACGAACCAAATTGGGTTCTTCTAGAGCCATTATTGAAAGATGGTGCTATAGATCAATTTGTTTCCAACGAGAGACTTTGGGGGGACGTACCAAAAAAATACATTACATTTACACGAGATTTGAAGTCTATTCTACTCTCACACACCTACGAAAAAGAGCTTGATCTATTGGGTGATTAACTCATGTACAAAGCACTGCTCAGATTTGTAAAAGACTTTGATGCACTACCTCTCATAATTCTATCAAGTTCCTCGTACTCTTGATACAATTCATCGACAATTATTGTAGATGCTCCATATTTCTGTCCATTTTTAACTCTCTGTAACAGATCTCTCAACACCTTCAACTTTAATTTTCTATGTGGGTTTATTCTCGTAGCGAAGGAGTGTAATCTTTGACACTTAGCTTCGAGAATCTCGAGACGTTCTTTGGACTGTTCAACTTGTTTGATAACTTCGATATATCTTAGCTCACCGCATTCATTTATTGTCTTAATGACCTCCTTATTCAAAATTCGTTCGGCCAGACTTTCACTATCGGCTGAAACAAATTTCGGGGTAAAGAAACTGAAGATCGTTCGTAAATAACCGGACATGCTTTCTTTGGAGCTGGGGGGGGACTTATAGGTGCTGTACAATGCAACACTTCTTTCCAAATCTTACGTTGTATGTCTGGACAGAGAGAATCCGTCGCTTGTAAAAAAGTAATTCTTAGTTCGTCGGTTGCCAATCCTGGAATACCAAGTGGAACTTCGGAATGTAAAAAGGAGCTACCAAATGGTATCACGTGAGTAGTCATGTTTAGTTTTCATCTAAGTCATCTACACTTAGGTGCCTTTCTATTGAAAGTTTTTCTAATTCAACGTCGAGCCAGATACGATAGGGAGCATCCCAAAGAGCCATTTTGAACCACTTATAAATGTTAACGATGTACGCTGGACCCATAGTAGTCATCGTCTGATAAATTGCTTGAGGATACATATTATTTAATACTCCGTTTTTTTTTATATTGCTTATGACCTTTATATACATCAACCGCAACTATGAGAGTCAATACAGTATTCATACCAATCGTGAATTTTGCGATTGTGGGTATCATAATATAATATTTAGTGATATTAGAAATGTCTCCGGAAGACTTACCTAAAAAGGTTCAGTATGTTCTTATAGATTCTAATTTTGTCAATGGAACAAACAACCTATTTTCCCTGGACTTAACATTAGAGTCAAATACACATGTGGAAGATATGAGCCGTGTTTTGGGTATAAAAGTTGTAGATTTCTACATTACACAGGTTGGTGAAACCAATCCAAACTCCGATTCTCATCCGAGTAATATTGCAAAGTTTGTAGATATCATATGTCCAGATGTACCAAAAGTAGCTCAGATTCTCGATGAAAGAAACGGTCAAATACTGGCCAGAGTAGCCCTTGAGCGTCATTATTCACATTCATCTCATACCGTACTCCGAGATAAGCAGGCTCGATTATTTCAAAGAAAGCAAAACTATTTCAATCCAATATCAATAAAAAAATTAAATTTTGAGATACGTGAACAACAAGATGATGGTGACTATGTCCCACTTCAACCAGATGCTAAATGGTATATGGTTCTAGAAGTCACTACACAAAATGTAAAAGAAAAACCAAAAGATAGAGAATTACAGATACTGATGGCACTTGAGAAACTTCTTAAAAAAATTGACACTCTCAATCACAATGTTCAAAAGTTACCCGATAAACCTCCAGAGGAAAACCCTAAAAAATTCACATTTGGATTTTTGATGGTCATTTTGGTCTCATTAGTAGGTGGATTTATATGGTGGGTCAATAAAACTTCTGCGTAAAAAGTATGGGAGGAAAAAAAGGTCGTCATGTTAAATATTCTCTCTCATCATCATGTGAAACCGAAGGATATTTTGAAGAAGATATGGATTTAGACGAGGTGTATCCAACCATAATTCCAAAAAATGATAATCAAAAAGACTATAACAGAGCTTTATACAGTCTCAATAAACAAATGATTTTTGCGATTGGACCCGCTGGTACAGGTAAAACTATACTCGCATGTTGTGCAGCTATACACGGTTACAATGATAAAACGTATAAAAAAATAGTTATGACACGCCCCGTTGTATCAGTAGAAGAAGATATAGGCTACCTTCCGGGCACACTCGAAGAGAAAATGGATCCATGGACTCGTCCCATTATGGATTTTTTTTCTGAATACTACAGTCAAACTGATATTCAATGGATGTTGAAGGAAAAGATTATAGAAATTTGTCCCTTGGCCTATATGAGAGGAAGAACATTCAAAGATGCGTTTATAATCGCAGATGAAATGCAGAATTCAACACCAAATCAAATGAAGATGCTGTTGACACGTATAGGCGAAGGAAGTAAAATGATCATAACAGGAGATCTTAAACAACATGATAGAAAATATGAAGATAATGGGTTGAAAGATATTTATGAACGAATCAAAGACAAAGAATATAAACGTATTCAATGTACAATATTTAATCACAAAGATATAGAAAGGAGTGCCATCGTACGTGACATTTTAGAAATTTACGAAAATAATTATTTGGATTCTAAAGCTTCGACACGAGTTAATAATTGTGAAACCTGATTTTCTAACGTTTCTATACGACTAAATGTTCAGTATCGTCCACATCATACACCTTCAAGATCATCGCGGAGTGATTTCGATTTCCACTTGTAGTTCATTATTTAGTATACACTTATATTTTTTGTTCCAAAGCCAAGATACGAGCTTCCAAAGCATCGTTTCTCGTCTTCTCTACTTGTAATTGTCTATCTAATTCCTGTGTAGCGGAAAAATTAATTGCGAATAACATCTCTTTTTTCAAAGTTCTAAAGTCATTCACTATCTCACCCCTTATGAAGAGGTTATTACCTGGATACGAAGTAATTGTTTTCACATAAACATCGCCTTCGTCAACATATCCATTTTGTTCGTCGGGTTCAAGGGCGTCATACTCTTCAAGAGTAAGTTTAGCGGTCGTAGTATTAACGACGAGGTTTCCTGTCTCATCAAAACTTCCCGTCCAATTGCTCAGGTCTTCTTCAACTTGTATAGTCTTCTCATCTATGACCTTCGCTATTGTGATAAAATGTTCCTCGCCAAAAACATCTAAACACTCTAAAGAGGCGGCGTTGCTATCCAAGTTAGAGGTGCTGAAGTTTGTAAAACTAATGACGTTTGAGCCAATTACATTAGAAACTTCCAATATGCTCGGTATGCCCCATTCCGTCTTTGTTATCGCCTCTGGAATGACCTCCTCAACTTCGTCTGCGATGAACCCAATCACCTTACCTGTTCCACGCTTACCTACGTCTTTGTAGCCATACTTTTTCGGGTGTAATTGTCTCAACTGAATTAAGGCTTCGCTATCATTTATGTCCTCTATATCACGCTTGATACGAGCATCACTCGCACTCCAAGCTCCTGATGTTGAAAAAAACCTCCCGTTAGTGGCGATTTCGTCGGTGGCGTAAATTGATAGATTTTGATCTGCGTCCCAATAAGCCGACGTCGCGTTGTAAGTACTCTCATCCCAAGCCAAGAGCCCCACCGTCGTGTTCGGTGCTAAATAGCTTGTTTTGCTCCCGTTCACATGTAGTTTAGCTAACGGAGAAGATGTGTTAATGCCTATATTTCCATTCATTTCGACAGTTCCATGAACCTTAAGTTTATGTGTGGCTGACGGCACACCCCCAATTCCGACATTCGTCGAACGATAAATACCGTGACTGTGAGATGTCCAATTACTTAAAACAGCGGTTTGACCGTTTAACTTTAACTGTCCACCACTTTTTAAATTTAAATCACCATGAACCGTAAGCGCTTCAGCACTCGCCGCACCACCTATCCCGACACTCCCATTAGTCGTCAAATTAGAAGAAACGTAAACGTTCCCCTCAACGTGGAGGGTTGCTGCGGGGGACCTAGTATTTACACCAATCCTAGAGGTTTCGGTATCCACAAATAGGTTGGCTGAACCCACCTCCAGGTTCGAGGACGCATAGACGTTCCCCTCAACGTGGAGGGTTGCTGCGGGGGACCTAGTATTTACACCAATCC
>ERZ887851.2233-NODE-2233-length-15367-cov-15.433647_pt1 | contig 15367 bp, 19 predicted proteins | sample MGYA00521100_ERZ887851 | MGnify/ENA primary metagenome ERZ887851 (study PRJEB32303, sample SAMEA104408602) | aquatic metagenome | biome: Brackish water; feature: Pelagic; material: water | place: Baltic Sea | collected 2014-06-06T16:11:00 | depth 11,444 m ...
ACTCAATTAAACGCGCTCTTTCACTTTGGGTAAGTTCCTCGTTTAGTTTCGCATCCTCAATAAGTCGATCGTAGTTTAGTTGTATCTCCTTCTGTTGCTTATCGAAACCGTCAGCCATTAAAGCGAGTTCCTCATCTTGGATTTCGCGTTCGATCTCAATACGAGTGTCACGATATGCTTTGTAATCTTCAAAGCGTTGTTTACGGTCTGCTTTAAGTTGTGCAAGTTCTTCGGCTGCTTGCTCCTTTTGCGTTTCGATAGCGTCCGCGCGCTCCTTTTCTGTCTGCGCGTTGAAGAATTGAATGTCTCGAAGTGACTGTTTATATTCGGCTCTTTTGTCTCGCACTGATTTAGCAAGGTCAGACATTTCTTTATAGTCTAAATCGCCTTTTATCTTCTCTGCTTTATATCGTTCTTTTAATGCTTCTAACTGCGCTTCATTGGTGTCTCGTAGCCTTTCGCCCTTCTTCCGTTCTAGTGCTTCCGTGTCTTTTCCAACAAGTTCAGCCATCCGAATCTCGTGATCTAGTGCGGCTGTTATTCGTGACGTTGCTTCCTCGTATGCCTTCGCTCTTTTTTCTGCGGCTTTCGCTGACTTTTCCGCCGCGTCTTTTTCTGCGTAATTGGTAAGACCTATCCAATCCAAGAAGTCTTTGAACTGTTGAACTACCCAGCCAATAGCGTCTCCGATTGCTTCGAAGATTACGGTAAGAAATCCCAATTCGTCCATTAGTTTAACTATCGCGGCAATTATAGCGAATACGATAGCGGCAATCAAAAACAAAGGATTTGTTAAAAGTGCCTTGCCTAAATTTAGGAACACGCTACCTAGTTGCTTAATGGATTTAATAGCCGAACCGAAAGAAATGTTACCAGCTGCGCTTGCTAGGCTTCCCGCTTGTTTACTTGCTGTCTCAAAGTCTAAACGCATTAATGACGTACCAACGTCTGATAAACCGTCACCGAACACCGAAAAGCCTTGATTGTCCGCTAGTATATCTACTTGCTTATCAACCTCGATAATGGTTTTACGCATCCGTACCGCTTCCTTTTGTAGCGTTCGGAACTCGTCTGAATTAGCTCCACCCGCCAAAGCCATTTCATACATCCTGTCCTCTAACTCACCTAGTCGTGAAGATAAAGGTTTCACATCTCCGTAAATATCCTCGAAAGTCGCATTTAAGTCAGTGTTAGATTTTACCGCGCTATCTGTTGCTTTCTTAGTATCTCGTAGTTGCTTATTATACCCTACTAGCTTATTTTTACCTTCCTCAAAAGACTTGCTCAACTTCTCCGCTTTCTTTGGATCGGTAGTGTTATCAAGTTCCTGTTTGGTCTTTTTTAACTCCTCTCGAAAGGCTTTAATACTATCGCCTTGAATGTTTAGTTTTATGTCTATTTGTTCTGCCATGTTATAAAATATTCCATTTACCGCCGTTAGCAATTAATGTTAAAGATTCGTTATTTGTTAAAGACACACTCACATTGTTATCTATTGATCCAGCCGAAGCCGTAATAGTTTGACCGCCTTGGTTTTGATCTTTGATTATTATAATAGTATCGGGTATCGGGTCGGGGTCTGGCAGTCTTATCGTAAGTCCTGACACTTTCAATATGTATACTTCCGCAAGTTCAGGAGATACCGTAATATCTTCTGTAACCTCGAACACCTTTGGCGTACTTACGCCCTCAATAGATACGCCCGATTTACTCGCGGTTTGTTCGTTACCTATTACGGTTGCCTTTGAAAGTCCAGCGGGAACGGTGTTATTATCTCCCATAACTTTCGCACCGTTTGCGTTAACCGTGTTTTGATTGCCTTGAATAAACACGTTGTTACCCGTAACAAAATTATACGCTCCCTGTATCTGTACTTGCCCGCTACCGATAACGATATTTGTATCGTCTGCTACATCGGTATAAAAGTCCGTCACAACGTCATCATAAAGTATATTCGGCTTAATTGGTGGCTGTGGGTTTAATACCTTTAATCCGCTTTTTTCGTCCGCTGTAATTAAATCTACTTTTGTTAACGTTCGCTTCGTTGCGTTGTAGTTATGGACTTTTTCAATATAAAAGTATCCGTTATCTTTTATATAAATACTCCAATCTAAACTCGTTGAAAGTTTCTGAAAGTCTAACTCAGTCAAATCAAAATACGCGCTCAATCTACTGCCTTGGTTTATCGTTGTCGTTTCGCGTTGGTGATGTAAGTTGTATATGTAGTTTGAGGTTTGTCCAGCTTGGAAAGCGTGAAATATAACCTTTGGGGCATTAAAGCAAATCGAAAAGTTTGGCGTAAAATCACTGTCAAACATTGAGGTCATGTTGTACTCTGAAATGAAAGCAAGCTCGGACGCATTTGTTAAAATGTCGTCATAGAATGGATATTGGTATATGCTACCATTCCCATTATGAAGTAAAACACGGAGATTCCCTTCGGGGTTTATACCGTTAATTGACGGTAAAGGAAAACCTAGTCCAGACTGTATTGATGGAGTTGGGGAATACATTAACTCGGTGGTGTCCGTTCCTACCGTGTACTCATTATCTAGCACTATTAAACTTTCTCCGTAAGTATCTGTGAACTCATTTTGATACGCTTGGTTTATCGTGTCCTTACCTTCTTTGTACTTAAATACTTGGTCGCGTTTAACCTCGTTGTTTAGGAATGTTATACTGTTCGGTTGTGCTTCTTGAAATTTATCCGTCCAATCCCATACGCTACCATCATCGTAATATTTATCCCTAGTCTTTACAATTATGTTGCGCTCGTTATCGGGGTCAGGAACAGGATACAAATTATACGTTTTCATAACCGCGCTAATAAGGTCGCGTTGCTTTATTCCTTTCGGTATGAACTTATCAATGTCTACCGCTGAACCTTTGACAAGTTCGGTAATGTCGGAAACGGCTTTAAATTCTAGGTTTGATATATCAATATCGAAATCTAGTTTTACTTCGTCTCCTGTTGATTGGTCTACAAATTTTATCACTTCGTTGCTAGTCCCGTTCGAATACGATGGATTTACAAAAGCGTTAAACTGGTTTTTATATCGTGCCACAATGAACACGTGTACGTCAAATTTTTCGTTTGCATCGAATAAACCAAGGTCAGCGTATGAAGCATTTGTACCGCTTGCAAATGACTGCCAACCGCTGGCGTATGTGTTAGGTATCCCTTGTTGGAAGTTTACCAAGGTAGTTCCCGCATCAATGTATGCAACTTTTGTATTATCCGTTGTACTTTGTGCAATCAATGTACATTTAATCTCGACGCTTTTACCCGTTCCGATTGGATCTTCGGTTTCCCATGCAACAACAGAGCCACCCGATAGTTTTGCCTGTACATCTATCGAATAATCGTAAGACGTTAATATCTGAAACGTTCTACCTTGCCCTCCTAGGTTCGTTAACTCTCCTGTAAGTACATCATATTGGCTTTGCGCGTCCTCCAACAAGGTATCAAGAACTACTTTACTTCCAGCGGTTGTTAAATATTGGTTCAACGTGTTAGCCACTGTAAAGTCAATGGAGGGTATTGCGCTGTAAGGATATGAAGCGGGCGTTGTTGGTGCGGTAATTACGTAGTTATCACTCGCCAAAGTACCGCGAACCGTGTACGACTGTTTGAGAAATTGGCTGATACTATCATCTCCATTTTTACCGTTGTACGGTATAATACGCTTGTCTATTTGTAGCGTGCTTTCGTCGTATTGGTCGAACGTGAAGCTGTAACCGTTTGAGGCAAATATTTTCTTCCAATATTCCCACTCGTATATTGCGGGTTTGAAATCTCTAAGCGTGTAAATATTATCTTGCTTGGCATATTGTGGATATGTGTACCCTTCGGTATTACTCCATGAAGCAATGATATTTGTACGGTTAAACGTATGCGATAACTCGGGAAATGATAAGTCCGTAAGTTCCTTGTCTCCCATCTTATTAAAGAAATTGGAAACCTGATCGAACACAACTATTTTATATTTTAATCGCTTGCCGTTGGTCGCTCGGTTCTCATTGACGCGAATAACCTCTTTAAGCTGAATAAACCCCTCAAAGTTTTCTACTCCATTTTGAATAACAGAGCAAGTCGTTTTTTTGTTACGGTCAAATTTATTGTTAGATAGGTCTATGTCAAAGTACGAACCTAATAGCGTCGTATTGTTCTCTGTGCCGTCTATCTCTATAACTTTCGAGAATCCTCCAGAGCGTTTGCCTTGCGATGTAATCTCCTTAACCGACAAAGTAATAGGGAAGTCCGTACCCTTTGGAAGCGTTAAAAACCCCGTTGATAATTGTATCCTAGTGCTATCCATTTACTTCATCTTGTACTGCCATTCTAAATTCAATAGAAACCTTTCTATTTCTTTGCGTGCGTTTCTTGTGTAATGGTTGGGAAGTGCTTAATATCTCAATCGCTTGCCAGTTCCCCCCGTTAATAGATACATAAGCCTGTGGGGTGCTTAGTAGTTCCCTCATATATTGCGATTCCGTTTCGCTTAATATTCCCGTGGAAACCTTGTAAGAAATACTCTCGTTAACATCGTAAGACTGTACGCCCTTATCTGTTGTTTCGTATCCCCAAGCGTCATCCGTAACCGTTCCGTATTTCGTTTGTATGTTTTGGCGGTTTACTGTTTGCGTTAGATAGTCGCCTTTGTTAAATGGTATGGTAATCCAACTACTCAAACGATCTAAAAAACAAATATCGTAAGTGGTATATAGGTCACATTCACTATACAAATTAACTGTTTTTATTTCGCTTTTAATCACTCCAACAATCCCCGAAATCTGTTGAACAGATACCGTGTAACTATCTACCGTTGACAAATCCAAACCGCCTACAAATGGAATCCACGAGCCACCGCTAAAAGTATCTTCGATAGTTGCATCGCTTGGAAGTATGTTTATGCTTACAATATCTGTAAGACTAGATAGTGAGTAGCGATAAGACACCAAGTCAATAATAAACACAACGTAATAATTCGAAGCGGATAAAACGTCACCAGCGAACCAAGTAGGCATATTACGAGAGATTCTAGCCTCATTTGGTAGGGTTGTTAGGAACTGTTTACCGCTCCCGTTTAATTGATAGTCTGAATAATCGTATGTGCTAAAGTTAATGAAACCTAGTGCGCCTTTAAACGCTTTGAAAGGTGCGCCCAATAAAGCTGGAAACACACTTTTTAAACCGTCTGCATAGGTTACAACACCCGCAGAAGTTGCGCCCGAACCTATCCATGTTAGATCGAGTACCGTGTAATATACTCCCGTATCTAAAAATACATCGAGTACCGTATGAATACCTTCTAATTCATTTCTAAAAGCTGGGGTATCTGCTTGCGCTACATTTACAACATCGCCCGCACTAAAATTTGGGTTTGTTGCTCCGTGTGATAACATTGTTCTGGATATTCCACTAGGGTTAACCGAGGGGTCTGATACGTTTGCCCATGTACCCGAACCCGCAAAACCGTAATCTGTAAACGCTACATTTACAAAATACTCCTCTGATACATTTACACGGTACTTGGTTTGGTGTCCGTCGGGGTTGTATACTTTCGAGGTTTGGAAGTCATTAAACATAGTGGATTGTATAATCTTTCGAATATCAACCTCACCGTATCCACTAACGGGAATAGGTTTTAATTTATACGTTACTATCACATCGCTGCTAGCATCCTCGACAACCTCGACAATGTAACGGAAACCCTCCTCCGTCTTATTGGTGCTATCAAAATACCAATACATGGGATTGTATGCGGGGGTTAATGCTTGCGGGCTATCTATTACGGTTATTGCCATTACTTAAATTGTTCGTCTATTCTATACTCAAATATGGTCGCTACGACCTTTTCCAACTGCTCAACTACTTTCGGACGTGCCATGAACGCCTTTGTAATATTCCTAGGTACTCTGCCACCTTTCCATTTACGCGCCTTCCTTTCATCTACAAATTTGTAATATTCCGTTGATGAAATCTTTAAACTTATATCGTCGTCTATGTCATCCCATCGTAGCTTTACAATCTTCGAGACGTTTCGCATACGTCCTGTGTCAATGGCTTTTTGACGTATTATTTCCTTTTTTAACTCGGTATTAAGCACCCTCGTTGCAGTTCCTAACCTTCGCCAAACGTCCTGTTTTGTTGCCATCTATTACTATATGTATTTTTTCTTATGGCTGTTACTAGGAATTTCGATATGTCTTTATTGGGATTGTCATATAACTAGCCTTGGTTGGTCGGGGTCGCTCGTATTCGTTTGGAAGAAGTAGCGAATCCCGTCGATAGCGTGATTGAAATTGTCAATAGGTTTGTTTAGGCTTACATTATTCTTGTCAATAGCCCATGTGTATTTCGTGAACTCATTGATAATATTTGTGGACCTTTCAGTAATTACTAAGTTCAATTCTTGCATACGTGACACCCCGAAAACAATACTATCCGCGCCCTTCTTTGCATCTTGAACACGCCAACCGTATGTACGTAACTCAGCGTTTGACTTCATCTCTGCGCTGTCTCCTGTTATCGTTGTGTATTTGTCGCACCCTAGTCGTTCCATTTTATCCGAAATGGCTCTGTTCAGAAGCCCAGTTTCATAGATCAACTCATTAAGGTACCATGTATTGTCAGCGTAATAAATATCCGTCACCGCTGTAGGGTCGTTACGATAGCCATAATCTAAACCGTACCCCATTAAACGAGCGTGCGGTGGTATATCTTTGCAAGTAGTCCAATTCTCGAATACAACTCCATCCAATGCGCCAACCATTCCCAAACCGTAAACACGCCACTTATTTGCCCAATATTTCGATTTAATGTTATCTTCTTTGAATAGCTTCTCAAACGGCAATGTATGGTCGTGAAATCCCTTCGTTTTGTAGTCTCGGATACTCTTAACCTCGGACGCTGGAAGATACTCGTTATCCTCAAACGTAAGCGTTAGGAAGTTGTTTTCGTTTATGTAATCGTCACCCCAAAATAGCTTATCTGGGTTGTAGTCAATAATAGTGATTTTTGCACGTGAGATAAATTGCACCGCTGTGTCAATATCCATTTTGTCCGCTTCGTTGATGTATAGAATATCTCTACGGAAACCCTTACCAACGTCGTTAACGTCTGCTCCTAGAAAATCTAAATATGAACCATTAGAGTACTCGTGTTTAGATTCTGAACGGTTAAAGTCTTGAATATTTTGGATAACTCCCCAGTCCTTACATATTTTCGTATAGTCACGTATTACGGTACGCTTCATCTTTGAAAGTTCACTGCTTAAAATAGTAGCTTCCTTTTCGCTACCGAGTAACGACTGAATAATAAGCTGAACGATTGACACGGTTTTACTTGCTCCTTGCCCGCCACGAATTACAAAAACGTCCTCATTTGGATTGTTGAGGATTAAGTCACGTATTTTAAAGTACGCTTTTGTGTATAGGAATTTGTTATCGCTCACCGATGTCAGGAAGTGGCGGGATATTTAATCCCCCTTTGATCTCGTTTTCTTTCTTGTCAACCAATCCCGTGACGCGTGCCGTTAGATTACTGTTATAGCTTCCTGTCAGTCCTCCGTCTATCTGTTCCGCTCTTATTTCCTCCTTTACGCGCGTAATGATACTACAATAATCGTCATACGCTCCATCTGTATTAAACCAGTAGTGATGCATTTCAACGCTGTAATGCTCTCGACAATACGAGAAAAAACCCTCAATAATCAAAGGTCGTTCAATAGGTGTGTTAACTCTTTCACCGTCCTTTCCAACGTACTCTACTTTCATTCGTGGGTTATCCTTTACGTTCTTTCGATACGCTTGGAAATACTCCCAAATAAGTTTGGGTTCTTTTATGTATTTATGCTTCGCCATCTATCGTAATAATTTTAAATTCTCTACTTAATTGGTCGGATAGCATATGTTCGTTAACGCTGGAAAGAAATTCGTTATACTCTCTGACTTGATCCGCTTTAATTTCGGTTTTCAGTCTTTCGGTGTGTGCGTTTTCTTTTATTTTTATGACGTTCTGCCATGCGTTACCAAGTGCAAACGCTGTAAATATTACCGCTATTGCTATCCAAATCATCTTACCATTGTTGTTGGAAACACATATTTAGACCGTAGTCGTAGTATGTGGAATTATTCACTATGGTATCATTTCCTGTACATTCGTTTCTAACGGTATACGTAAAATACGCATTAGGGTAGTATTGATTAATATTCGTAATCTCTCCGCAGTTGCATACGACTACGCCCGTACTCGGTTGTGTCTGTGCTGTTGGTTGTGGATTACTTTTTTTGCATGATACAGAAGCCAAAAGAACAATGCTAATCGTTAGTATTTTCTTCATCTTTTTTCGGTTTTGATTTACTTACGAACTGGGTAAATCCAGCGTCGTAGATTCGTTTCAAATACTCCTGTGAATATTCTTCTCCGTGTCTTAGGGTTGCGTTTATTCCTGTACGCTTATCATCTTTGATACGCACTATTTCGCCCTTTTTTACTTTTAGTTTATACATTTTCTAAGTAGTTAATGATTTCTTTTTTTGTCATTTCGGGGTCAAGCTCGGGGTGCATCTCCAAAAGTTTCTTTTTGCTCATGCTTTTGTAATTCGGTGCGGTCACCTCTTCTTGTTGCTTTCGTGCCTTTAGTTTAAATTTCCCTTTCATATTGTTTTACTTTTTGTTTAAAATCCTTAATTAGTGTCTGCGCTCCTCTGTGCGTTACGTTGAAATGTTTTACAATATCTCGAATAGATCGTACGTTTTTATTCACGTATGCGTCAAAAAAACGCTTCTCGTGAGGTTCTGCGTTTGCGTAGTATTTATTGAGTGCATATTCAAGACGTTGTAAAAGTAGGTCTTGGTTGCTTTCTTGTCGGTCGTCTTTCGTATCTGGAATGGTTAAATCATTCGAAATACATTTGTTGACTATATTATAATTGCTGTTCACCCATCTGTATTGATTTGATGCAGCTAACGCGATAAACCCGAGGATATTACTTTGATGCAGTTTTTTTGCTTTCCGTATGCAGATGGTATAAATATCAGAAAGCATATTTGTGTCGTTAGCTGTGATACTTTTAAACGCGTTCGATTCTATTACGCTTTGAATCTGCGTAATGTTCTCGGTAAAAAATATATCAATTTCCTCTTTTGTCACGCGTTAAATATACGATTATTTTATCAATTCCAAACTATCACTATTTTCGAACGGTGTCGCGTATGATCTTTTGAAGTTATCCTTTTGCTCTTGCTGGATACGTTCTCTCTTTGCTTCGTTTAGCAGTGTCACGATGTATATAATAGCTAGGAATCCGAACACTACTGCGAACAGTCTTAGTGCTAATTCTTGCTTTTGTCTTTTACTTAGTTTCATTTTAATATGTTTACTGGTGTACATATACCTTTGTTATATGTAATTATTTTTTTGCAACGCTATAACAAAGTATATAAGTAATGGCTAAATAGAGCTTACTGTCGAGCTTAATGGGTATTTCAAGGTTTCAGAATTTCTCTAGCTACTACAAACCTTTTTTCACGCCACTACTCATATACTAAACGTTAACAATAATTAAAACTACGCTTCGCTATTGCTAACACGTTGTATAAGTAATTGCTCTGCTTCGTGTTCCTTTTCACATTTATCTAACTCAGTCAGCGTTTCAATGGTATCAATTGCCCAAGATAATCCATTCTTAAATGCTTGTCTTTGTGCTTCACCTTTTGTACCTAAGAAAGCATCGTGCTTGCTTTGCAATTGTTCTATAATTTTTTCGCTTAATGTTTTCATTCTATTTATATTTTTAGTTATTAATTCCACAACTACTCATACAACCATACGTTGTAAAAATGTGCTTTTACTGTTATTCGTCACCCAACAGACTTATCAATTTAAAAAGGAAGATCATCTTCTACTTCTGTCGCTTCCGCTTGCTTTGGATCTGCTTTTGTTACGTTGCCGTCAGTCCAAAATACCTTGCCGTTCCCTAGGTAGTTACGGTTTGATTTTGCTTCGCGTTCCTCTTTGCTTTGCTCATGGTACGCGCTTACATTTTGCCCCCATTGGTTTGTTTCATCTTGAACGCTTACCGTTAGGTTTAAGTACTTGCCGTTTGCAAGTTTGCTTTTGTCGATTTTTGTTACGTCTATTGATAGACCCATTAAAGTTGCCATATTATTTGTTTTTAAGTTCCGAAATATACGCTTTAAACTGCTCATTGCAAAGCACATACTTCTCTATTATTTGTTTTTCTTTTTCTTCATCGCGTAATATTTCAACGGTAGTGACGCGCTTTGTAACCTCAATATTATCGACGTTGTGCATTTCTGCATTTTCCCAGCCTATTAAATCTTCGGGGGTACTCACTAGGCAGTAATCAATATACGCTTTGTCAACTCCGTAAAGCATCATGTACATTATAACTTGCCAATCGTACCCAGATTTTTTAACGGCTTTCTCTGCATCGTCTACAAAGAATGGGAATGTATCAACGCTCCAGCTGCTTTTTATATCTCGTACATGGTCTTTTTCAAGTATATCACACTCGCCTGTGAACCCTTCTGTGTTGATTCGTTTATCGTGCTTTTTGTAGTCTGTGAACAATACCGAGTTAAGTAGATCAATCGATTTCTGTTCGACTACCGTACCCTTCTCCATGTACTTATTGGATATGTCTTTGCGGTGGCCTATTATCGCTTCGACAGCTTTCTCTTTTAACCATGTTAGCGTTGTTTCGCTTAATGGTTGCGACTTGCTTCGCGAGGCAGTCATCATCTTACTGCACTCGCTTGCTCTTACTGTTAACTCCATTACTTAGCTTCTTTTAATTGTTGTAATTGTTCGGCAGTTACGTTGTAGACTGAAGCTATTTTGTCTGCTGTTGTCTTACCGCTTCGCACTGCTTCGAGCGCATTTTCAAATCCACCCTCTTTAAAGTTTGCCTTTGCTTTAGGCTTTGATTGTTGTTCTCCACTTGCGTCCGTGTCCTTGTCCGTTACTATCCCTAAAATTGAACTTAATTGATATCTTTTTAAATAACTAATAGCAGAGCCAAGTACTTGAAATTCGTTCATTCCTTTGAGTGAAACCCCTTGAGGTATGTCCGTTACGCTTTCCACCGTTTCACCTGTTTCGGTGTGGAATATAACTGTACGAATAGACTGCGCTTCGATTAACTGTGTAAAGCCTAAATTGTGCTTTCCTAGTATTGGGTTAATCACTTCAAAGATTGTCGGGAGGTCTGCGTAGCTATATCCATAGCCTTTAGTTCCTTTGTGTATCGTTGGGCATTCCTGCTGAAATGCCGCTAACGATTTGTAGATGTTTGTTTTTTCCATTGTTTTGTTTTTTGTTAAAAGTACTACATCACCCCGTAATCTATTTACGAATTGTGACGAGTGGTTGTGTAGCTTGATGAGTGGCTACGGGTATATCTGTCCTTTTGTGTCTTGTATACAATAAGCCTCAAAGCCGTTTCAATTCATATTTCAAGTACTCATTGCCTTTGCTCACTTTGGTTTTTGTGACCGTCATCTTGTAAATGCGCTTATCATCAAATCCGTAACGCTTTTGCAGTATATCTTGTAAAAGCTTCACGGGGTTATCTATATCCGATGACGCAGAAGAAAAACCGAACTCATAACAAATTGATAGTTTCCCCTCTGGAATTTCCATCTCAGGCATAAGAGCAATCAACTTACTTTCGTATTTCCTGTATTCGGGTGTTTTGAATCTCCTCCCTTGCCACGCTCGATTTACACTCATCGGTTTTACTTCTATTATTGGCATTTACTTTTTTATTTTTTCGTGGCGTTAAATTCATTCCTCACTACAAACCGTTCACCAACTCCGACTTGACGCGCTCTAATTCTTCTATCCTTTTTTCCAAATTTAACACTTTCGTTTGATATTCAATTACTTTCGCCTTGTATTCAAAGTACTTGTAGCGCCTATCAATCAACTCTTTCAAGCCTACAAAGCAATGTTTTGACGTTTTTATAATGCTTTCTAGTTCTGGTATTCTTTTACTGTTTGGGCTTTTTTCGTGAACCTCTACGCGTAGCTGTGACAGATACAAATAAATTACTCCCATGTGAGCAGTCGCAAAGCTGGGAGCGTTTAAAATTTCTTCCTCTGGCGTTTCGTTTTCAGTGGTTGTCAGTTTTTCGACTATATCACGCAAATCTTGCAGATTCTTTCCTTTAATATCTGAAATTTCTTCTTTCGTCAAATAGTTTTCAATTTTCATAGTTTAAATTTAAAATGGTGCTTCGTTTTTATCGACTTCGTAAAAGTTAGTATCTGGTACTATTGCGCTGTTTATTACTTCGATTTCTTCCTTTCCCTCTGGTTGTGCGTAATGTCTTATTAATTGGTTGCCAATTATCTCAGTCTCGTAATATTTCCCCGTTTTAATATCAAAGTGAAGTACTATCATGCCCTTAATACCTATATTCGCTCCCTTTGCTTTTTCAATATGTATTTCGCTAAATTGCTCGGACTTTACGCGGTGGACAATTATAACACTTTTTGCATAGTTTCCCCACTCTGACCCCCCTTTTAACTCGTGATAGGTTGGGGGTTGTAACTTGCCGTCTTTTATTTTTGCGCTTCGAGGGTGTATAATCGTATGAAAATGTAAACCGCTACGCTCCACTATATCGTTACCTAGTTGTAATGTTTTCGCTAGCCATTTATCTTCTCGCTCCCCGTCCGTATCGTGAAACATATGATTCCATGAATCAATAACAGCAGAAAAAATACCGTGTTCGCTTTGCATCTTCTCAGCTTCTAACCAAAATTGTGATGGGCTTAGTAGTTGATCTGACTTAATTATTTTAAAATAGTGCAGAATTTCGGGTAGGTATCTATCCAACTCCTGAACGGTTGCAAGGTTGTCAGTTTCTTGCCGTCCTTCATTTGTCCAGTAGTATTTCTCCATCCGCTTTCCTGTAACTTTGTGGAACAACTTTGCAATAATTTCCTCTTTACTTCCAGCGTCGGGCATATTTATAAGGTGTTTATGTTCGTAATATTGCGAACAGTTCCAAATGGTTTCAATCATAAGTTCAGTCTTTCCTGATGCTGGGTATCCACTCCAATCGGTACGGCTACCTTCGCGAACCCCATAGTGTCTATCAAGTGACTTGTGACCGATATAGTATCTTTTTGGGCCGCCTTTTTTTATGTAATGACAGAGTTTATCACGTACGTCTGCTGGTTTTACGATATCCATCCTCTTTCCTTTTTAATCCTTAAAATAGTTTCTTCCATAGTTTCCTGTTCTCTAGGTTTTTCCGTCTCTGGGATTTCGTCTTCCCATCTTTTTTGGTTTAGATAGGTTAACGGGTTTGGGTGCGTATATCCTTCAAATGGTTTATACTTTACAAATGCGCCTATTGTGTCCTTTATGGCTTTTAGTTCGGCATCTTTGATTTTAGAGTATTTCTCTTTACATTTTTGTTTAGCGACCTTAGAAGGGTATTTGCTCCAAAAATCTTCAAAAGAAAAAACTATATTTTTCTCTTTCTCTTTCTCTTTCTCTTGTACTTGTTCGGTAGGGGTGTCAGCCCCCCCTTGCATAGGGGGTACGGTAGGGGGTACGGTAGGAGGTTCGCCACCCCCATCCAAAGGTGTTCCCGTCTTATCTTCATATCCTTTCACTTGACTGTCAATGCTATTGGTTTGGCTTATATACGCAAACTTTGCCATCCCTTTTAAATCAGTTGGTTTCTTGCCCAAGAATTGGCGATCCAATAAAGCATCCATGAAAGCAACCTTGTCATTGTCGCTTAACTCGTTGTACACGTCGTAATAGCTTCTGAAAAAATTGAAACCTTTTCGTTTGGTTAACTTCATATCTTTTAAATAAAAAACCCCCTGTCTCGTTAGCCGTGTCGGAAGGCGTTACAAAACAGAGGGTAAAACTAAAATCTTTGTAGTTCCGACACTACTTTGATTCTGCTAATATACGAATTTATTTTAATTCATCCAGTATAGAAACCTGTTTAACATCATCTTTAAATCTATTTTTTGCTAACTCTAAATTGATTTTAGCCTGTTTAAAATAGCTATCTTTTAATTCTATTCCTATTGCTTTTCGTCCTAATGAAACAGGGCTGTAAACCTCTGAGCCAACGCCCATAAATGGAGTAAGAACTACTTCACCTTCGTTAGAATACATTTCGACTATTCTATCAATAACGTCTAACTGTAAAGGGTGTACGTGTTTTTCGTCATCTTCTTCTTTTGAATCTCTAAACGGTAAAACATTGTCAATCCTAACATCATCCCAAACACTAGAGGCATAACGTTGCCAAATATAATGACTTAACTTATTATCCTTTGGGTCGTCGTGGTTTTTGTACTTTTTATTCAAATACTCCCATAGTTGAGACTCGTTAAAATCGCTTTTGTTCGCATTATTCCATGCACGTAAAATATTTGGTAATATAGGTGTTTCTCCAAAATATCTTTTAAGTCCATTTGGATGCGTTACTGGCACTTTGTTTTCTCCTTTTTTTGTAAAAATTAATACATAGTCTGGCATAGCTGTAAAGCATCGTGTAGAATCTTCTACAATAAATTTGTGCATTAGACTTTGTACCATTGTACGCATACGAACCTTTAAAGGCTCTTTCCATATTGTTATGCGGTTTCGATACTCAAATCCGTACTTTTGATGTATTCTAATTATCTCGTTTGGGAAATCCCATAAACGGCAAGTATTATCAAAAACGTCCGTAGCGTGTACGGCTGTAATCCTTCCCGCTTTTGTTACTCGTGCGATCTCTTTTACAAGGTATTCGTACTGTTCTAAAAACTGTTCTTTTGTTTCACAGTTGCTAAAATCGTTTTCACTACTTGAATAGTTATACAACCCAGCGAAAGGAGGTGAATACACTGATAGATCAATACTTTGATCACCAAGTGTTGGTAATACGTACATACAATCACTATTGTAAATAGCGTAATTTTCTGTAACTTCTTGTTCTTTTACTTTTTCCATGTTTATAAAAAATTAGGTTTTATCACTTCTTGGTTAAATTCTTTTTTTGTTTCGCTGTAAGAAGTGTTGACAGCTTGTGTGAGGTTTTTGTGTAATTCTATTGCCTTCTGTGTTTTTTGTTCCAACGCTTGTACTACTCGTGTTTGTCCATCAGAAATAACCATATCAATAGTTACATCGTTTTTTTGTCCAAATCTCCAAAAGCGTCGAACGGCTTGGTAGTATTGTTCGTAACTCCATGTAGGAAAAAATACAGAATGGTTACAATGTTGCCAGTTTAAACCCATTCCAGTCATTTTAGCCTTGGTAATAATTCTATCAATATTTCCCTTTGCGAAATTAATTAGAATATCTTCTTTTT
>ERZ887851.2235-NODE-2235-length-15350-cov-19.825433_pt1 | contig 15350 bp, 21 predicted proteins | sample MGYA00521100_ERZ887851 | MGnify/ENA primary metagenome ERZ887851 (study PRJEB32303, sample SAMEA104408602) | aquatic metagenome | biome: Brackish water; feature: Pelagic; material: water | place: Baltic Sea | collected 2014-06-06T16:11:00 | depth 11,444 m ...
GTCAATTATTGGCGCAAGGTTCAACACAAAGCGATGTTGTTCGTTTCGTAAAAGAAAGCGGATATTCAAACGGTGCAGCGGCAACGGCCGAAGGTACTACATTAACGCAATCTGATTTCGATATGACGGCTTCAGATGCTAATGTTAGAAAAATAGGAACTTATTTCCGTATTTCTGAAGAAATGTTAGCCGATACGCCTCAATTAACTTCTTATCTTTCAGCGCGTGCGCCTGAAAAATTACTAGAGGTTGAAGACGCGCAAATCTTAAGCGGAACCGGATCAGGTGCGCAATTAAGCGGAATCATTACAGACGCGGCGGCATTTGCTGCGGGCGATCTTGCTGATTCAGTTGATAACGCAAACGATTTTGACGTTATTGTTGCAGCATTAAACCAATTGGCAGCTGCTAATTATAACGCTGATAGTATTGTTTTAAATCCTTCAGATTTTCACAAAATTCTATTGTTAAAAGATACGCAAAACAATTATCTAAAAGACCAAGTATATAGCGGCCTTCAGCCTGTATTTATGGGCGTTAAAGTTGTTTTGAACACTGCAATTCCAGCTGGTAATTTCCTAATCGGAAACTTTGGCGTTGGTACTCAATTATGGGTACGTGACGGAATTAACGTTGAATTCTTCAGAGAAGACGGAACAAACGTTCGTGACGGATTCGTAACTGTTAGAGTATCTGAAAGAGTAGCTTTAACAAACTACTTACCAAATGCATTTGTTACCGGCGATTTCGCTACTGCAAAAGCTGCATTGGAAACACCATAATAATATTTAATTATTATAAAATTAAAGGCCTGGAATTAATTTCCGGGCTTTTTTTTATGCATTTATTTTTAGGCGCTCAACAGATAAGAACGTAAAAAAAACAAAAAAAACTTTAAAAAAAAACTGAAAATATTTTTTTAATTCTAAAATGTGTCATATATTTGTACTGTAAGAAACAAACAAACAATTAAAAAAAAACAATTATGAAATTTACAATCGAAAATCAAAAGGAAAACAATATTTCAAGAACAACAAAGCAAACTGTAAAGCATTTTTTATATAGTAACAATGAAGTATCAATATCAGGAATGGACGGTAAACATTCAGTATGGCACAAGCAAGGACATAGAATGTCACAAAAAATTGACAATTTAAATATTAATGATGCGGTTGATTTCGCAAATAAATTAATTTTATCAATATAATAAAAAACATTAATCGGCGCGTTTCGGCGCGCCATAATATTAAACAAATGAAAACAACAACAGGATTAACAATCATTCACGACGGCAAACGAGTGAACGTTTACACACAAGACGAAATCAAACAATTAGACAAACAAAACAATTACGACAACGACGTAATTATTGTATTAACATTGTGCGCACTACTAATAACAATAGGGTTAATAATAGGATTATCAATATAACGGCGTTTTAAGCGCTTTAAAAACAAATTTATGGGCAATATACCAGAACACTACGATAACGGTCTTAAACACGATTTAATCGATGTTATTGGATCTTATAAACTAAACTTTAATCGCGGGAATGTATTGAAGTACATTGTTCGCGCCGGACGTAAGCAAAACGAGATCGACGATTTGGAAAAGGCGTTGGATTATTTGGAACGCGAAATTGAACACACAAGAAATCAAAGTCAAATTTTAAATTTTTAATATGTGGGGTTTAGATGATTTTCCAGGAAATGAAGCGGAATTCGAATGTGCCGTTTGTGGCGTTGCGATGTTTGAAGACTCCGGCGTTTGTTCAAATGTTTGCTTTAATGCGGATCAATTATAATATTATGAAAAGAAATATTAAAATTTTCTTAACAATTAGTTTCTTTGTTTTTGGCATTAGACAAATAATGTTATATAACGATTTTATATTGAGTATTTACCTTTTTATAATAAGCGCGGCAATCAAAACCGCGAATGATGATTAGTTTTATATTTATGTTTATTTTTTAGTTTTGTTTGAAAGGCGGTCAATTTTGATCGTCTTTTTTTATAACTTTACTAAATGAATCCAAACGTTTTTGGTTGTTTCGTTGAATATCTTTTTGCTACTAAAGCAATGGAATTCGGGTTGTTAGTATCATTTCCTTTGCTGCACACTTCAACATATGATTGCATAGTTGATTCGCCGAATGGTTTATTTAAAATACAAATAAAAGGTATTAATGAAAAGAACCGAACGCGGAATCGAATTCAATTGACTTGCAAAAATCAAAATAAATACAAAAAAAAGGACGTCGATTTTTTTGCGGTATATTCAGCGGAACGAAAAGGGTTTTTTATATTTAAAAACGACGGCAAAATTCAATCGTTTACAATTGGTTTAGAAAAATATTCAAAATTTTTTAATAACTTTGCATCACTTTAATGTTTTTTCATATTGTTTTCTGTTGAAAAAGCGTCACAAATTTATGTGGCGCTTTTTTTTTATCTTTACAAAAAATTCAATACTATGGAATTAAAAATAAAACAATCAATTTTAAGGAACGGCAAACGTTATAATGAAGGCGACAAAATACAATTGCCGGATCACGTTGCAAAAAATTGGATCAAAAAAGGCCTGGCCTCAAAGATTGCTAAAAAGCAAAACAAAGAAAAAATTGAAACAAAAGAATTAAAAATTGAATATATAGATACAAAGGACGATGCGACAAATTAAAATAAATTCGACTTTAGGAAATGAAATTTTGACGGCTCAAAACGTAAAGGATTATGTTCGCGTTGATACAAGCGCCGACGACAATATTATTTCCGCAATGATAACGCAAGCTCGGATTTGGTGCGAAAATTATATTTCACGCGATATTGTTTCAAAAAATAGAACGTATTATTTGCCACAAACAAACGGTTTGTTTGATTTGCCATTTGGTCCGGTTTCTAGTATTGAAGAAATTACAATTAGCGGAACGGCGACAACAGATTTTGAAATTTTAGGATTGGATAATGAAACGATTGAATTGGACGGCGGTTCCGCGGATCACGTTAAAATTACATATATAACGGCCGGATTAAATGATTCACTTATAAAACAAGCGATGTTACAATTAATATCAACGTATTATGACAATCGCGCCGACATTAATTCTGAAGGATCAAAAGAAACATCGGAAATTCCAACATCAACAAGAACAATTTTAACGTCTTATAAATCAATGTTTCTATAATGAACGCCGGAAAATTAGATTCTAAAATAACAATCAAACGTTTGACAAAAACGCCGGACGATTTCGGCGGTTTCAATTCTACATTGTCGGACGTTGCAACGGTATGGTGCAATTTAAAGCAAATTAAAGGCGAAATAAACGAGAAATTCGGCAAACGTTCACAAGATATTCAAGTTGAAATAACAATGCGTAAAAACACCGCTAATTTGATTCAGTTAGGCGACATTTTTACACTAGAAAATGAAACGCAAAAATATAGAATAAACGACAAATTTGAATTTGATTTGGATTTTTACACTAAACTATTAGCAACAAAATCGGATTAAATGAATGTCAATATCAAAATAGATCAAAACGATTTAATGAAATTATCTAAAAAATTAGATAATTTGCGCGCGTTTGAATCGCAAAAATTGTCTAATGAGTTGGGCAAAACGGCGTTGGATATTTCAAGAATGGCAAAACAAACGGCGCCGGTTGATTCAGGTAGTTTAAAACAATCAATCAAAGCCGAACGCAAAGGCAAAACCGTCGAAATCATTGCCGGCGCTCATTACGCGCCTTATGTTGAATTTGGGACCGGTGGATCCGTTGATTTAGACGATATGTTGCAATTAGGCATTCCGGCAAGCTACGCGGCCCAATTTAAAGGAAAAGGAATTCGAGATGTTAATTTGCCGGCGCGTCCTTTCTTTTTTAGTTCGGGCCGAATAGGATTTAAAAATTTATTAAATCGTCTAAATGGCGAAATTAAAAAAGCTATAAAATAATGTTAGAAGCGATCCATTATGTACGAAAAGCAATCATTGCAAAATTAAACGGCAATGTTACAATTGACGGTTCGAACGTTCCTATTTATGGACGCGTTCCAACAAATGCAAGTTATCCATTTATAAGAGTTTATTCGCTATCTAATGACGAAACGGACCAAAACCAAACTTCATTCACAACTGAAACAATTACGCGCGTTGAATGTGTTACACGATTTGCAAGTGATGACGGCGGCGAATTGGATTCCAATTTAATGGTTTCAAAGTGTTTGGAATTATTGCGAACGCGGTCCGCAAATTATATTGATTTAAGCGCGAACGGTTTTAATGTATATACAAGCGTTAATGAAGGCGTTAAATATTTACAAGACGATTTGTCGGACTTTACATATTTTCGCGCCATTATTGAAATATCAAATAAAATTGAGCAAATCGACGCGGCTGGCGGTTTACAAAGTGAATTACAAAACGAATTACAATCCTAAAAATTAAAAAATGGCTAAAATAACCTACACAAATAAAACAGACAATCAAACTTCAGCGTTGCCGGCAATTAATAAAGTTACGGCCGCCGATTTGAATGAAATAAAAACTTCAGTAAATGCCGCTTATGATAAATTCGGCGGTTTTGCAGACTATGAAGACGCAACAACAAGCGGAACGCCTATAAGTTTAACGGCGGACACCTGGACCGATTTAACAAACGACAAAGCCGGCGCAAACACTTATTCAAGTTTACCGTCATATATTAGCGGCGATTTATGGGATTCGGCATCAAACAAAATTGATACATCAAAAGTTGGCGCGAATAAGATTTTATTAATTAGAAATGATTTTGACGTAACGGCCGGCGCTGCAAACACACGATTAGACGCGCGTTTATATTTTCCGGACACCGGCAAAGCAATTGAATTTTCACACGACAATATTGCACAAAATGGCGATCAAGTTCGGTATTCAAGAACAACGCAAATATTCACACAAACAAATGAATTAACAAGCGGTTGCAAAATTCAAATTAAAGTTGATAAAAGCGGCGCGACGGCAATAGTTGAAAATATTCTTATAACTGTTTTAAGTTTTTAAAAAATGAATGATCTTAAATTATATATATTAAATACGTTTTCGTTTATGGTTTCATTCACTTCAATTGACGAAGTTTTAAAAATTATATTATTAGGCGTTTCGATTGGTTACACCGCTCAACGTTGGTATTATTTGAATAAAAATAAAAATGACTAAAAATTTTAAAATAAACGAATTTGAATGTAATTGCGGCAATTGTAAAATGACCGCCGACGTAAAAAACAACGTTTTTAAATTAGCCGAACAATTACAGATTTTGCGCGACAAAGTAAAAAAACCTATTAAAATAAATTCGGCCTTTAGATGCGCAAATTATAACGATAATGTTATTAAGGGCGCGAAACATTCACAACATAAATTGGGTAAAGCTGCGGACATTGTTGTTAGTGGAATGACGCCAAACGAGCTTCACGAATTGGTTTGTAAAATGGTTGAATGTGACGAATTAAATTTTGGCGGAATTGGAAAATATAACACGTTTACGCATTTAGATATACGCGACAAAAAATCGCGTTGGGATTATACAAAAAAATAATTATGGCAAAACAATCTTATAAAGATAAAAACGGTACAACGCGAATTGGCGACGCGCTTCGTTGGTTGGTTGCCAATGGAAAAAAGGTTGCGCCGGAATTATTAGGTTTGGCCGGTAACATTACGGGAATCGAACCCTTAAAAATTTTAGCCGACAAAATAAATTCAGACAAAGACATTTCACAAATTGACAAAGATTTTTTAATAAAAGAAATTGAATTTGATATGATTGAAATGCAAGAAGTCACAAAGCGTTGGACGTCAGACAATGCGGCGGATTCATTTATGACAAAAAACATTCGTCCTTTGGTATTGGCTTTTTTAACGTTAACCTTATTTATTTACATTGTTTTAGATTCGTCAATTGGTGGATTTAATATTGCGCCACAATGGATTGATTTATTGTCGAGTTTATTATTATTAGTTTACGGCGGTTATTTTGGTGCGCGGTCCGCTGAAAAAATTGTCAAAACCTGGAAAAAATAAAATGGCAAAAAAGCAAACACAAATACAAGTCTTTAAAAAGACTAAAAAGAAGCGAAAAGGCATACATTCCAAAAACAAAAATTCAACGATTAAAACGTCTAAAAACTACAAAAAACGATATAAAGGTCAGGGCCGGTAAATATCTTTTTAAATTTTTGTATTTTTGCTAAAATCTTATTTTTATGTCATTAGCAGACGAATCAAAATTATTATTAATTCCAAGCGGTTACAACTCTGGAAAAGTTTATTCAGTATTTCCAACAGACGGCGACGGCGATTTCATATACACACGAAGTGGCGACGCGTCAAGGATTAATCCAGGCGGTTATATTGAAACGGTCGGAACAAATATTCCGCGAATAGATCACACCGCCGGGAATTGTCCTAGTTTATTGTTAGAACCGCAACGCACAAATTTAGCTTTATACAGTGAGCAATTTTTGGGGACCAATTGGACTTCTGGAAACACATCATTGACATCAAACAATACAATTGCGCCGGATAATCAATTGACCGCCGATAAACTTGCAAGAACATCAACAAGTGGAAGTTATCGTACACATTTTATATACAAAGCAGCAAATGCAATAACCTACACAACATCGATGTTCATCAAACAAGGTTCAGACAATTATTTTGCAATGAGGTCGCAAGGTTCTTATCCGTCAAGAGTTGATATTAGATTTAGGTTTGATACAGGTTTAATTTATTATGCACAAGCAACATCTAATTTTACTTTAATAGATTACAATGTGGAAAATTACCCAAACGGTTGGTATAGATTATATTATACTTATACAACAGATACACACACACTTTTATCAATTACGATGAGTCCGCGAGCAACCAACGGCAACATTGATAGTAGCGATACATCTTCTAATTCTTTTGCTTATGTTTGGGGGATTCAAACAGAGGTTGGGAATTATTTAACAAGCTATATAAAAACAGAGGGTATTACCGTAACAAGATTTAAAGATGAGTGTATAAATGGGGGAAGTAGTAGTTTGTTTAATATTACAGAGGGTACTTTTTTTGTAGATACAACACCTTTTACAAGAGAAGCAAACGACAGAATTACATTAAGTAATAATAATTACAGTAATAGAATTTTTATAAGTAAGTCAGGTTCAACACAATTACAGTTTTTTATTGTAAGTAATTATTCAACGGTCGCAATATATACAGCAAATATAAACTATAACGAAAGAAATAAGATAGCTTTTACGTTTAAAGAAAATGAATTTAAGTTTTATCTTAATGGTAGTTTAGTGCATATAGATACAAATGGAAGCGTACCAACAGGGTTGTATGATTTAAGTTTTAAAGACATTGGAAGTTCTTCGTATTGGAGTGGAAAAATACACGACACAAGGGTTTACGATAGGGTATTAACAGAAGCGGAAGCAATACAATTAACAACACTATAAAAATGGGAATAGTTAAAAAATACGAGTTTGAAAATGAATCAATAGTTGATTCTTTAATTAAAAAATTAGGAGTTGACACCGACGAAGACGGCAACGAATATTCAACACATCAAAACGCCATTGTTAAAATTGGTTTTTTTGCAACAAAAGAAGCTAAATTTGACGACGAATTAAATGAAATTGAACCGCCGGTTTTATACGATAAATTTTGCGTTGACGTTTTTTGGAATGACGAAAATGATTCAGCAATTGCGGAATGGTCCACGTACGAAATAACAATACAAGACGAGGGCGTCCATAAGTTCGCCGGCGTCAAATATATTTCTGATTAATAAAATAAATAATTCGTATATTTACAAAAAATTTAATAAACTTTAAAAAAATAAAAATATGGCTACTACGGGAGTTTTTAACGGTACTAATTTAATTCTAACAGTCGAAGGCGCGACAGTTGGTCACACAACAAGTTGTTCAATGTCTTTATCAATGGACACGCCAGAGGCAACAACAAAAGATTCAAACGGATTTTCAGAATATATCGGCGGCGTAAAAGGTGGCGAAGTATCATTTGAAGGTTTGGTTGCTTATGACGATAGCGCAAACGCAATTGAATTCGCGGATTATCTTTTAGCTAGAACGCAATTAACTTGTGTATTTGGAACGGCTGAAACAGGCGACGCGGTTTATACTGCTGAAGGCTTTTTGTCAAGTGTTGAAATGTCGGCGGAAATGGAAGCTGCGGTTACTTATAGCGGATCTATTACGTTGACAGGTGCGATCACCAAATCAACAAACTAAAAAAAATTAAAAGTTTATTATTTTAGCCGCCGTCATTAGTTTGGCGTCGGCTTTTTATTTTTATTAACGACAAACACAATTTAAAATGGCAAACAAAAACAAAGGCTACATTGATATAAATGTCGGTGGCAAAAAAAGAACGTTACACTTCTCAATGAATTTTTGGTCGGAATTTACCGAACAATTAGGAATTTCACTTCAGGACATTGGCGACGTATTTCAAAACGGTATTTCATTAAAAGGATTGCGCGCGCTTATTTATTCGGCTATATTAGCAAACGATCAGGAAAACGGAAATGAAATCGATTACAATATTTATTCGGTTGGCGCCTGGTTAGACGAGTTAGAAGCGGAATCAATTAACAAAATTGTTGAAACAATGCTACAATCTAAAATTTTAGGAAATAGCTTAAATTCAGAAATTGAAAAGCCGGGAAAGCCGAAGCCGTCAAAGAAATAACATTTGAATCATTAACCGATTATTATATCGGATTAATAGGCACAAAACCGGACGATTTTTGGCGGCAAACGTGGCGCGAAAATGCGCTATTAGCCGAATTTTATCACAACAACGTGAATTTGCAATGGGAACAAACGCGGTATATTGCGACAATGGTTCACAATTCACAATGTCAAAAGAAATCGCAAATGTTAAAACCGGATCAATTATTTCAATTGCCGGTTGACAAAGCAAGAAAAAAAGAACGTGCAAAACCAAAATCAACGCGTGAACAAATGGAATCATTTCACGAAAAATATAAAGCAATGACAGTAAAAAAGACGTTAAATTAAAAGCGTCTTTTTTTTTGTATTTTTGTTTAAAATATTCTATTTATGGCCGAATCAAATCTTAAGTTAAATATTACCGGCGATTCGTCGAAATTAAAAAGCGCTTTAAATTCTGCAAGCTCGCAAATGTCTTCATTTGGTTCTAAAATGCAAAGCGTTGGCAAATCGATGACGGCAAAATTGACATTGCCATTAGTGGCGGCCGGTGCTGCGGCTACAAAAATGGCGTTTGATTTTGATAAATCAATGGGACAAATTGAATCATTGGTTGGAATTGCCGGCGATGAGGTTAAAAAAATGGGTGAAGCGGCTAAAAAAATGGCCGTTGATACCGGTAGAAGCGCAAACGAAGCCGCTGAAGCGTTGTTTTATATTACTTCGGCCGGATTGAAAGGTTCGGACGCAACGGACACGTTAAACGCCTCATTAAAGGCGGCGGCGGTTGGTTTAGGTGAAACAAAAGTGATTGCAGATTTAGCAACGTCCGCAATGAACGCATACGGGGTGCAAAATTTAAACGCGTCCGCATCAACCGACATAATGGTTGCGGCCGTTCGTGAGGGTAAATTAGAAGCGTCGGCGCTTGCGGGTGCAATGGGATCAGTCATTCCGATTGCTTCAAATATGGGCGTTGGATTTGACGAAGTCGGCGCGGCAATGGCTGCAATGTCAAGAACGGGAACGGACGCCGCTTCAGGTGCTACACAATTGACCGCAATATTAGCGTCAATAAAAAAACCAACAGAAGGCGCCGTTCAAGCAATGGCGAAAATGGGGTTAAGTACTGAAGACGTTCAAAAATCATTAAGTGAAGACGGACTTTTGGCAACGCTTGAAATGCTTCAAAGCGGTTTACAACAAACCGGTCAAGATACAACCGCAATATTTCCAAATATTAGAGCGTTAAAAGGGGTTTTAGATTTGACGGGCGCCGGTATTGAAGACAATCGAAAAATATTTGACGCATTATCCAATACAATGGGCGCAACGGACGAAGCGTTTAAAAAGACATCACAAACCGCGTCTTTTCAAATGACGCAAGGATTGAACGCAATGAAATCGTCGTTGTTGTCAGTCGGTCAAGTTATATTGACGGCGGTTGCGCCGGCGGTTCAAAAAATAGGCGCTTTTTTCACAAGTTTATCGGAGAAATTTAAGGCATTAAGTCCAACAACGCAAAAAATAATTGTGGCGTTTGCCGGAATTGTTGCGGCATTAGGTCCGGTCATTGCTATAATTGGAACACTTTTAACAATGGCGCCGGCAATTGGTGCGGCTTTTACTTTAATGATGGGACCGGTTGGATTAATTATCGCCGGATTAACTGCAATCTCTGTTGTAATTTATAAAAATTGGGCCGGTATAAAAGCCGCATTAATTAAAGTAGGCAATTATTTTATTGAATTATACAATAATTCGTTGCCTATAAAATTAGCGGTTAATGCTATTATAATGCAATTTAAAAACTTTTTAGCGGTTGGAAAATTTGTTTTCAAATCAGTTATTTCAGTTTTTAAAGCGTTCGGAAATGCTGCATTGGGTGTTTTGGGTGGCGTTGGTGACCTTATTATGGGTATTTTTACTTTTGATATGGCGAAAATCAAACAAGGGTTTTCGGGTATTGGTGACGCAATGAAAGGCGGTTTTACCGAAGCAATTGACGGCATAAAAGAAAACGCGGCCGAATTAGGTACGTCGGTAGTTGATAATTTTAACGACGCGTTAAATGCCGGAAAAATAGATAAAATAAAAGTTGACGCCGAAGTTGTTTCAGGCGGTGAAGCGGATTCAGTTGCGGCGCCTTCAGTTGATACGCCAACAACAACGTCCGGTTCAAGTTTTGTTGTTACGCCGGTTTTAGATCCAGAAGCGACCGAAAAATTAAAGGCATTAAATCAGGAAATTAATAGCGCATTAGTAACAAATGACGCGCAAGCATACGAGCAAAGAAAAGCAAAGGCGTCCGCATATTATGACGACTTAATTAGCAAGGTTTCTGAAGGTTCAGAAAAGGAAAAGGCTTTAAAACAAGCAAAAGGCGAAGCGTTGGCGCAAATTGAAACGGACGAACAATCCAGAATTTTAGAATTAAAACAACAATTTGCAGAAGCAACCGGCGCAAGCGAAGAGGAACAAAAAGCGTTGGAGTTAGAGCGCGTTAAGGCTAAATATGAGGAATTAAGACAATTAGCAATTGACAATGATTTAATGACCGCCGAACAAAAAGCGGCATTTGATACGGCGCAAGCTGAAGCGGAAGCGGCCGTTTATGAGGAAAAAAAGGTTCGTTTTATGGGCTTTATGATGTCACAACAAGAAGCCGCCGAACAAATGCAATCTATTGGAAGTGCAATTGACGGATCATTCGGCGCAATTGGTAATTCAATTACAAAAATGTTTGGCGGTGCTGAATCAGCAACCGGCGCATTTGTTGGAACATTAGCAAAAGACGCTTTAAAAGTTGTAGGAAGTAATTTAAAAATCGCGTTGTCCGGTGCATCAACCGCCGCAACACAATCGGCGGCATCGTTTGGACCGGCGGCGGCGTTTGTATTACCGGCATTATTAGCCGGCGCAACCGCTCTAATTAGTGGATCATTTGCAAAATTTGCCGACGGTGGAATCGTTAGCGGTCCTACAATGGGATTAGTTGGCGAATATCCAGGCGCGCGGTCAAATCCTGAAGTTATTTCACCATTAAACAAATTGCAAGGCATGATCAACAACGGCGGTGGCGGTGGCGGTAACGTAAACGTAACAGGATCGGTACGCGTTGAAGGTCAAGACTTACTCATTGCAATAGAGCGCGCCAATGAAACGGCAAATCGAATATATTAAAAATTTAAAAAATGGCATACGGAGTAAAATATGAATTAATATTTTCGGACGTTTTAAATAACGCGAAACAAATCCAAATTCTTAAAAAAAACTATTCGGGTGAAGTTTATCCAATTATTGGAACGGCGGATCCGGTTACAATTGTTTGGAATTCAAAAGACGATTTTTATTCGCCTATTATTGGTTCGAGTTGTACTCTTAATTTTATGGTGACCGATTCCGTTCAATACGACGATTTTTATAAGTTCGACGAACGCGAATATAAAGTTGTAATTAAATACGCTAAAAGTCAAGTTGACTCCTATATTGATCGCGTTGAATTTGACGGCGGTTTGTATGAGAGTTCGGAATGTATTTCAAATGTAATATCCAACAATGAGGATATTTACGTATTTTATAAAAACCGAGTTATTGACGACGGCGGCGTTGTTGAATCTTTAAATTGTGTTAAAAATGAAACATTAGGTTTAAGTTCTTTTGATTTTGACACTTATTGGACCGGATTTTTAGTTGTTGATAGGTTTAAGGAAAAATTAACCTCATATCCTTATCCTGTTTCCTTTAAAGCGCTTGACGGTTTAGGTACTTTAAGAAAATATGACGCGCCAATTTATACAAACGATTTATCAATTCCGGCGCCTTTGACACCAAGCGGCGGCACCCCAACAGGAACGACCGGAATAACAGATATAAAAAGAATTGCTTTAATTTTACAAAATTTAGGTTTAGAATTGCCGTTATATTTTAAAACAGATATTTCCGCTTTCGATCAAGATTTAGGCGAAATTACTTTTCCAAATACAATAACTTTTGCGGCCGGAAAATTTGAATTCACAAAGGAATACGATTTATATGACGCAAAAACTCAATTGGAATTATTATTAACGTTGTATCATTGTAGGATTTTCCAATCAATGGGCCGTTGGTATATTGTTCAAAATTCAAACATTTTTGATCAAAACGTAAAAGACGAAATTTATAATTCGGTGGCAACCGGAACGGTTTTGACAGGAATACGTGATAAAATTACAAAACAAATAACAGGCAATAAAAAAGAAGTTTTAAAAACAACAATTTGGAATTCAACCGGCACCGTTCAAACGGCTCAATATAATAAAGAAGTTTTAAAAATAGCGCCAAAAAATTTAATTCCAATTAAAAACGATTTGATTCGAGAATTTTTACAACCTTTAGCGCAAAACGTTAGAGAAGCGGAATCGACGCAATTAAATTTTTCTAATTTCAATAATAATCCAGGTTTTGAATATGGGACTTTTGGTTGGATAATAAACGGATCAAACGCCTATATTTCATCGACATCAACAGTAAAGCAAGGTAATAATACAATGAGAATATCGGATTCGGTTGCGACAGGTTCGTCGGAAATTGTTTGTTTTGAAAGCGATATTAGTTTATCAAATTCATATCCTGTTCAGGGGTACGGTCAAGAATCTTTTGTAGAAAATTATCCAAATGCAGCCGACGAAATTCAAAACTTTGAAGATTTTTATGGTTTAAAATTTAAAATGCACTACTTTATTGAGGCCGGCGCGTCAAAATCAACCGTAATCACAAACGAAGTCGATTTGAGATATAGAATTGTATTTGAATTCACTTCAATCGTTGCGGATTCTAATTATCAAACATTATATTATGATCAAGACAAAAAAACATGGTCCACGTCTGTTTTTACAAACATAAAATCGGTTAAAACATTTAATTCGTGGCAAAATTTAAAAATAGATTTAAAAGGGTTAGATTGGAAAACTGCAAATTTTTACGTGAATCCTTACGGAAAATTAAAAGTTATTATTTTAAACCCTAAAGTTCCTACGTCTTTTACTGACTATAAAGCGTGCTATTTTGATAATGTAGCTTTTCAAACTGAAAGGGCAGCGATTGCAACCTATGACATGCAAAATGAAATATCATCACCTTTACCTTACTACTCGCCAAATGGTGACGACATAGGCGACGTAAATTCAAGTTTTAAAGAGGTCGCAAAACGTCAATCATCAATTGAAGTATCAAATATTAAAACACAAAAAATCCCTTATTTATATAATATTAGAACCGAATTAACAGATTTTAGCTATGTAATTTCTGGAATTATAATTAATCCATGGGCAATTTTGCCAGAGGTTAAAGGAATGATGTTCCCAAATCCCGAAACGTTTTATTGGTATCGTACACGTGACAATTATAACGCCGGAACAGGTTTAACTAATTTTTATAAGTCTTTACATCGTATTTGTTCGCAAATGATTATGAATGATTTTCGAGACTATGTAACAAAATACGAAGGAACATTCAGAGAAACACAAACGAGGCCAACGTCTTTAAATAATAGGATTTTGTTTGATTGGCCGAATGTACTTTCAGAACCACAACCGGCAATCATTGACAAATTAAAATACAACGTTAAAAACGCGGAATTCAAAGTGACTTCACACATACCAAACGACGACGATGATGTTGCGTTGGATTTTGTTGTAACAACGAATTAAAATACAAATTTTGTTTGTCGGCCGTCGTATTTTCTTATGAATTGCGGCGGTTTTTTTTTGAAAATATTTTTTTATTTGAAAATTATTTTTTACTTTTGCCATTCATTAAAACAGAAAAAACAATGTTTGAAACACACTTCAAGGCGGAATTGAAGCGCCTTAATTTAAAACGATACGACGTTTGCGAGTTATTAAATTGCACAATGCCGACGTTAAAATCACGACTTAAAAATCCTGAATCATTTACGGTTGGCGAAATAATTATTTTGCAAAATTCGGATTTTAATTTATTAGGAATTATAATCATTAACAAAATAGTAAAACAATGAAAACAATTAACATTAAAGGAAAAGACTACATTACAGTAAACGAGAGATTAAAACATTTTAGAACCGAACCAACATTCAAAGGTTGGCAAATTACCGAACAATTGGTTCACATTGACGAAAAAGAAGGTGTTTTTAAAGTTACAATTAATGATTCAAAAGGCGTTGAAATAGCGTCGGCGCATTCACAAGAATATCGCGATTCGTCGTATATAAACAAAACGTCGTTTGTTGAAAACGGTTTCACGTCCGCATTGGGCCGCGCGTTGGGTTATTTAGGCATCGGAATCGACACGTCAATCGCTTCAGCTAATGAAGTACAAAACGCCGTTAAAAATCAAACTACGGCGCCAATTGACAATCGGAAATGGTTAACAGATGCACAATTTAACGCCACATTAAAAGCAACAAAAGAACAAGCGGAAAAGGTTTTAAAAGGCTTTAAGATTAAAAAAGAATATAGAGAGCAAATAATAAATAAGTTTAATTTAAAATAGATAAAAATGAGTTACGAACACAAAATGGGAAATGGTAGTTTATTCAAAAACACCAACAAAACAAATGACAATCAACCTGATTATTCAGGTTCGATAAAACTTCA
>ERZ887851.2238-NODE-2238-length-15338-cov-7.670745_pt1 | contig 15338 bp, 12 predicted proteins | sample MGYA00521100_ERZ887851 | MGnify/ENA primary metagenome ERZ887851 (study PRJEB32303, sample SAMEA104408602) | aquatic metagenome | biome: Brackish water; feature: Pelagic; material: water | place: Baltic Sea | collected 2014-06-06T16:11:00 | depth 11,444 m ...
GATTTTGAGTGAGGTTGATGGAAAACGAAAATTACCGATTGTTATTGGGGCTTTTGAAGCCCAATCTATTGCTATTGCGCTTGAAAAAGAGATTCAACCACCAAGACCCTTAACACATGATTTATTTAAAAACTTTTCAGATCGTTTTGATATTGTTGTAAAACAAGTTATCATTCACAAGCTGGTAGATGGCGTATTTTATGCATCTCTGATATGTGAACGCGACAAAATTGAAGAAGTTATTGATGCGAGAACCAGCGATGCAATTGCATTATCATTACGTTTTTCAGCCCCTATATTTACTTACAAAAACATTTTAGAAAAGGCTGGGATTATTTTAAAAAATGACCACGAAAAAGTAGAGAGTGATGCATCAACAAAAGAAAGTCTACTGTTTGATGATTTAGAACTTGAAGCAGAAGAAACCGAGACAGAAAAAGACAGTCACCAACATAGATCAATTGACCAATTACGCGAATTACTAACAAAGGCCGTCGGAAATGAAGACTATGAAACGGCAGCTAAAATAAGAGATGAGATCTCAAAAAGATAATCCATAACAATATGAAAAAACTAATTCTTATTCTAATTGTGTTGTTTGTAAATACTCATTCAATCTTGGCGCAAGAAGTTAGCTACGAAATTATAGCAAATCAAGGATTTACTTTAAATAGTTTTTTAAGAGGGCTTTTGGGGATGTTTGTATTGATCTTAATTTCGTACCTATTGAGCGCTAACAGAAAAGCAATTAATTGGAGAACAGTAATCTTTGGGCTTGGAGCTCAAATAATTTTAGCGATTGGCGTACTTAAAATCTCATTTATACAAGGTTTCTTTGAATGGGTAGGAAGTTTATTTATCGCCGTTCTGGACTTCACTCTTGAAGGTACAAAATTTTTATTTGCTTCCTTTTCATCTGGTGAAATTGAAGCACCTCTAGTGACCTTTGCTATTTCTATATTACCAACCGTTATTTTCTTTTCTGCACTCACATCTGTATTGTTTTACTTAGGGATCATTCAACGCGTTGTTAAAGGATTGGCATGGTTGTTAAGCAAACTTTTACAAGTTTCTGGAGCAGAAAGTTTAAGTGTTGCCGGAAATATATTTCTGGGACAGACGGAATCGCCTTTAATGATTAAAGCCTATTTAGAAAAAATGAACCGTTCAGAAATCTTGTTAGTAATGATTGGAGGAATGGCAACCGTTGCAGGTGGTGTTTTGGCAGCTTACATAGGCTTTCTTGGAGGTGACGACGAAGTCTTACGTCTTTTTTACGCGAAACACTTACTAACAGCTTCTGTAATGGCAGCGCCTGGTGCTATTGTCATTTCAAAAATGCTTTACCCACAAGTAGAAGCTATTGACAATGAAATTAGCATCTCACAAGAAAGGATTGGGTCAAACATATTAGAATCCATTGCAAACGGAACAACCGAAGGTTTGAAATTAGCACTAAATATTGGTGCTATGCTTTTGGTGTTTTTAGCATTCATCGCTATGATTAACGGCATCCTAGGATGGATTGGAGATTGGACCACACTAAATGACTGGGTCGCTTCAAACACTTCTTACAAAACCTTTTCACTTGAGTTTATTTTAGGATATGCGTTTGCTCCACTAATGTGGCTCATTGGGATTGCGAAAGAAGATATTGCGCTAATGGGGCAACTGCTTGGAATTAAGTTAGCAGCGAGTGAATTTGTTGGATACATACAGTTGGCAGAACTAAAAAACCCACTGAACATACTGCACTTAAAATATGAAAAGTCGATAATAATGGCAACCTATATGCTCTGTGGCTTCGCTAATTTTGCATCCATAGGAATTCAGATAGGTGGAATTGGATCCTTGGCTCCAGGGCAGCGAAAAACACTTTCAGAATTTGGTATTAAAGCACTCATTGGAGGGACTATCGCATCACTTTTGTCCGCGACTATTGCTGGCGCAATTATCGGGTAAATAGTTAATAACTTTTGAAATTATTACAAGCTTCAATTTCTTTAATATTGACGCTTTTTTATATTTTTACATATATAAAATCATTTTATAATGAAGCAGTATTTAGACCTTGTGTCACATGTCTTAGAAAATGGAAATGAAAAAGGAGACCGCACCGGCACTGGGACTAAGAGCGTGTTTGGATACCAAATGCGATTCGACTTAAGTGAAGGATTTCCAATGGTAACCACTAAAAAACTTCACCTTAAATCTATTATTTATGAGCTACTTTGGTTCTTGAAAGGGGATACAAATATTGACTACTTGACTGAGAATGGCGTCAAAATATGGAACGCTTGGGCAGATGAAAACGGAGATCTAGGCCCCGTTTATGGCCATCAATGGCGTAACTGGAATAGTGATGAGATTGATCAAATAACAGAAGTCATCGAAACCTTAAAAACCAATCCGAACAGCCGTCGAATGCTAGTTTCGGCTTGGAATCCATCGGTGCTTCCAGACACCTCAAAATCATTTAGTGAAAATGTAGCCAACAACAAAGCTGCACTGCCCCCATGCCATGCTTTTTTTCAGTTTTATGTCAATGACGGAAAATTATCTTGTCAGCTTTACCAGCGTAGTGCAGATATCTTTTTAGGGGTTCCCTTTAACATTGCTTCATATGCACTATTCACTATGATGATCGCTCAAGTTTGTGGCTATGAGGCTGGAGAATTCATACACACATTTGGAGATGCGCATATTTACAGCAACCATATAGAACAAGTAGAAACACAGCTTTCTAGAGACCCTCGTCCGCTTCCAAAAATGACACTAAACCCCAAAATAACAAACCTCTTCGACTTTGCATTTGAAGACTTCACCTTAGAAGACTACGATTCGCATCCACACATCAAGGGAGCTGTTGCCGTATAATTTAATAGAAACACTTACTTCTCCCTTTATATAATACCAACTCTATTGAAAACTATAAACCAAACATCTAAATTAACTCTAATTGTCGCTGTTTCAGAAAACAATGTAATAGGCAAAGACAATGATTTAATTTGGCGCTTGAGAAAAGACCTGCAACGTTTCAAAGCGCTGACTTCTGGACACTGCATCATAATGGGGCGTAAAACCTTTGAAAGCTTTCCCAAACCTTTGCCTAACAGAACCCATATTGTTATCACAAGACAACTAAATTACAAAGTTCCTGATGGAGTTACAGTTGTAAACTCATTAGAAGCAGCTATTGAAGCTTCAAAAGAAGACCCTTGTCCCTATATTATTGGGGGAGGAGAAATCTACAAACAAGCACTAAACTCTGTAGATCTTATTGAGCTCACAAAAGTACATCACACTTTTGAAGGAGACACTTTTTTTACTGAGATAGATAATGCCACTTGGGAAGAGATAAATTGTATATACAACGAAAAAGATGACCTTCATAAATACCCTTTTTCATTCATAACTTACAAAAGACGCTAACTAATTCTATTTAGACACCACTAAAACTATCACACATGAAAGCATATATATTTCCAGGACAAGGGGCTCAGTTTTCGGGAATGGGTCTCCCTCTTTATGAAGGCTCATTACTTGCAAAATCTTTATTTGAACAAGCAAATGACATTTTAGGATTTAACATAACAAAAATAATGTTTGAAGGAAGTGTTGAAGATTTAAGGGAGACTAAGGTCACACAACCAGCGATATTTTTGCATTCAGTAATTCTAGCTAAGAGTTTAGGTGAGCGTTTTCAACCAGCTATGGTTGCAGGACATTCTCTTGGTGAGTTTTCAGCCTTAGTCGCAAATGGTACACTCTCTTTTGAAGATGGCCTTAAGCTCGTTTCTCAAAGGGCACAAGCCATGCAAAAGGCGTGTGATTCGACAGAAGGAACCATGGCAGCAGTCTTGGGACTAGAAAACGAAATTGTTGAGCAAACATGTAAATCTATTGACGGAATTGTCGTCGCTGCCAACTATAACTGCCCAGGTCAATTAGTGATTTCGGGAGCTGTTGACGCTATTAATACGGCCTGTGATAAACTGAAAGAAAAAGGAGCGCGTAGGGCACTTGTACTTCCAGTTGGAGGCGCCTTTCATTCTCCGTTAATGGCACCTGCAAAGGAACAGCTAGCAGCTGCTATAGAAAACACAACGTTTCACACCCCTATTTGTCCTATTTATCAAAACGTAACGGCACTGCCTATTTTAAATGAATCAGAGATTAAAATGAATTTAATTTCTCAACTAACAGCGCCTGTAAAGTGGACGCAATCGGTTCAGCATATGATTATAGATGGCGGAACCGAATTTATTGAAGTTGGGCCAGGAAATGTTCTTCAAGGACTGGTTAGAAAAATAAACAGAGAGATGGACACAAAAGCAGCAACAATTGAAAATTAAAATCAATGAATAGAAGAACCTTATTAATCCTTATCCTTGTTATTTTCAATATTGGTTTAGATCAGTTTTCTAAAGTTCAAGTCCGCGAAAAAATTGTTCCAGGATCGAGAACAGAGCTTATTGGACCGCAACTGCAATTGATGAATGTTGAGAATTCTGGTGCTTTCTTGAGTATGGGGAGTGATTCAAGCCCAGCCGTTAAACTTATTTTTCTGCTTATTATTCCGGTGATTGTTTTAGCAATTGTATTGTATTATGTCGTCACAAATAATATGCTTGATAAGAAATCAATTGTAGGATTTAGTTGTATCGCTGGTGGAGGAATTGCTAACGTCTATGATCGGTTTATGTACGGATCTGTAACTGATTTTCTTTTCATAGATTTTGGAGGCGTATTCAAAACTGGTGTCTTTAATATCGCCGACCTATCAGTAACAACAGGAATGGTTTTGTTATTAATATCTTCATTCCTGAATAGACCCTCTAAAAAAGCAGAAGTACCTAACTAAGTTCTATTTAGAAAATCAATTACAGTAGAAGTAATAAAATCAATCTGGTCGTCGTCTAATTCAGTATGCATTGGCAATGAAATTACTTCATTAATTAGAGTGTTTGTCACCTTAAAATCTGCATCATTATAACGATCATCTAAATACGCTTTTTGTTTGTGTAATGGTATGGGATAGTAAACGCCGCATGGAATGTCCTTTGCTTGTAAATATGCCACTAAAGAATCTCTATCTGCATCCTGTATCTTTAGGGTGTACTGATGAAACACATGACAGTCGCAGTTATCACATATTAATTCACACCCATTCCCTGCTTTTGGAGTGATTATGTTTTTGTGGTTTTTAAAAGCTGCATTGTATCTTCGGGCCGCTGATTGACGTGCATTATTGTAGGCATCAAGCTTGGGAAGTTTCGCGTCTAAAACGGCTGCTTGTATGGAATCTAGCCTTGAATTCACTCCGACTACATCGTGGTGATATCGCTTATACATCCCGTGGTTTACAATTCCTCTTATGGTATGAGCTAAGTCATCATCATTAGTGAAAATAGCACCTCCATCTCCGTAGCAACCTAAATTTTTAGAAGGAAAAAAAGAAGTTGATGCTACATGGCCGACAGTTCCAGCTTTGGACTTTGTGCCATCTTGGGATGTGTAATTCGAACCAATAGCTTGTGCATTATCTTCAATAACAAATAAATCATGAGCGTTTGCAAGCTCCATAATAACATCCATATTAGCACATTGGCCAAATAAATGCACTGGTACAATTGCTTTTGTTTTTGGAGTAATCGCTTTTTTAATCGCTTCAATATCTATATTAAATTTATCGGGGTCCACGTCTACCAAAACAGGTGTAAGTCCCAATAAAGCAATTACTTCAACAGTCGCTGCAAAAGTAAAATCCGCAGTAATAACTTCATCACCTGGCTTTAACCCCAACCCCATCATTGCGATTTGCAACGCATCTGTTCCGTTTGCACAAGGGATGACGTGCTTTACACCTAAGTAGGCCTCCAAATTGGCTTGAAACTCCTTAACTTTAGGTCCATTAATGAATGAAGCAGTATCAATAACCTCCTGAATAGAGGAATTAACCAGTTCTTTTATAGGCGCATATTGACCTTTAAGGTCAACCATTTGAATTTTTTTCATTTCTTTAAATATCAATTTCAAGTAATCACTATTACCATCAACAAAAATACAAAATTACCAATGCTTAGTCATGAAATTAATATAAAGAATGTATTTTTGCTACAAAATAAAACCCTATTGAGCCTTTTTTATAACATCACAATTAAACTCGTATCTTTTTTAGCTTTCCTTTTAGGAGGTCTTCATAAAAAGCTGCGATTAGGTCAAAAGGGGCGTAAAGAAAGCTTGCAATTATTAAAACAAAGCCTTAGCCCTAGTGATAAGGTCATATGGCTACATTGTGCTTCTTTAGGAGAATACGAGCAAGGACTGCCTGTTTTTGAAGCGCTTAAAACACACTACCTAGAACACAAGTTTGTACTCACTTTTTTCTCCCCTTCAGGCTATGAAGTTCGAAAAAAAAACCCAATAGCAAACCTTGTTGTTTACCTGCCTTTAGATAATAAAAGTACTGTGGACTCATTTTTGAATATTACAAATCCTAAGCTAGTGGTGTTCGTGAAATATGACCTCTGGCCTAATTATTTACAAGAGTTAAAACGGCGCCATATAACCACGGTATTAATCTCAGCTTTATTTAGATCCTCACAACCTTACTTTAAGAGCTATGGCGGTTGGTTTAAAAAATTACTTTTTACGTTTGACCATATTTTTATTCAGGACTCAGAGTCTAAAGCACTACTAGAGTCAATAGGATACACTCGCTGTAGTCTATCAGGGGATACTCGATTTGACCGAGTTCGAAATCAATTAAAAACAGACAACAGTCTAGATTTTATTGCAAAGTTTAAAGACACGAAGACTTGTATTGTAGCAGGAAGTACCTGGCCGGAAGACGATGTATTGCTCATTGACTACATTAATGCTAGCAGTGACAGTATCAAATTTATTGTCGCACCGCATAACATTGATCCAAAGCAAATTAATAGGATGCTTAAAAAGATTCAAAAACCTGCATTACTTTACTCAAACTACAAAAATGAAACTCTAGAAAACAAGTCCGTATTTATTATAGATACCGTTGGTTTGCTAACCAAGATATACAACTACGCTGACATTGCTTACATCGGCGGTGGAATGGGCTCATCTGGGCTACATAATACACTAGAGGCCGCTACTTTTGGAGTCCCTATTGTGATCGGGAAAAACTATCAAAAATTCCCTGAAGCTAAAGCCATGCTTATTAAAGGCGGGCTATTTAGTATTAGCAACCACGTGAGCCTTCAAAAAACACTAGACAGACTAGTAGTAAACCCTCAAGAAAGAAAGGAATTAGGCCAAACAAACAAGGACTATATTACGCAAAACAAGGGAGCTACTGAACATGTAATGGCAGAAATAACAAAGCTGTACTAAGGAGTATTATTGATATACTTTTACGTAATCTATCACAAAATCTTGAGGGAAAATAGTATCATCTACTTCTGATCCTCCAAAGTTTCCGCCAATTGCTAAGTTTAAAATAATATAAAACGGCTTATTAAAGGGCCATGTTTTATCATTTTTAATTTTTGGAGAAAATGAGTAAACCAAAAGATTATCAATATAGAACTCAATTTGACTAGCATCCCATTTAGTCTTGTAAACATGAAACCCTTCTTCAATAGAGTCAATGCTCGTAATTTGGGTGTTGAATGACTGTCCGTAACTTTCGGGAGTATGTAATGTTGTGTGAATTTCTCCAGGGGATTTCCCAACATACTCCATAATATCAATTTCGCCACAAGCTGGCCATGTATTGGAGTCTATGTCGTGTCCCAACATCCAGATCGCTGGCCACAAACCCTTACCTTTTGGGAGTTGTGCCTTTACTTCAATTGTTCCGTATGTAAATTCAAATTTATCTTTGGTTGTTATCCTACCAGAGTAATAGTTGTCCACATGTTTTGTTGCTGAAATCACAAGTTGATTGTTGACTGTTATGACATTACTTTTAGCATACACTTGCCATTCATTGTTGCCCCAACCACAAAGGCTTGGACACCCATCACCAAGGTCATAGGACCAGCTATTTAAGTCTAACATACCTTGATTGAATTCGTCAGAGAAAACAAGTTTAGAAGTTGACAAATCAGTCTCTCCAGAAAAAGTCAATGATAGTAATAGTACAAGAACTCGAAAAATCATTTATAATGTAATTGTGGCTTTAAGATTGGCATTAGAATTACCTCCAACAAAAATTGAAAAATCGCCTGACTCCAGTATAAAATTTCCATCATTATCATAAAAACCAAGCTCTTTCTCTGAAAGTGTAAATGAAACTTCCTGGATTTCGTTTGGCTCAAGGCTAACAAGCTCAAACCCTTTTAGTTCTCTAACTGGGCGTGTTACACTTGCGAAGTGATCTCTTATGTAGAGTTGCACCACTTCTTTACCTGTTTGTTTTCCGGAATTTTTTAGTGTGACAGACACTTGAACTTCCTTTTCAGAAACGACTAATGTTTTTAGATTGCTATATTCAAATGAGGTATAACTCAATCCGTAGCCAAAAGGGTACAATGGAGAATTTTCCTCGTCTTCGTAGTGTGACCAAAACACGCCAGGGGCACCCGTTGGACGGCCTGTGTTTTTATAATTGTAATAAATAGGGACTTGGCCCACAGCTCTTGGAAAACTCATTGGTAGCTTTCCACTTGGGTTATAGTCCCCATAAAGAACCTGTGCAATGGCATTTCCGCTCTGAGTTCCTAACTGCCAAGCCTCAACAATTGCCGGTAAATTTTCGTGATGCCAATTTAAGACCAGAGGCCTTCCGTTATTAAGAACTAGCACAATATTCTTGTTAACCTTATATATTGCCTCTAGCAGTTCCTGTTGGACGCCTGGCAATCCTAATTTAGTTCGACTTCGACCTTCACCACTTTGATATCCAATTTCTCCTAAAACCATTACAACAACATCAGCAGATTTGGCGGCCTCAATTGCTTGAGGGAATTCACTTTTATCTGTCGTGTTGATTTGAACCTGAGCCGTAAATGCAGTGTAACCGACACTAACATCGGCTCCTTTAGCATAAGTTAATTTGTTTTCTTTATAGGCCTGCATACCCTCTAAAACGGAAACAGCTGAGTGATCTTTGGCTGCGATCCTCCAATTCCCCAGAGGACTATTTTTGTCTGCTGCTAAAGCACCAATTAAAGCTATTTTTTGACCTTGCTTTTTTAAGGGTAATAATTGATTATCATTTTTTAAAAGTACGATTGACTTTTTTGCCAAGTCTAAAGCAGCCTCATGAAAGGCTTGTTGCCCAATAACTTCTTTTTCTCGTACCTCATCACAGTACTTATAGGGATCCTCAAAAAGCCCTAACTCGAATTTAACTTTTAAAATTCGTTTGACAGCGTCGTCAATGAAAGACTCCTGCACTTTGCCTTCTCTAACTAAGCCTGCTAATTCTTTCACGTATAAGTGTGATTCCATGTCCATGTCGGACCCTGAATTGGCCGCTATCATAGCCGCTTCTTTACCGTCTTTAGCAAGACCGTGAGAGGACATCTCATCAATAGAGCCCCAATCGGTAACTACAAAACCATCAAAAGCCCACTTGCCTTTTAGTACTTCTCTTTGTAAATATTCATTTCCCGTAGCCGGAATTCCATTCAGCACATTAAAAGCATTCATAAAGGTTCTTACCCCCGCATCGACAGTGGCCTGGAATGGAGGAAAGATCATATTATTTAAAGTGGAAGTTCCAACATCGACAGTATTGTACTCTCGTCCGGATTCAGAAAACCCATAACCAGCAAAGTGCTTTGCACAAGCTGCAATAGTGGTGTGTTCTGATAAATCCGTACCTTGAAATCCAAGAACACGTGCTTTAGCAATTTTAGAGCCTAAATAAGGGTCTTCACCTGCACCTTCCATCACACGACCCCATCTTGCGTCACGAGTAATGTCTACCATGGGAGCAAATGTCCAGTTGATTCCAGCTGCGGCGGCTTCTTCCGCTGCAACTTCAGATGATTTTCTAATCGCCTCTAAATCCCAGCTCGCGGACTCTGCCAAGGGAATTGGGCTAATAGTTTCATAACCATGAATTACATCAAAACCTATAATTAAGGGAATTCCTAGACGAGATTCTTCAACTGCAATTTTTTGAACACTTCGCACATTTTCTACTCCTCTTACATTAAGCATGGATCCTACATAACCCTTCCTAAGATGTTCGTATTTTTCAGCTGCATCTCCTGAATCGGGAGCTGGACCTGTAAGATCCCAAAATCCTACGTATTGATTCATTTGCCCTACTTTTTCTTCCAAGGTCATCCGACCTAATAGTGCATTTACTTTTTTTTCAATCCCTTGAACAGAAGTTACAGAAGAACTAAGAGAAGGAGCTGAGTCATGTTTACTACATGAAACTGTAATAAATAAAACGCTTATTAAAGCAGCTATTAGGTGGGTTTGTTTCATATTACTGATATACTCTTATGTAGTCCACTTCCATGTTATCAGTTGTGAAGTTAGGGTCTATTGTACCACCGTTTGTGCCTCCCATTGCTACATTTAGTATAAAAAAGAAATTAGCATCAAAAGGCATGGAATCATTTGTATTCATTGAATAAAACTGAACATCGTCTAATAAAGCCTTAACGCTTGAATCACTCCATATTAATGAGTATACATGGAACTCTGTGGGTGTACTTATATCAACTGGTTGTCCATAACTAGCAGTGTTACCATTATTATTCCAATGGCAAGTTGACTGAACATAGGACTTATCTTCAAATTGCTCCATAATATCAATTTCTCCGCAGTGAGGCCAACCAACGGAGCTGTAATTAGCACCCAACATCCAAAGGGCAGGCCAAGTACCAGCAACTGAAGGAAGTTTAGCCCGAATATCTACACGGCCGTATTTAAAGTCATATTTATTTTTGGTTGTGATTCTAGCTGATGTATAAGTGTTATTAGATCCTTTTATGACTTTAATATTTAAAATTCCATTTTCTTTATAAATATTATTAGAGCTATTAGTATAAGTTTGAACTTCTTGATTTCCCCAGCCGCCGCCTCCAGTCTCGTAATTCCAATGATTAGTGTTAATCGACCCATTTCCATCAAATTCATCTGACCACACAAGCTCATCATTATTTCCTGAGCCCCCGTTGTTGTCTTGTTCAACAAAAATAGTTATGTTTTTAATCTTACTAATGCGTTCATCTGTACTAGAATAAGCATAAATAGTAACTGGAAATTGGTTTGTTCCTTGAGAATTAACTGTGTATGTAAAGTTCCCACTTGAGTTTTGAACTTCATCAGCCGTATCAACTTTAAAGCCGAAACTAACAGCGTTGTCTGCAGTTGCTGTCAGGTTAAAAACACCAGATCCATCACCATCAGGATTTTCTGAGGTTTGCCCTTGAATATCCAATATGACTACTAAATTTGAAGGCAAGTTAGTTTGACTCCCACCACCTCCACCATTTGGTGGTGTACTAGAACCATCATCATCTGAAGAACAGCTAACGGTCAATAATATTAAAAAAAGTAATTTAATTTTTTTCACTGAAACAAATTTATAGTTTATGTAAAAAAGAGGCAAAATTATTGCCTCTTTTTTTAATTGGTTCTTTTGAATATTATTATTCTGCCACTAGAATCATCCACCAAGTGAATTCACCAGCTCCGTCTACAGTACTAAGATATAACTCATTTTCGTTATAGCCTAACAATTCGTAAGTATGATCACCTCCAGTGTAATAAGTGAAAAATGCGTTATTTGTTAGTTTTATAGAAATCTGTCCTGGATCAATAATATTCCAATTTTCAGTGTAGTCAGCGTACTCATAATTTAATATATCAGCACCATCTTCGCCTCCAGTTCCATTATTTCCTAAATCAGCAAAAACTTGAGCAGTTCTACCAAATATAGTTCCATTAGTTACATGATTGATAGTTCCATCAGAATTAAAAGTCCAGCGGTCATCATATGTTCCGGTTCCAACTTTGTCGTCAGGACCTGCGCCATACCACTCGCATGGTATTAAACCACCTACAGGACCAAGACCAAAGTGACCCCCAGTTTCAGATTTAACTCTCCATGTTTTTGAGCTACCGCCTGTTAAAGCTAAAACTAGCTCTGCTGGAGGAGTGTAAGTAGCAAGTACTTCAATTGATAAAGTAGTTGAAGTAGGGCTTCCAGCAGTACCGTATGCAACAACCGTTACGTCATAGCTATTTAAACCAACAGCGTAAAATGTTTTTTCTAAAACTCCTGAAGCTACCATTTCCTCTGCTCCATTAAATATAAATTTATATGAAATAGCATCATTTGCTGTAGCTACGAAATTTACAACTCCACTACCATCTCCATTTGGGTTATTAGCATCAGTGCCAACAATATCAACGGAGATTTCTAGGTTAGTAGGCGAAGTAACATCGCCAAATTCATAAGTATCTTCCTCACATGCGGTAAAAAGCGCTAAGGTTAGACATAAACCGATAAAATATTTTATGTTTTTCATGTTTTTTATTTTTAAATTTTAGTAAGTGAGTAAGTCCACCAAACTCCTGAACCAGCTTCAATATCTATAATCATAGTATTTGCATCAACAAGGTTTACTAGGTATGTTATAGTGTCATTCACCGGCATTCCATCTTCACCACCATTGTGTGCCTTTGGTAATCCAATGTAAGCTCCTGAGCCGCTAATAGTAAGTGTACCTGCTACTTCGTCATAAACAAATGTTGCAGGGTAAGATCCATCGTGAGGGGCTACGGGTGCTCCGCAACCGTCTGCCTCAACTCCTTGCCATGCTTCTAACCATGTTTCTGAGCCAAGAACGTTTGAAAATGAACCTCCGCTAAAGACATATGTGTCATCGAAATAACAACTGCGTGCCTCTACACCAGCTTCATCTATAGACCACCAGTCAGTTGCACCTTGGGTAGGACCAACAGCTAATGATCCAGCTTGTGGACTGATTACCCAAGTCCCATCAACAGGAGAAGTCTCAACAGCATCTTTAGTGAGTCTGAATCTCCACCACACTCCTGAACCAGCTTCAATATCAAGAACCATATTATTTGCATCTAACGATTCTACTAAGTAAGTGATTGTATTATCAACAGGCAGTCCATCCTCTCCTCCATTATGTGCTTTAGCTAAGCCAACATAAGCTCCTAATCCACTAACAGTTAATGTGCCAGCAGATTCATCGTAAACATAAGTTGCAGGACTTGAGCCATTATGTGGGGCTATTGGAGCTCCACATGCCTCAGGGTCGACTCCTTGCCATGGCTCGAGCCAGGTATCAGATCCTACTACATTAGAGAAGTTTCCTCCATTGAACACAAAAGTATCATCAAAAAAGCAAGAACGTATATTCACATCGTCAGAACTATTTGACCACCAATTAATAGCCCCTTGAGTTGGGCCTACTCCAAGTGCCCCAGCTTCAGGAGCCATTCTCCAAGTACCTTCAAGGGGTGATGGACCTGATGGGGATTTATAAAAGTAGATATTATCAATAAAAACAGTACCGGCCGCCCAAGGAGTTCCAACAAACTTTAATTGAAATATATCGGTTACTACTTGTCCAAGATCAGTGTATGCACTAACAGGGATATCTATACTAGTCCAGTTATCAGCTGTTAAGCTTGTCACTATAGGAGTTTCAGTAGATGCTCCATCTACACCATTAATCAAAGAAGTTTCAATATCAGTGACCGAATTAGCTGTCCAGACATCAATATGAAGGTATTCCATTGTTGAAACATCAACAGAAGTTCCATCAGCTAAAGAAATTCCTTGGTAGCTTAAGTTGATATATTGTAACATCGTATCTCCAGCTAAATCATATAAATTCCATCCACTTCCTTGTCCTCCTTGACCCCAGTCTGGGAAATAATTTGTTCCTGGAAGATCACTATAAACAGAACTAAATATTGAAATAACATCCTCATCAGCTCTTGTTGGAGGAGTAGGCGCTGAAGCGACAGGAGCTTCTATTGCGGTAACTTCGAAGTCTTCAGTGTAAACTGTTGTTTCGATTGCTGCTCCCATAACTTCTACTGTAATTGTATAAGTTCCAGATTCTGTAAAATCTATAACTACAGTGTCACCAATATTTCCAGTTGCTGGTGACGGAGTCTCTTCAGTAGTCCCTGGTGCTGTAACATCAAAACTTACAGCAAAATCAGCTGATGCTGTAACATTTACACGTTTAGAAATTGCAGAATCATTTTCGATAACAACCTCTAAATTGGAAGGTGCTTGAAATGAAACAACTAACTCTTGTTCTAGAGTTGTTTCTAGTCCAGTAACTCCATACGCAACCGCAGTCACTGTATAAGTTCCTTCTACATACGTGTGAGTAGTATTCTGACCATTGGTGAAATTTACAGGATCAGAAGTGTCATCTCCAAAATGAATATCAAACTCTACTGCTCCTTGAGCAGTCGGAGTAATTGAAACAAGACCTGTATTATCTTGAGTTACTTGAAAAAGCATTGCTAATTCAGAGGGAGCTTCAACGCTAGTACTAAAGTTTATGTCTTTTTGGTCGTCTGAACATGTAGTTAATGCTAAAAGAACAACAGAAAGACTAAATATATATTTAAGTATTTTCATAATAGTATTTTTTAATAGTTTGGATTTTGATTCCAGTTTCCGTTTGAAAATTGAATTTCTTGGATTGGAATTGGAAATAATTCATGTTTACCAGCTTGAAAGCCATCAATTTCAGATGGTGCTTGTCCGGTTCTAACAAGGTCGAAGAAACGATGTCCTTCTCCTACTAACTCTACATGTCTCTCATGATAAATTGCATCTGTTAATTCTGAGCCAGAAGCAGACACATTATTAGAATCGCCTCCAAAAGCTCGAGAACGCACCATGTTTAAATAAGACTGCGCTTTTGCGTCATCAATACTTCCTCTATTATTTGCTTCAGCTGCCATTAGCAATACATCTGCAAAACGAATTGATCGGTAATTATTTGGATTTGTCAAGTTTTGATCGCCAATATTCTGATCGCCTTGGCGAGGAATATACTTTCTGTTATAGTAACCAGTATGCTCATACCCAAGTCCATAAGTAGCTCCTGTTTGTTCAGCCCATGCTTCGATGTCAAGTACAGAAACCTCTTTCCTTGAATCTCCATCTTCAAAGCTGTCTACAGTTTCTTGAGTGGGTACATTAAAGCTATATCCAGAATCATAAGTTGGTCCGGTATGGTTTCTGATACCATTAAATCCAACAGCTACATTACCTTCACTACACTGCAGACAGCCAAAACCAGCGCCTTCAGCATCGGTATACTGAACCTCAAACACAGACTCTACATTATTTTCTCCTTCGTTTTCAAACATTGTTT
>ERZ887851.2246-NODE-2246-length-15302-cov-8.708074_pt1 | contig 15302 bp, 12 predicted proteins | sample MGYA00521100_ERZ887851 | MGnify/ENA primary metagenome ERZ887851 (study PRJEB32303, sample SAMEA104408602) | aquatic metagenome | biome: Brackish water; feature: Pelagic; material: water | place: Baltic Sea | collected 2014-06-06T16:11:00 | depth 11,444 m ...
GGATTGACGGAGTGTTCGGTGACAGGAACCTAACCTGCACCTGCCCACCGATTGAGAGTTTTGCCAAAAACTAACGCCTGGCAATTAGGGGCGCTGGCAAGAACAGGTTCTCAACAGCCAAGACCATTGTTGGAAATCGCATTCTCAGCAATCAGGACCGCCCTTATGCGAGGCCTGATCATTCTCTAAGAGCTAGAGGTTTTTATTAGGTTTTCAACTTCTGCTTGATAGCGACTTAATATCCACGGAGCATGCTTTCCTTTGTATTCAAGGTCTCCGGTTCTTTTCCAGTTCGAAATAGATAAGCCAATGGACGCAGCGGCCTGTTTTGCAGCTCCCATCGCTACATATTCATTTGGCTGGGGCACGAGAACTTCTCTGCCAAAAATGATTGGCGCGATTGCCCGAAGGGCCTCGCTCCTCGCTGCGCCTCCGACTAAAAATGCTCTACCTTGACCTTCGGGTGAAATCATTTTTATTGCATCAGCAAGTCCGCAAAGTAGACCCTCAAATAAAGATCGCAACAGGTTGGGCTGGTTGAAATTGGTGAGTGAAAGACCAACGATTTCTGCCGTGGCGTTTGGCAGGTTTGGGGTCCTTTCTCCATTGAAGAAAGGAATTGTTACTACACCCTGAGATCCAATCTCCGCCGATAGTGCCAAATCAGACAATTCTTCATGCGTGATCGAAAACAGATTGGCGTATTTGTCAAATATTTCTGCGCCGTTGAGGGTGCAGGCTAAAGGTAAGAATGCTTGGTCAAGGGCACTGGCAAATCCGGAAACGATTCCCGTCGCATCCTTGGTTTGACCATCTCTGAGAGTGCTAACAACTGCCGAAGTCCCAATCGAAATAAGTATGTCCCCTAAATCAATTCCGACTCCCAGGGCTGCTGCAGCATTATCACCCATGCCCCCAGCAAAAGTAAGTGATTTAGATTGATATGCTGCCTGCCCAAAGCCCACCAGCGCTGGGAGTAACAGCTTCTTTCCGAGTGTCGCAATCTCAAGCAGTTCAAGGTCATATTCGCCCGTCTCAGGCGAAAAATAGCCGGTTCCACTCGCGTCACTTCGGTCAGTGTTTAGTGCTCCGATGTCGGTCTGTTCCGCAAGTTTCCATGTCAACCAATCATGCGGCAAGCACACGGCTGCTGCTCTGGCCAAGATATCTGGTTCGTTGCGTGCCACCCAACGCAATTTGGACGCGGTAAAAGATGCGACTGGCACGAGCCCTGTGCGCTGAACCCATGACTCTTGTCCGGATAACTCTTTTGTCGTCAAATCTGCAATTAGCTCAGCTGCAGATTCTGCGCTTCTGAGATCATTCCAGAGCAATGCGTCTCGAATTACTTCGCCCTCTTTATCAAGCAAGACCATTCCGTGCTGTTGCCCAGCAATCGCGATTGCGTCAACATCAGCTAGACCCCCCGCAGCCTCAATTGCCTGCTGAAGCGCCAACCACCAGTGCTCGGGATTTACCTCAGTGCCATTTGGATGAGGTGCACTTCCAAATCGAAGTACTTGCCCACTGGCTGCATCGCAAATAACTACCTTGCAGGACTGAGTGGAACTGTCGACTCCGGCAACCAGTGTCATTTCTAAGCCTTCAAGAGGTGTTGAAGAGCTAGCTGGTTTAGTTGGACGAAACCAAACCCCTTCCCATCAAAGTATCGGCTCGCACTTGAAATGCCAGAACGATATTCACTCTTTAGGCCTTGAAACGAATCGTTCTCCGACAAAGAGCGGGTCCTCAATTCGGAAACTCTAGAAAGCCTCATGGCTTCGTTAACCTCGGGATCGTTTCTAAAGGCTTCTGCCCTCTCTCTCAAGAGCAGATAGGTCTGGATGTTGGCCTTTGCTGATTCCCAAACACCTTTACGATCTTCGGTTCGAGAAGGCTTGTAGTCAAAGTGTCTCGGTCCTGAGTAAGGATCTGAACCCTCTTCAAGACCGTGCTCCAAGAGATCAACGAGTGCAAACGCGTTCAACAAGTCGCCGTGGCCGAAGACCAGGTCCTGATCGTACTTTATTCCCCGTTGCCCATTAAGGTCGATGTGAAAGAGCTTGCCCGCATTCATGGTCTGGGCAATACCCGCAAGAAAGTTCAAGCCCGCCATTTGCTCGTGTCCCACTTCTGGATTTAGGCCAACTAGTTCAGGGTGATCAAGGGTCCCAATGAATGCAAGTGCGTGTCCAATTGTGGGCAGGAGGATGTCACCACGAGGTTCGTTTGGCTTAGGTTCTATTGCGAACTTGATTTTGTAGCCCTGTTCCAGGACATAGTCGGCAAGGTAGTTGACTGCTTCCCTATAGCGGTCAAGAGCAGCGCCAACATCTTTGGAGAAGTCATATTCAGAGCCTTCTCGCCCACCCCACATCACAAACGTTTCTGCCCCCAATTCGGCAGCAAGGTCAAGATTCTCGAGAGTCTTGCCTATTGCGAAGCGGCGAACTTCACGATCATTTGATGTAAATGCCCCGTCTTTAAATATGGGGTGGCTAAACAGGTTGGTTGTGATCATCGGAACCTTGAGTCCAGTTTTTGGAAGCAAGGATTTCAGCAGGTCAATTCTGGATCTTCTGTCCTCTTCACTGGAGTGGAAATCATATAGATCGTTGTCGTGAAAAGTGACACCGTAAGCACCTATCGAAGCTAGGCCCTCAAGAGCATCTTCGAGGGGAAGCGGCGATCGCGTGGGCGCACCAAAAGGATCTGCAGCATCCCATCCAATGGTCCATAGTCCGAACGTAAACCTGTCAGTTGGCTTGGGCTTCATCATTTCTCATTTCGATTGGTCGTTTGCTGTGTGAATAAAACTTCGGATCACGGCTTCCGTGAAGAGCTGCTTTTTACTGGTCTTTAGCTCGATCTTCTTTGAACTACCAGGAGTGAGCGTGAAGAAGTTATCGGCACAACTGGAGTCTTGATCAACCCTGTCCGGGAATAGACAAACGTCTCGAAGCAGGTTCAACGCTTGTATCTCCAAAACCAAACCATTTGCGGATTGATGGATCTCGAGCTCGTATTCAGGTCTTGGATACTGCAGATTCTTATCAAAATCAAAGAACTTACAGACGAGAGAACCACTTAGTTCAAAAACCAAATAGCTGTCACTCTTTTCTATTTCTCCGAGGCTTGGCGCAAGCAAAATCTCTGCTGAGGTATTCGGCGGGAGATGCTCAGAAACTCTCACTAGCTGCTCAGAAAATCCTGCCATTTTCCATAGATCTACACTTCCAACAATTGAAACGTCTTGTTGAGAGTCATTTACAACCACCAATCGAAGATCAGGCCCCTCGCCTTGAAAAGATGCAAACACATCGCCGTATTGTTTTCTTACGGCATGCCACGCGGGTTTTCTTTGACCCTCAAAATCAACCAATGCCCATGAGCTCACCGGCCAGCAATCATTCAGCTGCCAAATAACAGATCCTGATGAAATTGAGTGATGGGATCTGAGGTGCGAAATCGCTGTAGTTAGCGCTCTGGCCTGCTCAAGCTGAGTAAGGAAATGCCACTCCAGAAAATTGCCAGGCTCTTGAAAACGAATATCGACAGATCGCCGCAGCTTGGCCTTGCCATCCATTGCCTTTTGATGAGCCCTCATCCCCGGGGAATCCTCCCAGAGCTGGTCTTCGCCAATGGCCCTCAACATCGTTGAGTAGCTGGCTGGGGATTGATAGCCATATTCCGTGGCAAATCTGGGGACTGAGTCTAGATAAGTCAGATAATCCTGACGATTCCATGGCTCCCACATGTGAGCTGTGCCGTGATTCGGGTCATTGGGATGAACTTCCATAGTTTGCGAATATGGGCTACTGGGTTGATATGGCCTGGTTGGGTCAAGCTTCTCCAGGAGACTCGGAATTAGGTCTAGGTAAATTCCTTTACCCCAAGCTCTGCCATTTAGTTTCTCCTGCCAACCCCAGTCAAAGTAGCCCCAAATGTTTTCATTGCTTCCATTCCAAACGGCCAGTGATGGGTGATGGGCAAGTCTCTCGGTAGCCTGGTGGATTTCCTTTCCAATGAGCTCTAGATCTTCATCAGCTTCGGGATAGCTGGCACAAGCAAAAAGACAGTCTTGCCAAACAAGCACTCCTTCTCTGTCACAAATCTCATAAAAGAGATCGTTTTCAAAAATGCCACCGCCCCAGACACGAAGTAAGTTCATGTTGGCTTCTGTTGCATCCCTGATTCGGTCCTCGTAGAGCTGCTTCGACACAAGAGAAATAGAAGTATGAGCGGGAATCCAGTTGGCACCGCGGACCCAAATTCTCTTTTCGTTTACTCGGATTTCGAAGTTTCGACCTAATTGATCAGGTTCTGAGACAACTTCCACTTTCCTAAAGCCCAGCTTCCGATGCTCGCTGTTCAGAGAATTTTTCTCCTCAGAAATCAAATCAATTGTTACGTCATAAAGATTTTGTTCTCCGTAGCCCTTCGGCCACCATAGATTGACGTTTGTAACAGGGATCGACGTTGAAAATTTGCTGCTGATTTTCTGCTCGAATATTTCCTCTCCAGAGACCGAAATCCGAATCCCGAGGTCGTCCTGGTTTCCAGCGATTTGACCTGACACCAGCAGCCTCGCTTGGCCCGATTCAACCGTCGGAAGAACTCTGAGTTCTTGGAATTTGCTTGAGTACTGTTGCAACTCAACAGGTTTCCAAAGCCCAACGGTGACAAGTGTTGGACCCCAATCCCAGCCATAGTTTGAGGCCATTTTTCGAATCTGATTTGTCGGGTCTGAGTAAGCATTAGGTAGTTCGCCATTCTTGCTTTGGCGCTCTTCAGCCCAGTCCTCTTGGGAGTCGAAAACTACCTCAAGCAAATTTGTCCCGACTTGCAGATGTTTTGTGGCTTCAAAGGAATAACGTAGGTGCATATCCCGGGCACTTAGAATCCACTGGCCGTTTAGGTAGACCTCAGCAATCGTGTCAATGCCTTGAAAAACCAAATCGTTGAAATCCCAGATTCGCGATACTTCAAATTCGCATTTGTACTTCCACTTGGATCTGCCAATCCACTGGATTCTGAATTCATTGAGACCTAGATGCGGATTATCAATTAGCCCATGCCGCATCAGATCCTGGTGAATGTCCCCGGGAACATTCGCTGAAAATTCACCAACTAGATCTTCGGGAACTTTTGAATTCTTTGTAAGTTCGATGCCCTCAGGTGTCCCCAGCCCGCGGGCCGCTCTTGCCTCTACAGCATTTACAGCTGCGCCTAAGTTCCCTGCTTCCAGAAATTCAAATTTCCATCCCGAGTCAATTGGCACGATTTCCATCTAGTCACCAGGCTCTTCGACTATCGAGCCGCTCAGCTCAGAGGCCTCGTTGTTGATCACCAGCCCATAGTCACTTCGATTTCCAGAAAATGACACTTTGACATTTGAAAACTTGACACTTCCGGCATTCACCAGTTCGAAGGCGTTGTGGGGGCGCGAAACCATTGGCAGGACATCATTCGGACGAAGATCTATTCGTGGCTCCCATTTGGACTCTTTTCGCATCAATTGGGAAATGCCTTGAAATGAAATTCCATCAATTAGCCCAGGCTGTTGACCCCACACGAGCGTGCCCGCCTCAGTTGTAACTTCAATGTTTTCAAATCTGACATCTTTCACGCGACCGAAAAGGCACCTCTCTGGATTTCCATCCCCGAGGTTTTCTGGCTCGCTCCATCTGAATGCTGTCACGTGAAGAGCTTCGCCGTGGCCCCACCAATCACTCGAGAAGGTCCTCGTTGAGACAGCTGAGTTACGGAAAACTACATTGCTTATCAACCCTCCCTCACGAGCCCGCACGGCGAAGCCTCGGTGTGTTCGACTTACGCTGCAGTCCTCAACGACGATATCCCTTATTGCGCCTACAGACTCTGTCCCCAAAGTGATCGCGCCCGAGGTTGAAACCATGTTGCATCGTGAAATCTCAATGTCCGCGACGTCTCCGTAAATCTCCGTTCCAGAGCAGGATTTTAGGGAAATGCAATCGTCGGCTGTCACTAGTTCACAATCTGAAATGACTACCCGCTGGCATCTATCGATATCTATGCCATCAGCATTTGGAACCAATAAGTCTGTGAGGATCGAAATGGACTGAATTTGGCTGTCGTGGCAGCCGGTCAAGCGTATTGCCCAAAAAGCGGGATCGGTAAGGGTGAAATCTCGCAGTTCAATTCCTTGCGAGTCAATGAGAAAAACAGTGAACGGTCTTTCCAAATATTGACTTCGTCCCCCAACCGGGCCGCGCATTTGGTGAATGTATTGACCCCGCTGAGCTATAAATCCATCGGCATTGCCACAAATCACCCCGGGTCCGGTTATTGAAGCCCCGTCCGCCTTATAGCCGGAGATGAATGCTCGCGTTGGCAGCACAGTCTCGTTGATAAGACCCTCAGTTAGCTTTGGAATTAGGTGATCCGGGGAGTAATCGTCGTAGTTAGATGATGCGATCAGACGAGCGCCGGCTTCAAGATGAAGCTCTACTCCTGCTCTAAGGACTATCGAACCGGAGAGAAAGGTGCAGCCCGCATCAAAAACGAGCTTGCCTCCGCCGCTAGCCGAAAGTAAGTCAATCGCACTTTGGATGCTTCCCGTGTCTAGAGTTCTTCCGTCCGCTGACGCGCCATGCTGGCGTAATGAAATTAACATCTCTAGCCCTTAATTGCCCCGGCAGTAAGTGCTCCTTCTAATCTCCGATTCAAAACAATGTAGAGAAGGTACACGGGTATCAACGTAATTACCGTTCCGGCTAACAGGGGGCCAAATTCCGTCTTGGTCTGGTCGATTAGCGTTGGAAGAGCCACCTGGATAGTTCGGTTGTCTGCATTTGACCCAACCAATACAAGGCTGAATAGGAACTCATTCCAATAAGCCAAGAAGTTCAAGATAACAATCATCGATACCCCAGGAAGCGAAAGTGGGAGGTAGATATGCCACATAATACGAAGCCTGCTCAAGCCGTCGACCATTGCACTTTCCTCAAGCTCAGCAGGAATTGTTCTCATGAACTGAGTGAGAAGGATTACAGAAAGTGGCAAAGTGCTGGCCACCATGAATAAGGTCAGAAACTCTCTAGTCTGAAAGAGTCCCAATTGAATCGAAAGAAGCAGGACTGGGACAAGAGTTGCAAATGCTGGGATTAGAAATCCCAGAGCAAAGACTCTCTCCAAAAACAGAGCTAATTTAGAGCGCGAGCGGGCAAGCCCGTAGCTTGCTGGGATGACGAGAGCGAGGGTAATTATTTCAGCGGACGCTGAAACAAAAATGCTGTTTGCCAAGGCCTTCAGCATTACAGCGCGTTCCCACGCTTCTGCGTAATTCGAAAACAACCACTCTGTTGGCAAGGCAAACGGCTCTTGGAAAATTTCCATATTTTCTTTGAGGGAGGATGTCAGTAGGAAATAAATAGGGAGCGCCAACAGCAACCCATAAATCCAGACCAAAGTGCCTGAAGCTAACCTGCCCAGCCCAATTCTCTTCACGACTAGTACCTAGCCTTTACGAGGGTTCTAATCACCAACATGCCAACCAGTCCAATTGCAAATAGCACGACGCCAGCTGCCTGGCTGTAGCCCAAGTCGTTCTCAAAGAAGGCTTTCTGATACACGAGAAGCGACAGGGTGGTTGTCGATAGTCCAGGGCCTCCACGAGTCAAAAGTAAAATTAGCCCCGCTGAGCCGAACAGGGTCCAGAGAAACTGAAGCATGGTCAGAGTCCCAACAAAATCCAAGGAGATCGGGAAGGCTATCCGCCACATGATCCTCCATTCGCTCGCGCCATCGAGCTTGGCCGCCTCATAGAGATCCCTATTTACTGATTCCAAACGTGCGGCGAATAAAACTGCTGTGTATCCGATACCTTGCCAAAGGCCGATAAGAACAATCATTAGGAGTGCGGTATCTTGGCTGGCAAGCCAAGGCTTCGTCAAATCCTCCAAGCCAATCGAATCAAGAAGTCCGTTGACGAGGCCCTGTGGACCAAGTGACGCATAAAAAACCATGGCAGTCGCTGAAATCGAGATTAGCCCTGGGGTGAAGAGAACCACTCTTAGAACGCGATGCCCTCGAGGCTTGAGCGTTATGTAATAGCCCACCATAAATGCGAGGGGAATCATGATCGGAATCATGAAACCTAGTTGAAAGGCGGTGTTGGCAAGCGATGCATAAAAAACATCACTGCCGAAAAGCTTTTCGTAGTTCGCAAGCCCGGCAGGCTCGGACTTTCCGATAAGACTTCGCCATTTGAGAGTGCTGATGTAAAACATGGCGAGCAGAGGGCCGATGGTGAAAAACCCAAACCACGCCAAAGCGGGCAGGCTAAAAAGTGAAAGTCCTCTCGTTGCCCCAACAGGACCAACTGACTTGGACCTGGCCTTTGCTCGAATTTTCACATCTGCCCCTTAAGTTGGATTTTGGGGGTGGGCTTTTACGCCCACCCCCAATTACCTACTTTTTACTCGTATGCCTGGTCAGCGGCTTGACAGATTGCGTCTGCCGAGACTCCCTTACCGAAGGCAAGTGCAGAAGCCTTGGTGAGCGCGTCGCCTCTGGTGCCGACGTAAGCGTCAGGCATCAAGGCAAACTCGACCTTGGACTGCATTGTTGAAACTGCCTCTCCTAGAAGAGGTGAGGCTGCAGCTAGGAATGAGGAGATGTCGTTTGTAGTCGCTGGAACAATGTTTACTTCTGCGACGAACTTACCAATCACCTCTGGGTTGTAGAAGGAAAGAATGAATTCCTTTACTGCGCTCAGCTTCTGAGCTCCCTTCTGCGAGATGAAGAAGCCGACTCCTGTGAATCCTTCATACGCAGTTGGCTTGCTGTAGGCAGCACCCGATGGAACCGGGAGACCACCTAGCTCGGTACTAGCGGCGATCTCAGCAGTAGCACCACTCATAGCCCATGAGCCCGCTGGCATAATTGCGGCCTCTTCGGCGTAGTAGGCGGCATTCATTTGATCAGCCGTGTATCCCTCAACACCATCGACAAAGACACCAGCATCGCGAACGCGGACAAATTCATTAATGCCCTTCATTGCATTTGGACTAGCGCAGTATCCACCATTTGAAAACACATCGGCGGCTTCTGACTTGTCCATGTACATCTGAGCAAACTGCAGCCATAGCTTGTTACCGGACCAGTCGTTACCTCCAACAACCATCGGTCCAATTCCAGCAGCTCTTAGCGCATCGGCTGCTGCAATCAATTCATCAGAAGTCTGAGGAACCGAGCTAATTCCAGCCTTAGCAAGAAGATCGGTGTTGTACCAGACAGGCCAAGTGAATCCCTGGAATGCAAAACCTTGAACGTCTCCGTTTGCGTTTGTCCATTCCTTGACGGCGGACTCCTTAATAACGGAGTCAAGTCCCCATTCCGCGATCAGGTTGTTAACTGGAATTGCTGCTCCGTTTTCAACCCAACCTGATGACTTGTCAAACAGGTTGACAATGATTACATCAGCTTCCTGACCTGCAAGGACCGTTGCTTCATATTCTTCACCGAGGTTTTCGCCGGCTTCGGTGAAGTTAACTGCGATTCCCGTTGAGTCAATAAACGAATCAACGGCAAGATTTATTGCGGCGCCTTCAGGAACATCTCCGGTTCGCTTATAAAGGCTCAGAACATTGAGCTCCGACACTTGCTCTTGCTGTTCTGGGGTTTGCGGTTGTGAACTTGATTCCTCGGTGGTTGTCCCAGCCCCCGCACAGCCGACCAGGCTTATGGCAAGAACTGAGGCTGCAGAGGAAAGTAGCCACTTATTACGTGCTAGCTTCATCGAATCTCCTTGTTATTCAGTCGATGTGGCCTTGAAATTACTCCCAAGACTCGCCACTTTGGCAAAAATGAAATCGTTTTCACTCTCACCTGAGGTATTGCAAGTCTGAGGTTAGTCAAGAATTCAAATAGCGCAACACCTAGGAATGGGCATTTATGAAATCGTTATCATTTTGGAGAATTGGTTGGTAAGATTGAGGTCGAGATTAGCTAATCTGTCAGTTAATAGGCACGTGGCAAGAATTGGTGGTTTTAATGAAGCAATCCAAACCGCGTGCTCGCATTCAGGATGTGGCGGCATTGGCAGGCGTTAGCCCAGCTACCGCATCTCGCGCTTTGGCAGACCATCCAAAAGTCACTCCTAAGACAAAACAAAAGGTAGTCGAGGCAGCAAGAACCCTCAGATTTCGAAGAAATTCTTTAGCTCGGGATCTTCGTTCCGGTGGAGTAACAACTGCAGTTGGCTATGTCATAGAGGATCTGGTAAACCCCTGGTTTTCCCAAGTTGCAGCTGGGGCCGAACGGGTTTTTCGCAAAGCGGAACTTGAGCTAATTGTCGCGACAACTGAGGGTGATCCGAAAAGAGAGCAACTTGTCGTCAAAACAATGCTTGAAAGACGAGTGCAAGCGTTGTTGCTAATTCCACTGTCGGAAGACCACTCCTACTTGGAGGGTGAGCGTCAACTGGGAACTCCCCTGATTTTTGTGGATAGGCCCCCTGTAAACCTAATAGCGGACAGCATCACGATCGACAACCGAGGTGGCATGAGGCTGGCTGTGGAGCATTTGGCCAAGCATGGTCACAAGAGAATCGGGCTTCTTGCGGGACCTGAGCCTCTTTGGACAACTGGAGAGCGACTGGAGGGTTACAAGAGCGGCTTGAGTACCCACGGAATTGAGTTTGATAAGTCTCTTGTGAGAAACGTTCAATACTTAGAGTCAGAAGTGAACTCTGCGGCACTCGAGCTCTTGAATGTAAGCAACCCACCCACTGCACTTATTGCTACAAATAACCGAATTACTGTCTTGCTCCTAAAATCAAATAAAGAGCTATTGGACAAAATTGCTTTTGTTGGATTTGACGACTTCGAACTTTCAGAGTTACTCGGCATAACGGTTGTAACTCATGACCCTCTGGACATAGGCAGAGAAGCGGCACTGCTGACTCTCGAGAGAATAGAGAATCCCCTGGACACTCCTCAGAGGCGAGAAATAGGAACAACAGTCATTGCCCGAGGGTCTGGCGAGAGACGCGCGAGGTAGCGAAACAATTGACTCGAAGCGAATTATTTGTTGATGCTGGCCAGTCAGCGGTAAGGGCCAGACTTAGAACTCAGGACTCAGTCCAGGAATGGACTCTTCCCAAGATCGACACCTCAAATGAAATAGCGCCCCAAATCCTTTCGGCGATCCAAGCCGTGTTCAAAGTCTCAAACGCAAAGCCTTGGCAAATCTCAATTTCGTCGACTGCCCTCTCAGATGAAATCAGGACTGCCGAACAGATCCTTGCAGCAGTCAGCAGCGAAGGCGTGGAAAGTCTGCTACTCGCTCATGACTCGATTGCTGGTTATCTCGCTGCACTCGGACACCGACTTGGTGCGGTCTCTGCGGTTGGAACCGGTGTTGTAACGCTGGGCGTTGGGCCTATGGGCTTTGCCCGGGTGGATGGCTGGGGAAACATAATTGGCGATGCGGGTTCTGGATTCTGGATCGGGCGCGCAGCCTTAGATGCCGCGATGCGAGCTTTTGATGGCAGGGGGCAGCAGACTCTTCTGCTCGAATTGATGAAGAAGGAATTCCCAGATATTCCAAATGCTTATCTGGCACTGCAGTCCGATCCGGGAAGAGTCGCCCGAATAGCTTCTTTTTCGAGAGAAACGATTGAACTTTCGAAGGATGATCCAGTTGCCAAACGCATTGTTGATGAGGCGGTTGAGGAATTAGTCCTTTCAATTTCTGCCGCTTTAAGGACCGTGGGGTTTGGCAACTCAGACAACCCGAGCATTAGTTGGGTAGGAAACGTTGCGCGAAACCAAATAGTGTCGGCGAGACTCAGAACTAACCTGTTAAAGACTTGGCCGAACGCAGAAATACTGGAAGCCAACCTTGAACCAATTGACGGAGTCGAATTGATGTCGCAAATAAAGGCAGAGAGTCCTATTAGTTCCCAAGTCACGAAAGTACGGGCCTGATTTTTGGCGAAACCGACAACCTAACCTGCACCTGCCCACCGATTGAAAGTTTTGCGCGCTAGCTAAGTGGCACTAGGTGCAGGCGAATCATCTCCGCCGCCTGCTCCGCGCTGATCTTGTCTGTCGCTACCCCGAGCACGAAGTCCATGCCCTCATCCGCTGAAAAGTTGTGCTTGAAGTCATCAAGAAATAGGAACACGACCATAAGAGCCCAGGTGGTGCGTTTATTGCCATCCATCAAAGCGTGATTCTTGGCCAGGGAGTGGCACATAGCCGCGGCCTTGAGCTCGAGGGTCGGGTAGGCATCTTCTCCGAACACAGTGGTTTGCGGTCTGGCAAGGGCTGAATCCAAGAGCCCAACCTCTTTTACGTGAAAACCGAGGCTAGCAATCACATCCAGGGCGTGGTCTAGCTCGACGTATTCGGTCATGCGTCAGCCAGTCGATCCATGAGCTCCTTGTCGTGGCTAAGTACGAACTGCAAGGCCTCATTCACCCGACGCTTTTTTCTTGACTCACGCTCAACCATGCGCATTGCCTCCAGAAGAGCCTTTTGCTTGGACAAGCCCAGCTGCTCCGCGAGTCTGGTGAGAATTACTTCATCTTCTTCAGTGAGTCTTAGTGTCATGGCCATGATGCTAACGGTATCAAAGTGATACCAAATGTCAATATTCCAAATCTGTGGATAACTGGCTATTTGAGCAGCTTGCGGAAAACCTAGCGAGGAGCCAGCAGTTCGTATGCTGCCTCTAACTCAGGGGACAGGTCTCTGTCCGGCCCCATTCCTGGAACTCGTTCCCTAAGAATTGCAATCAATTCGCCAGTCACCGGGGCTGGCTTGTGTTCCCTGAGTTCGACGGCTCTTGCCGCGGTCACGAGTTCTATTGCGAGGATCCGACGAAGGTTGTCGACGGCCTTCCTTAGCTTCCGACCCGCATGCCAACCCATTGAAACGTGATCCTCCTGCATGGCACTCGATGGAATCGAGTCGACGCTGGCTGGACTTGCAAGTCGCTTGTTCTCACTCACCATCGCGGCTTGGGTGTATTGCGCGATCATCAAACCCGAGTCGACTCCGGCGTCGTGAGCGAGGAAGTGAGGCAGTCCGCGGTTTCTAGAGACATCCAAGAAGCGATCCGTCCTGCGCTCAGAGATTGAACCAACATCAGCAACCGCAATTGCCAAAAAGTCCAGCACCATCGCAACCGGGGCTCCATGGAAGTTGCCATTTGATGTGACCTCGCCACTTTGCAATACAACCGGATTGTCGATGATTGCAGCTAATTCTCTAGTTGCAACGAGCTTGGCGTGAGTAACGGTGTCCCTTGCAGCACCTGCAACCTGGGGTGAACAACGCAGTGAGTAGGCATCTTGCACCACACCATCACCGTGACGATGTGAAGAAACAATCTCGCTGCCCTTGAGTGCGGCAAACATATTTGCCGCACTGGTTGCCTGGCCCGGATGGGGTCGAAGTGGTTCGTGGAGCTCTGGCCTAAAGACCTGATCGGTGCCCATCTGACCCTCAACACTCATAGCAGCGATGACATCGGCCTGGTCTAGAAGCAGTTCGAGGTCTGAGATTGCCATGATCAGCATGCCCAACATGCCATCAGTGCCATTGATGAGCGCGAGGCCCTCTTTTTCCTTGAGTTCAACAGGTGAAATCCCGGCTGCTGAAAGCAGCTCTGCGACAGGCTTCTCGGCACCGTCCGGACCAAAGGCCCGGCCCTCGCCCATCAACACCATGGCGCAGTGGGCAAGCGGGGCTAGATCTCCCGAGCAGCCTAGGGAGCCGTATTCAAGAACTCTGGGTGTGATACCGGCATTCAGAATGGCGGCGTAGGTCTGAGCGACTTCTGGCCGAACACCGGTTTGGCCAGAGCACATGGTCTTTAGCCTCAGAGCCATGAGGGCTCTAACGACCTCGCGCTCTATTGGTTCTCCCATCCCGGCAGCGTGGGAACGAATAAGTGACTTCTGAAGCTGAACCCTGTCACCTGCTGGGATGTGCCTTTGCGCCAGAGCACCAAAGCCGGTGGAGATCCCGTAGACCGGTGTCTCGGCCTGCGCAAGTCGCTCGATGTGCTCGCGAGTTGCAGCCATTGCCGCCAGAGACTCTGGGGAGATCTCAACCTCGGCACCCTTTCGTGCAATCGCAATCACATCGGCAAAGGTCATGCCTGATGTTGAGATAACTACCTTCATTTGTTCCTCTCGAAAACCTGTTTCCCTGCCACAAAAGTCTTTTCCACAAGCTGCACTCCTGGCCGATAAGCCAAGTGGATGTGATTTGGTGCATCTAGAACTGCAAAGTCAGCTGCTGCACCAACCTCCAAGCTCCCTTTTTGGTTACGCAGTGCACTGGCACCACCTCGCGTGGCAGCCCACAGCGCCTGATCTGGAGTCAAGCCCATTTCCCGAACGGCAACCGCAATGCAGAAAGGCATTGATGTAGTGAACGAAGAACCCGGGTTGCAGTCGGTTGCAAGAGCGACCGTGACACCTGCTGCAACCAATCTTCTGGCATCGGGGTATGGGCTCCTCGTTGAGAACTCAGCTCCCGGAACCAGTGTGACAACCGTGTTTGACCCAGAGAGAAGCGTGATGTCCTCTGGGCTCAAATGGGTGCAGTGATCCACCGAAGCGCAGTCGAGCTCAACCGCCAACGCAATTGCTCCGAGATTCTCAAGCTGGCTGGCATGCATGCGGGGCTTGAGTCCTGCGGCTATGCCGGCCTCAAGGATCTCTCGAGCCTCTTCAAGGCTGAAAGCTCCACGATCACAGAAAACATCCACCCACTTTGCATGAGGTGTGCATGCTGCAAGCATCTCGCCCACCACCAGCCGGATGTAATCCTGGCGCTCAATTTCTTCCGGGACAACGTGGGCCCCGAGGAAGGTCACATCCTCGGTGAACTCTCTCGCAACCTTTAGGCTTCTAGCCTCGGTCTCAACATCTAGCCCGTAGCCACTCTTTATTTCAAAGTGGGTTATGCCACTCGAGTAAAACTCCTGGACCAACCGCTCCGCATTCTTGCTCAGCTCCTGGTCACTGGCTGCCCTGGTTGCTTTGACGGTGGTGCGAATCCCTCCGGAGGCGTAGGGCTGTCCCGCCATGCGGTGGGCAAACTCCTCGCTGCGCTCCCCGCCAAACATTAGGTGCGAGTGAGAGTCGACAAAGCCTGGAATCACCGTCTTGCCAGCAAGTGAAACAACCACATCTGCGGTTGGGGCATCCGCTATCTTCCCCAACCAGGCAACCTTCGATCCTTCAACGACCATGGCCGCATCTTCAATCACCTCAAGATGCCCGAATGCCTCGCCGGTTC
>ERZ887851.2248-NODE-2248-length-15287-cov-6.716780_pt1 | contig 15287 bp, 11 predicted proteins | sample MGYA00521100_ERZ887851 | MGnify/ENA primary metagenome ERZ887851 (study PRJEB32303, sample SAMEA104408602) | aquatic metagenome | biome: Brackish water; feature: Pelagic; material: water | place: Baltic Sea | collected 2014-06-06T16:11:00 | depth 11,444 m ...
CTAGGGTCTAAGCTTCGTGTTTGGGTATTGTCTGTTCTTTGTGTCTGTTCTTTGTATCTGTGCTTTGTTTTTTTCTAGAGTTTTACGGATTAATTTAATTGGATTTGCCATTTAACATTTCTTGTAAGTATTTAATTTATCTGGTTTATTTTCTATTTTCGACACAAGACTATTGCGATGGCAAAGCACAATAGTCTTGTGTTGGTAGAAAATGGTTTGCGACACCACCTAGCATGGTTTTTCTAGGCCGCCGGTATTTGGCGGCGCGTTTCGCGCAGGCCAAATACTGGCGGAACCAGGCGGTGTTGCACGGTAATGGCTTTCGTTGGATTTAGCTGGTTTCGTTGATGAGTTTTTGCACGTCGGCGGTGAATGCCGCTGTGTCTTCTGAGTCAGAGGCTAAGAGCCTGGCGCGGCCACGGTTATCAAAAATGTAGACACCTTGGCTGTGGGTGACGTTGTAGACGTTCGGGTCATCATCGGGTTTTGGCTTTTCGATTTGGTAGGCGATGCGGTAGCGCTTGGCAAATCGAGCAATATCCTGGGTGTTGCCGGTCAGCCCGATGGCATTGGGGTTAAAGGCGTTGACGTATTCCTGCAGCATGTCGGGGGTGTCTCGATGCGGATCAACGCTCACAAACACAATCCGCACGTCTTTGGCGTCATCACCAACATTGGTTACGATTTCGCTGAGCTGCGCCATGGTGGTGGGGCAGATGTCGGGGCAGCTGGCATAACCGAAGAACATCAGGACGGTTTTGCCTTCTAGGTCTTTTTCGGTGAAGGTTTTGTTGCCGGCGGCTTGTAGTTCAAATGAAAGCTTGGGTAGGTGTCCTTTGACGTCGTAAAGATTCCAGTCGGGAGAATGCTCTGAGCAGCCAGCTGCAAGCGCTGAAAGGCCAATCGTGATGAAAGCGAGCCATCGTCTGATGCTGTGTGTGGTGGGCATTAGGTGAGCTGCGGTCATGGCTTTGGTTATGGTTTGATCGGTTAAACAGGGCGTTAACAGGGCATTAACAAACAGAAACAGGGCTTTAATGACTCTTTTTAGAATGTTAGCAGGCGATTTGGTTCCAGCTGATTGCTGGCGGTCAGTGTGGGGTGACTGGCGTTTATTGCTTGATATTTGATGCCGACTATTTGGATTTGTGCAGGTGTGGCCAAAGGCGTGCGACCACGGTTCGGCTTTCGCCGTAAGCGTAGCAGCTGTTGACTTTGGCTTGGCGCAGGTGTTCGTTTTCTGGTTGCTCGATTTCTTTGATTCGCTTGGGTGCAAGGCCTTGCAGCGCGGTTGTGGCCATGGGACCCAAAAGTTCCATGAGGTGGCTGCAAGATGCGGCACCACCGAGAAGTTCACGTACTTTTTTGTTCCAACCGGCAGCGATGCGCAGGCCTTTGATGGGTGCCAAGGTGTTTTGGGCTTCAAGGCAAATACCAAATGGTGTGGCATTCATGGTGGCTTTGATGTCATGCACGGTGAGGTTATCGTCAACGACCATCCGCAGTGCCATGTCATGCACAGGTTCGTCGGCAGCTAAGTCATTGTCTGCGAGCTGGAGGCGAAATGGGTAGGTTTTTTTGTCGGTCAGGTGACCGACGACTTCGTACAGGCCGTCTTTGCGGCGATAAAAGCGCAGGTCGATTTGACGGTTGTGCAGCAGTTCAAGGTCTTGGTTTTCTGGGTTGGCGGTGTCGGTGACTGTTGCGGTCATTGCTGGGCTCTTGGACTTTGTCTTGATGTGAAGTCCTTAATTTAGCAAGATAGCGAGGTGCTTGCGGTAATTGATCGATAAATGGTTGGGTTGGGCACGGTTTTGGCTTTGGTTTGGCTAGAATGCGGTGTGATGATTGTTTTTATTGGATAAGCAAACATGAATGAAGTGTCAGCGGGTGTGTTGCCGGTATCGACGTTGCTGTCGCGTCGGTCGGTGAAGTTGGTGGGTGAGCCAGGCCCCAATGATGAGCAGATTGAAGCGGCATTGGCTGCTGCGGTGTGTGCGCCTGATCATGCCAAGTTACAAGGCTGGCGCTTTGCACTGGTTCGTCAACCGGACATTTTGGCGGTCGGTGAAAAGGCGTTTTCTGTCTTAGAAGGTTTGGGCAAGCCGCTTACCCCAGAAAAGCAGGCGTCTACCCGGTTTTGGCTCAAAGACTTGCCGCTCTTGGTGGCGATGGCTTATCAAGTGCATCATGATCATCCCAAGGTGCCTGTTTTAGAGCAGACCTTGTCAATGGGCGCGGCTGTGATGAATTTTGAGAATGCGATGCATGCCATGGGCTATTCGTCGTTTTGGAGCACGGGTCTCGGGTCTTACACCGATGAGATGGCGGAGTATTTTGGGTTTGACTCGCTGGATTATCAGTTTGTGGGCTATTTGGGGGTTGGGATGCCTAAGAATCGTGTGATACCGGCTGATCGGCCAGATCCTTGGTCAGTGGCAAGCTGGTTTAAGGCACCGTAATCTTATGCCCAGTGGGATTTCAATAGTTGATGTTATTTATCAAATATAAAGGTTTAAATAAACGTTTTATATAATTGATTTAAATGGTTTAAGTTAATCAAATACGCCGCTTTTGCGGCGTATTTGATTTTGTCAACCTGTTACTTGCGCCGTTTCAACCATGCCGCTGTGGCGCAGCAATGCGTCAATTTTGGGATCACGGCCACGAAATGCCCTGAAGGATTCGGCAGCGGGTCGCATGCCACCGACGGCGAGGATTTCACGTTTGAAGTGTTCGCCGGTGATGGGGTCAAGCGTGCTTTGGGCTTCTTCGAAGGCACCAAAGGCGTCTGCTGACAGGACTTCGGCCCATTTGTAGCTGTAGTAGCCAGCGCCGTAACCACCCGCAAAAAGGTGGGTGAAAGCGTGGGGAAAGCGGTGCCAGCTTGGGGGTTTGATGACGGCAACTTCTTGACGCACGGCCTCTAGCGTGGCCATGACTTCGCCGATGCCCAGACCTTTGGGTTGGTGATGCAGCAGCATGTCAAACAATGAAAACTCGATTTGTCGCACGGTTTGCAAGCCGCTTTGGAAGTTTCTGGCGGCTTTGAGCTTTTTAAATAGGGCTTCGGGCAGTGGCGCTTGGGTATCGACGTGGGCACTGAGGTTTTTAAGAACGTCGTATTCCCAGCAGAAGTTTTCCATGAACTGGGAGGGTAGTTCGATGGCATCCCATTCAACCGCGGCAAAGGCACTGGCACCGGGCTCATCAACCTCTGAGAGCAGGGCATGCAGGGCGTGACCAGATTCATGAAATAGGGTGATGACGTCATCATGGGTCAAGAGCGCGGGTTTGCCGCCTTGGCCTTTGGCGAAATTGCAGGTTAGGAATACGACGGGTGTGTTTAAGTGCTTGGCGGTGCGTTGGCGGTTGCGTTCGCTGCCCACCCAGGCGCCCCCTTGCTTGCCGCTGCGGGCGTAAAGGTCGATGATGAGGTGACCGATCAACTCGCCGGTTTTGCTTTCAACCCGAGCGGCCCTGACGTCTTCGTGCCAGGTGGGCATGTCAATGTCGGTTAGGGTCACTGAGAACAAGTGACTCGCCAAGTCAAACAAGCCTTGGACGACTTTGGGCTCAGTGAAGTATTGCTTCACTTCATCTTCTGAGTAGGCGTACTTGGCCTGACGCAGCTTTTCTGAGGCGTAAGCCACATCCCAAGGCTCAAGGGGATCGAGTTGAAGTTCTTTGGCCGCAAAGGCTTTAAGTTCTTCTAGATCGCGATGGGCAAATGGCAAGGCGCGTGTGGCGAGTTCACGCAAAAAGTTAAGCACTTGATCGGCAGTATCAGCCATGCGGGTTTCAAGTTGCAAGGCGGCGAAATGGTTAAAGCCGAGCAGCTTGGCGTTTTCAGCGCGCAAAGACAATGATTCTTCAATCAGGGCTGAGTTGTCGTACTGCGTGTCGCCTTGGTCTGAGGCTAGGGTGGCGTAGGCTTTGTAAAGCTTGTGACGCAAGGCCCGATTGGTGCCGTACTGCATCACAGGCAGGTAACTGGGCATCTTGAGTGTGATTTTGTAGCGATCACCTTGTGAGGTGTCGATCTCGGCGTCTGCGTCTGCGGCGTTTTTGAAGGCTTCAATAGCGTCTTTGGGGATACCGTCGAGATCGCGGAGGTTTTCAACGGTGTGTGACCAAGCGTCGTTGGCGTCGAGCACGTTTTCTGAGAACTTTTGCGAGACTTGTGATTGGCGTTCGGCGTTTTCTGCAAAGTGCACGCGATCTTGGCCTTCGAGTTCGACGCCGCTTAGACGAAAGTCGCGGATCGCCAATTCAATGACACGTTGGCGCACGGCGGGCCAGGATAGAAAGTCCGGACACGCTTGCAGGCGTTTGTATTGTTTGAAGAGGCCTTCGTGTAACCCAACCCAAGTTGAAAACTCGCTAACAGGCCCCAGCATGTCGTTATAGGCTTGTCTGAGCTCTGGGGTGTTAACTACCGACTTTAAGTGACCAACGGCTGACCAAGCACGCGATAGCGGTTCATTGGCGTTGTCCATGGGTGTGACCACTTCTTCCCAAATGGCTGGCAGTTTGGGGTTAGCAGCGGCATCAATGGCCGCGCGTGCTGATTTCAACAAAGCTTCAATGGCTGGCGCCACATGTGCTGGCTCGATGGCTGAGTAGTCGATCAACTGACTGATCGGCACCATCAATGGGTTGTTGGTTAGGTCTGCGCTGGATGTGGCGGGCGTTTGGTTGGTCTGCGTCATTGGATCGGTGGCTTCTGTGTTTGGCTGATAGATTGCTGTTGCTGCTAAATCAGTGCTGTGACTAAAGTGTAATGATCTTTTGAGGGCGGTGTGGCATGACCCTGTTACTACTGGGTGGATTCGGGGGATTGGATTTTTGAATGGTGCTGCTTTAGTTGCAGTGGTGTCGCTTTGATCAGCTGATTTTTTTCTGCAGTATGCGAGGCTAACTGATGGTTTGAGGATGGCAGACTGGCGGCTTGCTGACTAGTGCCGTTTTAAAGCGGAACCGACTGGCAGCGGATTGCCCCCCGTTCTGGCGCTCTGTCTTCGCGTTGTTAAACCGCTTGGGATCGTTGGGCTGCTTCTAGGGTGTTGACCAATAGCATGGCAATGGTCATGGGACCAACGCCGCCGGGCACTGGGGTGATGGCGCTGGCGATTGTTTTGGCGGATTCGAAGTCAACGTCACCGCACAGTTTGCCGTCGGGTAGGCGATTGATGCCCACGTCGATGACGGTGGCACCGGGTTTGATCATGTCTGCGGTGATCATGTTGGGGCGGCCGGTGGCGACAACCAAGATGTCGGCGTGGCGGGTGTGATGGGCGAGGTCTTGCGTTTTTGAGTTGCAGATGGTGACCGTGGCACCGGCAGCCAGTAGCAACATGGCCATGGGTTTGCCTACGATGTTGCTGGCGCCCACAATGCAAGCGTGCGCACCCCAAGGTGAAACGTTGTAGGCCTCGAGCATTTTCATGACGCCGTAGGGTGTGCAGGGCCTAAAAAGCGGGTTGCCCGTCATCAATAGACCGGCGTTACTGATATGAAAGCCGTCAACGTCTTTGTCGGCAGCAATGGTTTCGATCACGTGATGGTCGTCGATGTGTTTTGGTAAGGGCAGCTGCACCAAGATGCCATGGATGTTTTTGTTGGCGTTAAGCGCCCTGATGTGACCCAAGAGTTCGGATTCGGTGATGGTGGCGGGGTAGCGTTGTAATTCAGAATGAAATCCGGCGGTTGAACAGGCGGCCACTTTGTTTTTAACGTAAACGGCTGAAGCGGGGTCTTCGCCAACAAGTATGACTGCTAGGCCTGGTTTGATGCCTTTGCCGTTGAGTGTCAGGGTGTCAAGGCGCACTTGCTCTCGAATTTGAGCCGCCAGTTGCTTACCATCAATGATGGTTGCGTTTGTTGTGTTCGTTTTGCTGATCGTCACGACGTTAGCCGCTTTGTCACTGCGTACTGTCATTTGTTGGGCTCAGCGGCGAGAGCAACTTTCATCAAGTCGGCCACGGTCGTGACCTGAAGTTTTTCCATGATGTTGGCGCGATGGGCCTCAACGGTTTTAATGCTGATACCGAGGTCGTCAGCGATTTGTTTGTTTAATCGACCAGCCACGATGCGTTCGAGCACCTGCTGTTCGCGTGCGGTCAAGCGTCCAAGCATGGCTTCGTGCTCGCGTTGAGCAGTGAGCTTTTGCAAGTTGTCGTTGGCTTGTTCGAACATTCGTGAGACGATCTCGCGCAAGTCAGTTTCGTTAAATGGCTTTTCTAAAAAGTCGACCGCGCCTTTTTTCATGGTGTTCACGGCCATGGGTACGTCACCGTGTCCGGTGATAAATACCACTGGCATCAGTGATTTTCTGTTGATGAGTTCTTCTTGCAGTTGTAGTCCGCTCATGCCTGGCATGCGAACGTCCACAATCAAAACACCCGGTTGGTCTTCACGGTATTCGGACAGAAACGCTTCGGCACTGGCAAAGGCTTTGACGCGATAGGTGTTGGCTTCGAGCAACCAACGCAATGAATCACGCACGGCCTCGTCATCGTCAACGATGTAAACAGTGCTGGCAGTTGTCGGCAGGTTCATGCGGGGAACTCCTCATTGGTTTTATTCGCTTGGGCAGCTTCTAAGGCACTGCTTTGAGCGTCTGTCGATGCACATGGTAGCGTGAACCGGAAGGTTGTGCCGCCTTCTGGGTTGTTCGTGGCCAAGAGCTGACCGTGATGCGACTCAATAATGGTACGACAAATATTCAAGCCCATGCCCAACCCCTCTGACTTGGTGCTGAAAAACGGCTCAAACAGTCGGTCGGGGTCAGATACGCCGTGGCCTGAATCAATAACGGCAACTTCAATGGCGTTTTGTTGCTGACGGACGCTGACCTTGAGAACGCGACTTGCGCTTTGATCCATGGCTTCAATGCCATTTTTAATCAAATTCAGCAAAACTTGCTCAATCAAGATGGGGTCTGCCAAAACCGAGGGTAGGTTTTCAAGCGGCTCGTGTTCAATTTCGATACCGCGTTTGCGGGCGTCGATTTCAGCCAAGCTGATGGCGTTTTCGATGATGACGTGGATATCGATGGCTTGTCTTTGAGGCTCGCTACGTTTAACAAAATCACGAATTCGACTGATGATCTTGCCGGCGCGTTGGGCTTGAGCAGCGGCCTTTTCTAAGGCGGTCAACAGGCGCTCGGGGTCAACCTGTCCCGATTTGACCATGGCCACGGCTCCCATACTGTAGTTACTGATGGCCGTGAGCGGTTGGTTGAGTTCGTGCGCCAATGAAGAGGCCATTTCGCCCATGGTGGTCAAGCGGCTGGTGAGCTGAATTTTTTCTTGCTGAAGTTGTGACGCTTCTTCATGGCGACGTCGATCGGTGATGTCGCGCGCCACTTGCATGCGCACGCGCCGACCGTCGGTCCAAGCCAGGGTTCGGTGTTGTACTTCGAACCAGCGCTCCACGTGCGGTGAGTAGATCTCAACGGACTCATCGGTATAACGACCCCGTCGACCGGCCAATAGTTCTTGGTGTCCATTGGTTAGGGCGCCAAATAGACTTCGATAGGTGCGGTTGGCAAACAAGAGTTCCATGCCATCTGCGATGTCAGCGGTCACTGATATGGCGTCATCTAAACTTTCTAAAACAGTCATGAAGCGTTCGTGGGCAGCGGTTAGTGCTTCTCGAATACGACGTGGCTCGGTAATGTCGGTCATGGAGGTCATCCAACCGATTTGGCTGCCGTCGGGTGCCAGTAGCGGTGACACATACATACGGGCGGTGAATCGTGAGCCGTCTCGCCGTTGCGCTTCTAACTCAATACCGCTACTCGGTGTCTTGCCGGAAATAACGGCGTCAAGTGTTTGCCGATGAGATTCATGTTGGCCGGGTACCCAGTAGGGGAAGGGCGGTCTGCGTCCGATCAGATCGGCCTCGTTCCATCCAATCATTCGACAAAAGGCTGGGTTGACATAGGCGATCCGGCCTTCAAGATCGAGCACACGCATGCCAGTGGACATGGAGTTTTCCATGGCGCGCCGAAAAGCGGTTTCAGCAACCAGCGCCGCTTCGGTTTGGGTGCGGTGTTTGGTGTAGCGCCAGAGCGCTAAAAGTGCGATGACAATGACCACGGACAGCGCGATCACCACCCACAGCAATTGTTGCTGGCGCAACTCTTGATCGATGGTCACAAACATCACGCTGTCTTCGCGGATTTGCTGTAGCCAGAAAAAAGCACCCATGACCAGCGCATAGAGAGCTAGCACCATGACAGGTGCCAGCCAGTACCATCGCCGCCTTCGAAGATGGGCGTGTTCTTGGAAGGGGGTGGAAATTACCGATTTTTGTGGCGGTCGCATCGGCCTTTGGTGTCTTTGAAAATATTTTTTTGATTTTACGACGTTCTGACATGACGCTGGTGAATCATCTGCTTTGACTAGCGAGAATGGTAATTAACCCAAAAATGGGATTTTTAGAGTGACTCATATTTCACGATATAAAAAGTCTATTCAAATGATGAAAATTTTGTTGCTGTGATTTGAGACTGCTCATAGAATGCCCTTAAACACAGATTTACGCTCAATGCCTTCGCTGGCGGCTAGCGTGACAACAGAGGAGATAGCAATGGCCAATTCCGCAATGGCATTTGATGCTGCCAACGATCCGGACTCGCTGGAGACGCAAGAGTGGATGGATGCGCTAGCTGCCGTCCTAGACAGAGAAGGGCCAGAGCGCGCGCATTTCTTGTTGGAACGTTTGATTGATTTGGCGCGTCGCTCCGGGACCGATCTGCCTTATTCTGCCAATACCGCTTATCAAAACACGATTCCTGCAGGGCTCGAGCCGACACACCCTGGTAATTTAGAGCTTGAAGCCAAGATTCGCAGCTACATTCGTTGGAATGCCATGGCGATGGTGGTCAAAGCCAATAAGCACAATCCGCCTGATGGTGGGGATCTCGGTGGTCACATTGCCTCGTTTGCGTCGTTGGCCACCATGATTGGTTGTGGACAGAACCACTTTTGGCATGCCGACACGCCTGAGCATGGTGGTGACCTGGTGTATTTCCAAGGCCACTCTTCGCCTGGCGTTTATGGCCGTGCTTACCTTGAGGGACGTTTGACTGAAGATCAGTTGGATAATTTTCGCCAAGAGGTCGATGGCAAAGGCCTGTCTTCTTACCCCCATCCCAAGTTAATGCCTGAGTTCTGGCAGTTTCCAACCGTTTCGATGGGTTTGGGCCCATTGATGGCGATTTATCAGGCGCGGTTTTTGAAGTACTTGCATGCGCGTGGCATTGCTGACACCAGCAAGCGCAAAGTTTGGGTGTTTTGTGGTGATGGCGAAATGGATGAGCCTGAGTCATTGGGTGCGATCAGTTTGGCAGCCCGCGAAAAGCTGGATAACTTAATCTTTGTGATCAATTGCAACTTGCAGCGCTTGGATGGTCCAGTGCGCGGCAACGGCAAAATTATCCAAGAACTTGAGGGTGACTTCCGCGGTAGTGGTTGGAATGTGATCAAGCTCATTTGGGGTGGTTACTGGGATCCCTTGTTGGCTAGCGACAAAGAAGGCATTTTGCGCAAAGTCATGGAGGAGGCTGTCGATGGTGAATACCAGGCTTTCAAAGCCAATGATGGCAAGTTTGTGCGTGATCACTTTTTCGGTAAACACCCTAAGTTGCTAGAGATGGTTTCGCGCATGAGTGACGAGGACATCTGGCGCTTGAATCGTGGCGGTCATGATCCCCACAAGGTGTTTGCGGCTTTTGACGCAGCGACCAAGCACCCTGACCAGCCAACCGTTATTTTGGCCAAGACGATCAAAGGCTACGGCTTGGGTCACGTCGCCCAAGGTAAAAATCCAGCCCACCAACAAAAGAAACTTGATCTGGAATCGATCCGCGAGTTTCGTGATCGTTTCAACATTCCTGTGCCTGATGATCAGTTGGCGGCGATTCCTTACTTTAAGCCGGCCGAAGATTCGCCTGAAATGATTTATCTGCACGAACAACGCAAAGCTTTGGGTGGTTACTTGCCCAAGCGCCGCACCAAGGCTGACGAAAGCTTGAAAGCGCCTTTGCTCGAAGTTTTCCGTCCCATTTTGGATCCCACGGCTGAAGGCCGCGAGATTTCGACGACGCAAGCGTTTGTGCGAGGCTTAAACCAGATTCTTCGTGACAAAGAAATTGGTCCTCGTGTGGTGCCTATTTTGGCTGACGAGTCGCGTACTTTTGGTATGGAAGGTTTGTTTCGGCAAATTGGTATTTATGCGCCTGAAGGTCAAAAGTACACGCCTGTCGATAAAGACCAAGTGATGTATTACAAAGAGTCAGCTGATGGCCAGCTCTTGCAAGAGGGCATCAACGAGGCGGGGGCTTTCAGTTCTTGGATTGCAGCGGCCACGTCGTATTCGACCAATAACCGAATCATGATTCCGTTCTTTATCTATTACTCGATGTTCGGTTTTCAGCGTATTGGTGATTTGGCTTGGGCTGCTGGCGACATGCAAGCTCGGGGTTTCTTACTTGGTGGCACGGCGGGTCGCACCACGCTCAATGGTGAAGGTCTTCAGCACGAGGATGGTCACAGTCATTTGTTGGCGTCAACCATTCCCAATTGCGTGTCTTATGACCCAACCTTCGCGCATGAGGTGGCGGTGATTGTTCAGCATGGCTTAAAGCGCATGGTCGAAGATCAAGAGAACGTGTATTACTACATCACCTTGATGAACGAGAACTACGCGCAGCCTGGCCTTAAAAAGGGTGACGAGGCGGCTATTTTGAAGGGTCTTTATAAGATTCGCCCCTCAAGCAAGCCGCGGGCTAAAACAGCGTTGCGGGCTCAGCTCATGGGCTCTGGCACGATTTTGCGCGAGGTCTTGGCGGCTGCTGAATTGCTCGAGAAAGATTGGGATGTCCAAGCCGATGTTTGGAGTGCCACGAGTTTGACTGAGCTGCGCCGCGACGGTATGGATTGCGAGCGCTATAACATGTTGCACCCCAAAGAAAAAGCAAAGGTGCCTTTTGTGACGCAGCAGTTGGCCGATACTGAGGGACCAATCGTGGCGTCAACGGACTACATGAAAATTTTTGCTGATCAAATCAGGCCATACATGCCAGAGGGACGTCACTACAAGGTCTTGGGCACTGACGGCTTTGGGCGCTCGGATTTCCGCGCCAAGTTGCGCGAGCACTTCGAAGTCGATCGCCACTTTGTGGTGTTGGCGACCTTGAATGCCTTGGTTAAAGAAGGCAAGCTGTCAGCTGATGTACCGGCTAAGGCCATTGCCCAGTACAAGATCAATCCCAATAAAGTTAACCCGGCGTACGCTTAATCGACGCGCGAGTGAGGAGATGAGACATGAGTGACCTGACCGCCATTGCTGTGCCGGATATCGGTGATTTCAAAGATGTGGAAGTGATTGAAGTGCTGGTTAAAGTCGGTGATACCATCAGTGCCGAAGACAGCTTGATCACGGTGGAGTCCGATAAGGCTTCGATGGAGATTCCAGCCACTTCAGGTGGCGTGATCACCAAGATCGATGTCAAAGTCGGTGACAAGATCAACATGGGTGACGTGCTTTTGCACGTGAAGGCGGGGGCTGCTGGCGGTGCCGCGGCAGCCACTGAAGCCAAAGTGGAAAGTGCGCCTGCGGTTCAGGCGAAGCCGACGCCTGCGCCGGCACCAACACCAGCACCAACCGAATCAATTGCGGTGCCGGCCAGTGCATCACCTGCGGCAGCCATTGCGGTGCCTGCAACGGGCCAGTTGCCGCATGCCTCACCTTCGGTGCGTAAATTTGCCCGTGAGTTGGGTGTGGATTTAATGCGTGTCACGGGTACTGGATCCAAGGGTCGTATTTCTCAAGAAGATGTACAAGGTTTTGTGAAAGCAGCGCTTCAAGGCGGCGCTGCACCAGTTGCTTCTGCTGCGGGTGGTACTGGCGTGGGTCTTGATCTTTTGGCGTGGCCAAAGGTTGATTTTGCGAAGTTTGGGCCGATTCAGAGCAAACCGCTATCGCGCATCAAGAAGTTGTCTGGTGCCAATTTGCACCGCAATTGGGTGATGATCCCTCATGTCACCAACAATGATGAAGCCGATATCACTGAGTTGGAAGCGTTGCGTGTTCAGCTGAACAAAGAAAACGAGAAGTCAGGCGTCAAAGTCACGATGTTGGCGTTTTTGATGAAGGCGGTGGTTGCGGCCTTGAAAAAGTACCCCGAGTTCAATGCCTCACTCGATGGCGATAGTTTGGTGCTCAAGCAGTACTACAACATTGGCTTTGCGGCCGATACGCCCAATGGCTTGGTGGTGCCGGTGATCACTGAAGCCGACAAGAAAGGGGTGATTGAGCTTGCGCAAGAGACGTCTGCCATGGCCAAGCTCGCTCGCGAGGGCAAGTTGTCGCCCACGCAGATGCAGGGTGGCTGCATTTCGATTTCGTCGTTGGGTGGCATTGGTGGCACGCATTTCACGCCAATCATCAACGCACCTGAAGTCGCTATCCTTGGTGTGTCAAAGTCATATCAAAAGCCGGTGTGGGATGGGAAGGTGTTTGTGCCCAGGCTGACGCTGCCATTGTCGTTGTCTTATGACCATCGCGTGATTGATGGGGCTTCCGCGGCTCGCTTTAATGCCTATCTGGGCGCCTTGTTGGCGGACTTCCGTCGCATCATCCTGTAAGGGGGCCGTATGAGTCTGAAAGATATTCTGGTCCCTGATATCGGTGACTTTAAGGACGTTGAGGTCATTGAGGTGTTGGTCAAAGTTGGCGACACGATCAGTGCCGAAGACAGCTTGATCACGGTTGAGTCTGACAAGGCCTCGATGGAGATTCCTGCCTCTGATGGTGGGGTCGTGAAAAAAGTCTTGGTTAAAGTCGGTGACAAGATCAACCAAGGCACGCTTTTGTTGCAGGTTGAAGCCAGCGCGGGTGCGACGGCAAGTGCTGGTGCTGCTTCCGGTGCAGCAGCCTCGCCAGCTGAAGTCAAGAAAACAGACGAGAAATCAGCAGATCCCAAGGCAGCGCCAGCGGTCAGTGCTGCGCCGAACCCCGTGCAAACTGCTCAGTCAGCTGTTCAATCAACCGCTGCTGCGCCGTCTGGTCCGCTGGTGGTGTTGGGTGCGGGCCCCGGTGGCTATTCGGCGGCATTTCGCGCAGCTGATTTGGGCATGGAAGTGATTTTGATTGAACGATATCCCACCTTAGGCGGGGTTTGTTTGAATGTGGGTTGTATCCCTTCTAAGGCGCTGTTGCACACGGCGGCGGTGATGGAAGAAGCGCAGGCCATGGCTTCGCATGGGATTACGTTTGGGGCGCCGAAGATTGATTTGGATAAGTTGCGTGCCTTTAAAGACGGCGTGATTGGCAAGTTGACGGGTGGTTTGGCTGGGATGGCCAAGGCCCGTAAAGTTCGGGTGGTGCATGGTGAGGCGTCGTTTACCGGGCCGAACACGATTGAAGTGAAGCTTCAATCGGGGTCGGAATCCATTCAGTTTGGGCAAGCGATCATTGCTGCCGGTAGCCAGTCGGTGAAGTTGCCGTTTATGCCCGATGACCCACGGGTGGTGGATTCAACGGGCGCGTTATTGTTGAAACAAATCCCCAAGCGTATGTTGATTGTGGGTGGTGGCATTATTGGCTTGGAAATGGGCACGGTTTATTCGGCCTTGGGTGCACGCCTTGATGTGGTGGAGATGCTCGATGGTTTGATGCCTGGCGCGGATCGTGATTTGGTTAAGGTTTGGCTCAAGAAAAATGAGCATCGGTTTGATCATTTGATGCTTAAGACCAAGACGATTGGTGCTGTGGCCAAGAAAGATGGCATTCACGTGACGTTTGAAGGTGAGGGCGCACCGGATAAGCCTCAGGTCTATGACTTGGTGTTGCAAGCGGTCGGGCGCGCACCCAATGGCAAGCGCATTGGTGCTGAAAAGGCCGGGGTGACGGTGACTGATCGTGGCTTCATTGAGGTGGACAATCAAATGCGCACCAATGTGCCGCATATTTTTGCGATTGGCGACTTGGTGGGTCAACCGATGTTGGCTCACAAGGCTGTGCATGAAGGTCATGTGGCGGCTGAAGCCGCTTTCGGTGAAAAGAGTTACTTCGATGCGCGGGTCATTCCGTCGGTGGCTTACACCGATCCTGAAATTGCCTGGGTTGGTTTGACCGAGGAAGAGGCCAAGAAAGAGGGTCTAAAAATCAAGAAGGGCATGATGCCTTGGCAAGCGTTGGGCCGTGCGATTGCCAACGGTCGCGATGAGGGGTTCACCAAGTTGTTGTTTGACGAGAGCACGGGCCGAATCGTGGGCGGTGGCATTGTCGGCACCAATGCGGGTGACTTGATTGGTGAAGTGGCTTTGGCTATCGAGATGGGTGCTGATTCGGTGGATATTGGTAAAACCATTCACCCGCATCCAACGCTCGGTGAGTCTATTGGTTTGGCGGCTGAAGCCGCTGATGGTCATTGCACGGATTTGCCGCCGACGAGAAAAAAGTAAGGCTTTCGGTTTTGGTTCAACAAGGCAGCATGGCAAGACAACAACGCCCGATTTTTCGGGCGTTGTTGTTTGAGTGGCGTGGTTCAGTGGTGTGATCGGTTGTGTGATTAAGTGGTGTGTTTTTGAGGCTTTGGTTAATTCGGTCGGGCTGATTAAATCATTTCGGGCGATTGTTTCTGAGCCACCAATTTTTTTAAAGGTTGTGTTTATGTGTCAAAAATAGTGTGGCTTGAGGGTTTCAATCATTTTCGATCGGCGTTGTTGTCACTCACTGAGTCGTTGGATCAATTCACCGCGAATGTGCCGAGTATTATCAAAAGTGGGATTTTGCACAGGTTTGCATTGACCCACGAATTGGCATTTCAAACCACGATGCAGTATCTTTCGAGTAACAGCTCTTTTAAGGCTAAGGGACACCGCGCGGTATGTCAGCAGGCATTGCGTATGGGGCTGTTTAAAGGAACGTCAATAGACGATGGTCTGATTTGGATGGATATGATCGACAGTCGCCATCGTTTTTTTACTCACTTACAGTGACACGATACTGCAGGAGGAGTTTCTCAAAGTTGGCCATCGTTTTGCGCCTGCTTTGCGGCAGTTCGAGCAGCACATGACTCGGTTGATATTGTTGGAAACTGGCGGCACTATTGGCAAATAGTAGTAGTAAGCCTTAATTAAACGTCGCTTTAATATTATTTTTCAAATTAAACCGTTCTTTAATTTGAATCGCAAGCATGAAAGCATCATTTGATAGGTCGCGAAGAACAAGCAAAGACCCAAGTTGGGTTGGCATGAGAGCTGCATCTT
>ERZ887851.2254-NODE-2254-length-15277-cov-8.079556_pt1 | contig 15277 bp, 27 predicted proteins | sample MGYA00521100_ERZ887851 | MGnify/ENA primary metagenome ERZ887851 (study PRJEB32303, sample SAMEA104408602) | aquatic metagenome | biome: Brackish water; feature: Pelagic; material: water | place: Baltic Sea | collected 2014-06-06T16:11:00 | depth 11,444 m ...
AATCTAATCATCTAAACGAATCCTCTTGTGCATTAATTCTAAAATCTCCTAATGACCAATCGTCATTTACTCCAGAACTTGAATATTTTATAGATATTTGTCTACCTTTTACTCTAGTACTCACCTTTTGTGTTGTTGATGTTATTGTAAATGGTCCTTTTGTAGTTTCAGTACCATTAGGGTACTTTCTAGACTTAAATTCTACCAATAAATTTGTATCACTTGTTAAAGTTGCATCTGGTACAATCTTATCAATTAAAAATGTTCTATTACCAGTTTCATCTATTTCTAATTCTCCACTTTCTATAAAACAATTCATGGCACTACCATTATTACTGTTTCCACTTTCATGGTTATATAATCTACCATCGCCATCAAAAGCAAATGGTACATCTCTAAAACCTTGAGCATCTAACCAAACATTTCTATCTAAAGAACCAACTGTCCATACATTTTCAGCATAATTATAAGTTACATAACTATCTGGTTCTGGGTTGATTGTTCCAGCAGGGTTTTCATTACTTACATAAAACCAAGTTATTTCATTAAATTTTTTATTTTGCCCAACATACGTTTTATCAATATATCTGATTTGCAATCTATCAAAAACATAATATTGAACAGTACATGGTAATTCTTGTACTGCTCCGTTATAAATAAAAAAATTACTTTTACCTATCCAATACACACTACCATCTACACTTACAGACCCATTTTTAGCAACTGCACCACAATTTACAGCAAGAAGTCTAAATGAAAATGTAAACGGAGGCCCTACAAAATTCATTCCATAAACCGCTTCATCTGTATTTATAATTGTTTCATCTTTTGAAGGTATTATTGAAACAATCTTATTGCCTACTTCTAACCTTTGGTCGCCAGATGTATTTGTTGAGGTAGGTGTAAAATTTGTAAAATCTTCTTGGTCTGAAAATCTAATTAGCATAGGGTCTAAGGTTGTTGTCCCTAAAAGGGTAGTTCCGCCAACAATTAAATGTCTGTCTGGGAAAGAAATAGCAATATCTCTATTTTTTGTAGGAACTCCACTAGCTCCACCTATTGCTGATACTAAAGATGCTCTTGTCGATTCACCTGTTGATGTGTCCCAATAATATATTTGTCCATCTCTATTACTTGCTAATAAATCTTCTCCCCATAATTGTAATGACCATTGAGTAGCTTCTAAAGAGACTGTTTCACTACTAACGTCTCTAGCAGTGCCCCATGTACTTAAATTCCAAGTACCTACACCCCAACCAGTGGCTGTATCTGCGCTTTCAATGTTCATTTGAGCATCACGACCAATTAAATATTCTATATCTAAACCTGTACCACCACCTGTTGCACCACTTGATGCTTGAGTTGGCGATTGAATAGAATATGAGTTAGAATCTATAAATGTTATAGCATAGCCCTCTACTCTATTAAGAATATCTGCACTTATTCCTCCAACTGCGGTAGCTTCTTTGATAACAATAAAATCTCCATTTTTTGCACCATGACTACTATCTGTTACAGTTATTGTTGTTGAACCGTTTGTTGTAACTAAAGGGTTACTTAAATTTAAAGATGTTTTTCTTAAAGGTGTAATATCATATAAAACCCCATTAAGTATAATATATAAATGATTATGAGTTCCTAATGCAATTCTATCTGAACCATCTAAATCAGAGCGCCAAAATATAGCCTTTTTAGGTTTCCCTTGTGCCAACGTTTCTGTATTTGTATCTGCATTGTCATAATAAATTTGTTCTTCCCAACCACCAATTTTAGTAGGATAACCATTTCTAAATCTAACTAAATTACTATCAACGTAGAATGGTCCATTTTTACCTGCTGAATATTCAGTAATATCTTTTACAATGCCAGAGTTTAATTTTAGAAGTCTATAGCTCAAACTGATATACTCCCCATTCTATCACTTAATCGTTTTGCTCTATTAGGCACTTGTTTTGCCCATTTTGAATCTAACATTTGAATTTTTGCTTCTGCATAGTTGCCTTCGTTAACAGCTTTTCGCATACGAATAAAATTGCTTAATCTTGTTCTACCTAGATTAAACATCATATTTGCTATAATTAATTGAACTTCTTCTGGTTTGGTAAAAAAATCATCATATAATACAGTACAATCATCTAAAACTTGCTCAATGTCTGCTAGAAAACACTCATCAACTCTTTCTTTTGTAACCTCTTGACCTATCTCGTAATCGTTTTCTGGGTCTGTAGCATTACATAAGTGACCTATTCCAAAAGTTTTATATTCCAAATGGTCTAAATATACCTCATATTTAACACCTTCGTCTTCTATAAGTTCTTTTTTAAGAGTGTCAATATTCATTTATACCTCTTGTAAATCTTCAATACCTGAAAATGCTGAATATTTAGAACCAGAAATATCTTCGCCTTCTTGAACCATTTGACAAGCAGGACAAATATATTTGACTGTTTGCACAATTTCTTCTTTTACAATAACTTGTTTTTGCATACTAATTTTACAAACATAACATAATTTCATTTTAATTTCGCCTTTGTTTTTTTTTAAGTTCTAATACGTGTTTCCTATAAAACCAATTACCAATATTTAGAAAAGGCCTTGATAAACTTAACCAAAACCATATCATTATTTAGTTAATCCCTTTTGCTTTTCATATGTCCTAAGTCCACCAATTCCTAGCATTCCACCAAGAACCGTAAGAAGTGTACCCATGTCAAATTCTGGAAGCTCTGGCAGTGTTGCGCCTGCAAATGATGCACCAAAGATAATTAAGTCTTTAAGTATAAAATGATAAGCAAAAGCAATCGCACACACCCACCCAACAGCAGGTCGCCAACCGCCTTTAAATATAGAACCAGATTGTGCTTCTGCTTTATTTATTTCTAATTGTGCTAATAAAGCCTCTTGAGTATGTTTTTGAGACATAGTTGCAATGTCATGTGCTAATTTAGCTTTTTGGTCAGCATCTGGAATAAATTTATCAAGAATACTAGTTACAGGTCCTATTAACGCCGTAAGCATTTACATTCCTTTCTTTTAAATTTACTATCTATAAATACTTTACCATAATAAAGTATAAATAACCAAAAGGTAAATATTATACCTTCTACATAACTTAATTCATTCCAAGCATCTAATATCATATTGTCCATTTTAATCTTCCTTCTGGTAATTTAGAGCATTTGTATTTTGTTGGCTTCCATAACGGATAATATTTATGTATTTGTCTACTTATTTGTAATGCCCTTTGTTTACAGTCAAATTCAGTTTCATAAGGTCCTAGTTGGTCTTCTATGGTTTTACAATTATTTGGCATACTTATTACACATATTGTAATTAATGCCTTAAACATTATTTTTTACTCATAAAAGCAGAAGCACCCATATATGCACCTACAATTCCTGCACCTGATATATAAAATAAATTACTTATGTCTGATAATGCTTTTAATCTTTCTATATCTACAACAAACATAGCAACAGTAAACAAACCCATTGCTATTAATGTAGCTCTTGCAATTCTTAATTGTGCTAATTGTTTTCTTAACAGTTGTTCTGTTTCTTTAATAGATGTAGCTATTGCTAATTCTTCATCTGTAACAACACCATCATTATTGATGTCGTATTTATTATATTTACTATTTTTTTCTAAACCTTTTTTCATAAATACACCAATCTATTAAATATATTTTATGGTTTAGGATATTTGTCCTTAATTGCTTTTATTGTAGATTTCCAACTATCTATACCATTATGATAAATGTCATCTAGTTGCTCACCTATTTCAGGGTACTCAGCTTTTCTTTTATCTGCGTATGTCATGTTAGCAATTCTATCAGCTTCATCAGCTTCAGCTTCAGACTGAGCTTGTACTTCAACTTGTGCTATTGTTTGTTGTTCTGTAGTAAATCTTGTTTCAAAATCATAAGAAGATATGTCACTAATAGTAGTATTACCTCTACCATCTTTGTATTCTATTTCTCCACTTGTGCCATTCCACTGAATTGCATGTATGTCATCATCAACTACACCTCTAAAGTTAGTAGAGTCTATAAATACCCCATCAACTATAATTCTTGCAGTATTTTCGACTTCGCCTTCATATATATATGTTATTTTTGTCATTTTATTCTCCTTAATTTAATGGTGCAAGGTTGTACCAACCTGTAGCAATATATTTATCATGTGTATAAACTGCATTACCTCTATGTGTATGTGTCCATGATGCAGGAAAGAAACATACAGTTCCCTTTTTTGGTTGTACCTTTATGCCATATTCAAGGAACTCAGTTTCAGCTTCACCTTCAGGCATATCATTTAAATATATTGTCCAAGTCAACATTCTAGCTTCATTTTGTGAACCATGTTCACAATGCCATAGATGAAAACCACCTTTAGGTGGAGTCCTTTGCACTTTTACATCTGTGCTAAAATAATGCAAAGGTTCTAAAGATGGATATTCCTCAATATATTTTTTTAAACCTAAATCTAAGATTTCATTAGTTTTTCTAGCTAAATCTAAATAATCACCTTGTTCTCTATTAAACATAAAAGCATAATCTTTTCTATTTCCCTGACCATTAGCATCAGCACCACTCCAAGCAGATGATGCTTTTTGCAAAGTATTAAAGGCTTTTATCATTCTTTCACAATAATCATCAGGTGCTAAATTTTCATAAGCTGAAATAAAAGTAATATTTTTTAATTTTGCCATATCATTCATTGTTTGCTTATACCTTTGTTTTTAATTTCTAAAAACTTTGATAATTCTAAAATACTTTGATTAGAGTCATTTGCTTTTACCATTTCATTTCTAAATGATTCTATTGCACCACCTGTTTGTCTAGCTTGCATGGCATTTTCTACCAATAACAGTGGTAACCATGCTACAGCACAAGCATATTCATCTACTTCCTTGCCATCATTAGGACTTGTTCCTTTCATTTGAACAAACCAAGCACACTTAAATTGCTTACATTTTTTAAAATTATTTAAAGGGCAATTTTCTTCAACCTTTAACTGCATATTAATCCTTATTAGCTATAATAAAATCTACGTATTGTACATTAATCGCAGCAGTAGATGCACCAACTGCCAAGTTACCAGCAGTTACGTTACCAGATAAGGTTGGGTTACCACTTAATGATGGGTTACCACTCATGCTACCACTTAAGTTATGTCCGTGATTGTGACCACCATTTCCACCTGCACCCCCTGTTGCCGTGTTATTAGTTTCACCTTGTCTTACAGTACCACTCCCACCAAATATATTAGCAACAGTAACATTATTGTTTTTCGTATATGTATGAGTATGTGATGGTATTTGGTTTATACTTAATGTTGTATCGGATATGCTTCCACTTATACTAACAGCTAAGTTACCAGCTCCTACTGCTAAGTTACCACTTGAAACACTATGATTGTTTGTTGGGTTACCACTTATAGCACCACCTGCAACAGTTGCCCCTGCTCCTAATGCAGTGCTAAATGCAACACTACCACCAGTTCCCACAGTTCCAGATGTAAGCCTTAGTGACTTATCATTATGGGTTGTTTGTTTTGTCCAACCAGTTGGTGCAGAGGTTTGTTGAAACAACATTGATGTGCCTTGTGGGAAAGCATCAGCATTTCCTATTGCAGTTGTTACATAAGCAGTTGTCGCTATTTGTGTGTTATTAACACCTGCTCCTGCAGTAGGAGCAAGAGGTGTTCCTGTAAAAGTAGGATTTGCAAGTGTACTATAAATAGAACCTATAGCAGTTCCATTAATAGTAATTGCATCAGCTTCAAGTGTTCCATCTACATCTAAATCAACAGCACTTAAATCAACAACACTTAAAGAAGCAAAAGCATCTACAACTGCCGCTCCACTTCCTGCACCATCTAAATATACTGCTTTTGTATTGCCAGGTGGAATTGTTATATTTGCACCAGAACCTTGACTAATAATTATATTTTGAGAACCACTTGTGCCATTTTCTATATATTGCATACGTTTCATGGTATTAGGTGCAATAGTTATGGTACAAGCACTATCTAATGTTCCAGTATATTTGAGATACATGGCTCTACCTGCATCAGAAGCTCCATCTGCAACTGTGGTTGTATGTGTATCAGCATTAGTTGTTATAGCTTCTGTGCCAAAACCTAACGCTTCACCAATAAGCTCTAAGTTAGTATTTGTAGTATTTCCCCAAGTTCCACTACCATCACCAGTTCCAAGTTCATTTAATCTTAAATTATTTACATAGGTACTAGCCATTTAAATCTCCTAAGCTATCGTGATTATTGCATTTGCACCTGCGGCTGGAAATACAATTCTAAATGTACCAGATGAAACTGTAAAATCGCCACCAAAAGCTAAAATTGCTATAGCTTTATCTCCATTGGTACTATTATATATTAATGCACCATTTGCAGTAAATGATGCACTTGTCCATGTTGGGTCATCAGCATCAAAGTAAGCAGTTGTACCACTTGTTGATACTGCTTTATTAGCTAGTGTTACTCCACCAGTCGCATAACCATTTCCATTTGCAACTTCGTTTGTTGCACTGTATGCAGTTGTTGTTGCTCCTAGTGATGCAGAACTTGTGTAAAGTGCTATTTTTAAAGTGTCTGCAACTAAGTCGTGTTGTTCATCTAAAATCTCGGCCTTAAATGATGTAGCCATTGCTTGTGATATTGCCATTTGTTAGATACCTCCTTCGTATTCTGCTTGATAATTACGTTGCATTTCTTGTTGAAACAAAGCTATCGCTTCATCAAATTGTGCCTTATACAAGTTTACACTATCTGGAGCCTTTAGAAAAGAAGAACTTTCATATAGACAAGCTGATAGTAAAACTTGTTCGGCATTATCTCCAATCCAATTATTAGCATTAGTTGGGGATAATCCAGTTTCAAGACCTATAAAGTCTATCTCATAAGCCAAAGTGGCCGATGGAGAAGGTCCTATTAATACTTTTATTCCTGATGTTGATGCATTTTTAGTTGCATACATAAATGGTACACCTGCTGTAGTGGCGTTAGGGACATAATCTCTTAAATAACTATCTATTCTATGTTTTAGGTAGGTAACATCGCCACTTGCCTCTGTAATAGCTATCTGTCGTATCATTCTGGCATTAGCTACATCATATTCTTTTGTACCTATTACAAAATTACCAGTTATTTCTTGTCTGTAACAAGGTAGATTTGGTAATCTAGCAAATATCATGTTTTCTGCTTGTGTAATTATTTCTGGTAAAGATGTAGAAAGTTCTGTTCCGTTATCTTCTAAGAAATTTTGTATGTTTACTAGTAATTCTGTATAATTCATTTAATTACCCCACGTATCATCATTCCATGCTCCTTCACCAAAACCAGAATTAATTCCTACCGAACCAACTCCACCAGTTCCTGCAACCCCAACTTCATTTATTTCAGCATCTGGATTGTAAGTACCTATTGCTGTTGAACCTTGTGTTCCAGTAATATCAACTACAAATGATGCTTCGAATGAACCTATTGCAGTTGTTCCTGCTAATCCACTAGGATTTACATCTGTTTCTAAACTTTCTGTACCTACTGCACTAGTTCCTGATACTCCAGTTTCTGTTAATTCATTTTCTGGTACATAAGTTCCTATTGCAGTCGTTCCTGCAAGACCTGATGGGAAAGGACCTACAAATATATCAATGCTACTTGCACCAATACCACCTATTCCTCTTATTTCATTATCACCACCCCATGTGCCATATCCAAAATAATTTTCGCCAAATCCAGTTTCATTACTTTCTATTACATTACTTTCAGCAACTTCATTTCCTGCATTTACAGTACCAGTAGCACTTGTTGGTGTGACAGTTAAGTTTAATGTACCATTACCTTCTTCTCCAAATGTACCAATAACTCCAGTTCCTGTAATGCCAGTTGCTATTACATCTGATTGTGGTATTTCAGCACCAATTACACCAGTACCTGCAATATTAGTAGATATAACATCTGTTTGAGGAGCAGAAGTACCAATACCACCAGTACCTATAGAACCACCATTTGGTAATTCAAAAATTCTATCGTGTGTTATTGTTTCAGTACCTGTTGCACCAGTTGCTTGAACTCCAGTAACTACACCACCAGTTTGGAAATCACCTATTGCAGTAGTTCCTGTTACTTTACTTGGACTTACATCTGTTTGGTCTTGTGGTATATATGTACCAATAGCAGTTGTTCCTGTTACACCTGATACATCAAAACCTGCTCCAAAAGCACCTATTGCACTAGTACCTGCTACACCTGTTTGTTCTTCTTCTATTATAAACGATAATATGCCAACAGACCCTAAAGAAGAAACACCAGAACCAGTTTGCGACCTAGCTATTCTTGATGCAAAAATATCTTGAGTAAATCCAATCTGTATTGTTACATTTTCTGGGTCATTATTAGGTCGTGGATTAAATAATGCTGTTGCATCGGTAACATTTTTAGCAGGAGTGAGTTGTGGTTGCTTTGGGTCGTATTCTTCTGGTTCAACTCTAAGATTGTCCCAAGTTGTTCTTAATTGAGTATACCTTACCTCAAAACCACTTATATCGCTTATTGCTTTTGATTTTGTACCAGATGCATACTTTGCCATTATCTTAAATTAAGCCCCGTTGGTTGTAACTTAAGAGAAACACCATCATTGTCATTTTGAGATGCTAAACTAAATGCTTCATCATATAATGATTTTAAAAGAGGATATTTATCTGGTGCATATTTAACTGCAAGTTTACTTGATAACCCTGCACATATACATTCAGACCATGTATAAGGAATATCTGAGTCTTGATTAGATAAAGTAACATCATCTAATTGTGTCATAGCCCAATAATTTAATTTATATGTACCAATATTTGGTGTTTGCCAAACATAGACTTTATAAATATTATTTGACCCTAGTTGTCTGCCTTTATCAAGCATATATTGATTAGGTCTACCAGATGCTGTTTTATTTGGTATTTGATTATATTCGGCAATAGTAACTCGATTAATTATTGTATCTGTTCTTATAGCATCAGCTGTATTAAATATAACAACATCAAGAAAGTCTAAAACCCCTGCAGGTAAATCATAAGAATTAGTGCCTTGTACTAAAGCAAGTTCATTTTGTGTTACAGTCCAATAATTAATTCCACGATTTGCCCATTCAGAAAATAATAAATTTAAACTTCTTCTGGCAGATATGGCTTGGTCTCCAGTTCTTGTCTGAATATCAATGCCACATCTTTCAAAAGACTCTGTTATTATTTCTTCAATATTTGGCCTAAATGCTACTGTTCCAGATGTTGCCATATCTATACCTAATTATATTTTTTAGCAAATCGTATAACTATCTGATACGTATCACCAGTTGCACCTAAACCAGTTGTAGTAAACTTAACATCACCAGTACCATTTGCTCCATATGATTGAGTGCTTGGTAAACCACCTACAGAACGATAATCTACATAACCTGATTGATTTTCATCTAAATGCAACATAATTACATCTACATCAGCATCAGCCATAACCATTACTGTCATTGATTTAACAACCCATGTGCATTCTAATATTTTTAATCCAGTACATGCATCACCATTACTATTATTTTCTAAAGTAGAAACATCAACTTTTAAAACTGCTGATTCATCTGCAGTATCTACATATTGCAGTTGAAAGGCATAAACAATTTCATTAACGTTTTCAGATAGCTTGGTAGTTGTTACTATATTAGCCATTTAACACTCCTATTAAGATGCTGTGTCAATACCATGAATTGTTATTACAATTCTACCTGCAGTATAAACTGCATCGGTTGTCGCACCAGCTACTAAATATAAATATTGGTCTGCAACAATTCCACCACCTGCAACTCTTGAACCTGCTGTAAGGTCGCCACTATTTATAATTAATGTTTCTGTTAAATCACTAATGGCACTATCTTCTACACCTGTTGCTTCTGTAGCTGAATATAAATCAATATCAGGGTCGCCACCTGCAGGAGCTTCATAACATTCTATAGTTACACCAAAGACTGTTCCAGTATCTTCTGTGGTAACTCTACCAATATAAGCAACACCAGTACCTGCTTGACCAATAATATCGCCTGCCGCACTTGATGCCAAACCAGTTAAATCAATCATAAGAGTTGTTTTAACAATGTTTACATTTGTATCTGTATCACTTTTAAATCGTTCAACCTGTGTAACGTAAGTTTCTGCAGTACCTTCAATTCCTGCATTAGCTAAAGCTTCGGTTGCCATTTTATTACCACTGATAACTGTTATTTTACCAGATGTAGCATTTTTTGAAATTTGTTCGTAACCGTTTATTGAACGAACTGGACCAGAAAAAGTTGTATTAGCCATGTCAATCTCCTTGTCTTGGCAAATGTCAGTCACTTAATGTAACTGTCAAGGTTAAGTGTAATTAGAGAGGAGCATTACACTCCTCTCTATAGTGGGTATTAAGCGCCTTCTGTACCGAATAAGCCTCTCCAATCGGTAAAACCGAATGAATATCTTTCACGTACTTTATAACGAACATTACCTGTTTCAAAATCGCCTTCAACACCTCTTTTAAGAGGAGACCTTTGGAACATTTTTAATCCGTCTGGCACATCTGTCTTAATATAGAAAGCATCACTATCTGTTAATCTTCTCATAATATGAAAACCTTGAGGAAGATAAGAACCAGAACGTATTGCATTTATATCATTATCAGCAGTACCACTTCTTAAATCACTATTCAATATTCTTTGAGCAATAAAGGTATAGGCAGTAGGGATAATTAACATTTGCCCTTGTGCCGCAATTCTTAGACCTTTATCGTCTTTCATATCTGCAATTTGAATTAAAAGTGATTCTAAAGATGTTTCGCTTAAATCCGCCGCAGTCGCCAAAGTATTACTCTGGTTTCCGTTTTGAGTTGGGTGTGCAGTAGATAATAAAGCTACTCCATCTCCACCTGCAAACGCTCCTGCAGTTGTTGCTTGATTTAAAATATTTGCCGCTTTAATTTCTTTAGTAGCAGACATACTTCTAGCTAATGCCTTAGTATATCTTGAAGCGATTGAACCATATAGTCCATCTTCTTCTGCTTCTTCAGTTATTGAAAACGCCAAAGCGACTGTTTCATGTTGGTATCTAGCAGTCCACTGTTGAGAAGCCGTATCATAAGAAACAGCTGACCCTTCAGATTTTGTTGGTGCATTACTAAATCCAGTTAACAATACATCTTCTTCAAAAGCTTTGTTTGATGTGTTTGCATCAAAAACTTTTGCAAATTCTGCAGGATAACTATCGTACTCTAAGCCAAAGAGGGTATTTAAACCCGGCTCAAGCATTTTCGCAAATTGTGCTCTATTCATAGCCATTGTTTAAGTCCCCTATATTCCAGTTGTTGATTTGAGCAGATGTTCATTAATAAGAACCTCTAATTGTGCATACTGACCAAATTCATTTGCTGGTCCGTCCCACAATGCAAGTATCTTACAAGTTGCAGTACCTGACGCCATAGTTCCATTTAAACTGAAACCAGATTGACCTGTATTTGCTGAACCTGCACCTGCAACAACATCAGCATTATTACCGATATTTGTTTGAGCAGGTGTTCCTGCAGACATAATACGATACACAATATATGGGTCATCATATATATATGCTACTATATCCGTTGCCACAGTACCAGTAGGCCAGTATTGTGAATATACATAACTTCCGTCACTTGCTGTGTATGATACACCTGCAAACACACCGATATTATTAACTTCTCCGGCTGTATGTGGAGTTATTTGACCATTTGCATCAAGGATACATAAATCCCCAGTGAAAATGTTCTCTGCTAAACCACTTACTATTGTGTATTTGTTTGCTCTTGGTGCATTACCACTTGAATGACGAATTGGTATTAAACCGTATGCCGCGTTAACATTTGACATTTATTTAGTCCTTTTCATTATTAAAAGTGTTAATCTTCCATGGCAGACACTCTGCCACGACTAGATGAGCTTTTCCTATCTTGGTAGATAGTTTGCCCAGAACGACGACCTAATGAATCTAACTCACCAGAAAGTGCATCATTTTGTTGGTGTGACTTTTCTTCATAATATGCTTTCATAGAATTGTGCTTTTCTTCTGGCATTTCACAAAGAACCATACCTTCTATTCCTATACAACCAACCCATTGTCCGTGATTAATCGTAGGAAAATTCTGCTCTTTTACTGTATCAGATTTCCTTGGTTCCCAACCTTCTCGCATTCTCTTATATACGTTATCGGGAGTTTCTTTACCCAGAATCGTGGTAGCTACCCATCGTTGTCTAAACCCCGGTCGTGCTTGTGGAGCATCCAACAATGCCGGTGGAGTCCAACTAGTTTGAGGTCTTACTTCCTCATCTCTTGTTGAAGTCCGTAAATCACCTCTTCCATTCTTGTTTGACATATTATGTATCCTTCCTGTTTAAATTATTTATTTCTTTAGCATATTTTTTGATATGCTCAGGGTCAGTTATACCTAATTCTCTTGCCATTCTTAATTGGTCCGAAGTCATTTTTACTCTATTTCCGCGATAAACCTGACCACCTGTAGTGGGTGCAACTGCTTGTCTACTTTGTCTAGGTCTTGTAACAGAAACCTCTGTATTAGATATTAGCTCGGGAAAACTCTTTTGTAAACGATTATTTAACTCATTATAATATTGAGCATCATTTTTATCAAAGCCTTCTATATCTAATTGCACATCTATAGCTCTCGCCATAGCAGTTTCTTTTTCAAAACCTTTAGAATTAAACCAATTATTATCTTTCCACCATGTCATGGCTTTTTCTGGTGCAGGATTTGTGGCTTGTTGTTGTGCCCTACCTACATTCGGAGAATTGGTTTCGGCTTGAACTTTACTTGCTCTTGATTGATTTTGCATTGCTATTGCTGTTTTAATATCGACCAATTCTTCATTAAATTTTATTTGTTGGTCAGTATCACCTTCTTCAATAGCTTTACCTAATGCTCTTTTAACTAAATTATAATGTTCAGCTAATTGATTTTGCCCTTGTGTTTCATTTGACTTTTCTATTTTTTCAAGTCTTTTTGCCATTTGAGACATTTGTTGTTGTAGAGCTTCTTTTTCTTCGTCACTTGTTTTTTTCTCATTAATTAGTTTTCTTATTCTTTTTTGAACAGACTCACTATAGTTCTTGTCATTAATTGCTGGTTTTTTTTCTATAATTTTTGGTTCATCAGTAATTTCTATTTCAAAGTCTTGTTCTTTTAGTTTATTTTTACTTTCTTCGATATTCTCACTTATTTCGGCATTAACTTCTGCTAATGTTTCGTCTTGTATTGTATCTTCCATGGTTGCGACCTCCAAGTTTCGCATTAAATATAAGCGGTTATTTTTACACCATCTGGCAAGATTGCTGTAATCTCGTCATCATTTAGTAAAATAAACCTAACATTGTTCACAACAATCTTTTGTCCTGCATATTTGCCATAAGTAACAAAATCGCCGACTTGAGGTGTTGTTTGTTGTTTCCATCTTTCGCCTGTGTCTCTATCTCTATAAGCTAATTCGCCTCGAGCAACAACAGTACCATGAGCAGTTAAAATCTGCTGATTATCTTTAGCAGACTCTGGTAATATTATACCACTTTTGGTTTGTGTTGCGATTTCTGCAGGTTGAATTAGTATTTTCCAGTTTAAAGGCTTTGGAAGTTGGTGTGATGCGATTGTTGCCTTAGACAAACTATCTGCATATATTCTTTCTTCGTGTTGATGATGCACGTTATTCATCTCCTATATTTATTTGTTTTATTGTTTCGTCAATAACTGAACAAGATACGTCAATACCTTGAGCAATCCCAACGTTTTTCTGATACGATTGAAAATCAGACATACGACCATCAATCATGGTTTCTGCTATTTCAGCTTTTTTCTTTTGTAGGTTCTTCTTTATCAGACTCAATATGTCCATTGTGTTCATTTATAGATGCCTCCCCAGACATTGAAACACCAGTAACATTTATGGTTACATCGTTTTGCTCTTTGTTTTCTTTATTTTCCATATCTTTTGACCATTTTCTTTTTTGGTTTGATTTTTTTAACTTTTGGCTTAACCATATTTGATTTACCATACTTCATACTTTTACCTCCTTTAAGTAGTTTTGAAAAACCTGCTCTATTTAGCATTATTACTCCTAAACAACACATTTATTGTAACATTCATGTATTAATATAGATAGCACTTTAAAAAAAAAATACAATAATATATAAAAAGAACCTTTTTTGTGTTGACTTATATGTAGTAATATAGTACTATGTACTTATAAACAACAACGTTTTTGGGAGAAAACAATGAAAAAATACTTAATATTACAACCTAATCATTCTGAAATAGATGATGGTACTGCTTATCAAATCTCAAGGTCTAATGTAGATATAATAAAAGAGGTTTGGGATAATGGTAATTATAGAGATGCAGGTTATATCAAGGCTGACAATCTTAATGAGGTTTTTGCAATAGGTAATGTAGAACCAGAAAAGGTTGAAAAGATTGATAAATTTTATTCTATATCTTGTGGAGACATAATTGTTGACCAAGATACAAAAATTGCTCATTTGGTAGCACCAATTGGGTTTCAACCAATTAGAATATTGAGATAGGGAGAAAAAAATGACTACATTAAGCTTTTCAAAGCAAGAAATGACTGAATTAAGATGTATAATTTATGATACAAATGAATTTAAAATGACTCTTAAATCATACTCTAAAAATTATTCAGATGAAGAAATAAAACTTGCTGAAAAATTTCTAAGACCAATATTTGAAAAAATGAATATGTATAAATAAAATACAAAATAATAATAAAGAATTGAGGGATTTATTTCCCTCTTTTTTTTTAATTAAATGTATAAAAGAACCTTTTTTGTGTTGACTTAGATGTAGTATATGGTACTATAAAATTATAAATTATCAATTTTTGGGAGAAAACAAATGATAAATTTTACTACAAATCAAGAATATCAAGGTTCAAACATAGATGAACTAAATGGTTTAGGTACTGAATTTTGTACCTTTAGACAAGCAATTGATTTCTTTAAACTATCTGGTAAAGAATTAAAAGGTGCTAAATCTTGTGCAAGACTAATGAAAATTCTTGATAAAGAAATTGTAAAGAATGGTAAAAAAGAAAAGAAAAAAATACCTTTCTATTTCAACGTATTTGAAAAAAACCATTTAATTGAAACTATCAAATCTAATAAATAACAACTTGGGGGACTTG
>ERZ887851.2270-NODE-2270-length-15212-cov-73.038662_pt1 | contig 15212 bp, 4 predicted proteins | sample MGYA00521100_ERZ887851 | MGnify/ENA primary metagenome ERZ887851 (study PRJEB32303, sample SAMEA104408602) | aquatic metagenome | biome: Brackish water; feature: Pelagic; material: water | place: Baltic Sea | collected 2014-06-06T16:11:00 | depth 11,444 m ...
ACCTTGGAGCCCCATCTTGAGACGAGGGGCATAGGTCAAAGGGTGTTAGGTTACGTTTCTAGTAGCGACCGCTGAATCAGCCGAGCTGCCGTCTCCTACTTTGTATCCGCCTTGGTTTTTTGCAGCGATTACGAAGTGGTGCATACCAGTCATACTAGTTGTCCAAGAAGCGATTTCGGTTACGTTAGTAGCGATGTTGTCTTGTACTAGTACTAAGTTTTCACCGCCAACTGTAGAAGTTCCAGCATGAATTGCATCAAGAGATGTTTGAAACTCTGCGTCAGTTTGCTTGTGGTTTAAGGTGTCGCACACATACACTTCAAAAGTATCTATGTCACTGACATCTGTAGGGACATCCCAGGTTAGTTTTATATTAGCCATAGTAAAAATATTTTAAGGTTTGGGTTATATAAGGATAAAATAGGTTTGTGCGTTACAACGATCAACCGGTTGGATTGCGTCTAGTCTTGAACAATTCAGGATGTTTAACCTTACGATTCTTAGCTTCGATCTTTAATACTTTCTCCGCAAGAGCCAGAGGCGATAAGCCCTCAAGTGCGTTAATGATCGATTTAATCTGGATAGTTTCCTCCGGCTGCGTATCTTTATCAAGCATGCGGGAGAGGTATCTTGCTCGCTCCTTTTGAAAGCGTTTTTCAAGGTGGATAAAAGCTTCATCGACCGTTAATTTTTTTATGTCCGCGAGTTGATCGAAGACAACAATATCGCTCATCCTACAGACTTTGCACGCTTGGTCTTAGAAATCTTTCCAGCAGCTCCATCAAAAGATACTCCGAGAGAGGATCCAAATTTTGGGAAACCTGATCCGAACTGTTGCTCGACGGTTTCGTGGTTAGCGCTAGTCCTACGCTCGATCGCACGGGTTTGCTCGATTCTAGGCTCCTTGGTTTTTCCGTTTTTGTACTTTCTCATAAATATTTATTGCTGATATTGATTCATTCCTTGGGGGTTACTATTACCCATACCACTTGCGACGGCAGATACGCCATCCCTTGGAGCTGGGCTTTCCCCACCCTCTCCCTGTGCGGCATTGTCACCAAGCATCTTGGCAATCTCTGCTTCGCTCTTTGGATCGGCAGGAGCTTCTGGAGGTAAAAATTCATCGGTCTTCTCGAATCCCATAGCATCAAGAATGCGTTTAAGCATAGGACGCATGAAAGGACGCATCTCTGGAGGAGATTGGAAGTATCTGTCTTGTGTCTGCAATGCGAGATTGGCTTTTTCAATAGCCCGTTGGCCTTGGTCCTGAGACAGCATGACTCGAACATTTATTCCGATATCACGAATTGCTTCTGGGGACATCACGCCAAAGGCACGAACATCACCTTCCATATATTCAAATACTTCTTCCTCATCGATCGTGGCCATCGTTACCTGAACGAGTTTGGTCAAGTGCTCTTCAAAACCACGAACAATTCGACGCATCCAACGACGACCAATCTTAGACGCCTCGCGAAGGGTTGCTTCCACTCCTGTTGCTGTATTTGCAGGAGCTAATGCCTGATAATCTCCCTGTGCCATATTAGAAACTCCGAGCCAGAGCTGGACAATTCCAAATACAAAATCAATCAAGTCTTGAGTTCGGACATCGACATTGGGGACAGCGGCAAAGTTTATAAAGTCATCAATGCTATATTGATCCTTTAATTCAAAAATCTTTCCGGCATGGAGTTCAACATCTTCAGGCTCGTCCTCGACAGCTTGAGCATTAATTCCAATGATTGGATTAGCAGCGAGTTCATTACGATAGCTCTGAGAATTAAATTGGCGGTCTACATATTCTTGAAAGCTACGAATTCTTTCGGGCAAACTACTTCCGCACCACTTGTTTCTTTCTTTCCCGATGGAAACTGCGGTATATGGAACTTTGTTATCAGGAGTTAGTTTTGCAACATATTCATAATAGATAGGCTTTTCAGTCTCGGTATCTATAAAGATGCAAAATTCCTGAGGTGTTCCAGTTCCAAGAACATCTCGTTTAATCCAACATTCAATAATTGGAACGACCGGATTTTCATCAGAGTCAAACGATAGATTTTCTTTTCTCTCCTCGTTTTCCTGCGTCTCCGACCTTGGATTTGCATCCTTTTTCATGAGGTTTAAATAATCAGGAAATGATATCCAGTCCCGATTCATGAACATGTCACGAACCCATTTTAAATCTTTGTCGTACAATTCTACAACGATGTCAGCCTCGTCCACAGATTCTGCGGTACTCGGGCAAAGGAAACGGTCTGAGTCTATGACCTCCGACCTTGGACCTCTGTACTTTACCTGTTGGGTGGGAACCCCTTGAGGTAATGGTTGAAATTCATGAACTCCAGGGATCATTTGAAAACTTGGATCGGTCGCAAGTCGAAGTTCTGTTTCTCCGGTCAAAGGATTGATTTCGGGAATGAATTGAGATTCTCCTTCAATGATTGGTCCTTCGCCGGGTATCTCTTCAAATGCACCTGTTTGATTATTGAACAAGCCATTACGCTCATAATCATACCAGACAGAAATATCTTCGCGATATGTAGACTTAAGAACTAATGCACGCTGGATAAATAAATGAAGATATGATTCTTCAAGACGCTCGCGTGTCTTTGCTTGGTCCTCAATTTTCCAGTTGAAATACTTGTCGTATCCCTCGGCAGTTTCCAGGTCGCTCGCTCCCTGGGCTTCGAATTTAAAGTAGGGACTCGTCCCGGTTATCTCATCCTCGGCCCGTGCCATGAAATGATCTACGACAAGAGAAGTCATGGGTACTGAAAGATTTGAATGGCTGAATATACCGTCGTATGACACACGGTCTGAACGATCGTTATGATATGTCTTCCAAGAGATCTTATCCGTCTCAATACGTTCGCGGTTATCCTCCTTAAGTTGTCTGACCCGTTCGAGCGTATACTCGACGAGTTTTTCTTCCTGTTTCTTGTTTAACTTAAGGTTTGATTCCTTCATGAACTATTATGAAATTCCGAGAGCCTGAGCTTTCTTTATGACCGAGACATACGCAGCATGTTCCTTTTTTTCTAAGTCTGCAATGCGTTGCAATTTTTGATCTTGGGTCAGTGCTTTGGAAGATTCTATCTTTGATTTTTGGGCGCGAATCTTCGATTTTAATGCGTCTGCGTATTTTACAGAACTGGATAATGTGAGCAGATCTTTCATTTCCTGCTGAGTATAAGCTAGTTCTTTTGGGCCGGCTACTTTCGCCGCTTTTACTGCACGCTCAGCTGTCTTGTTAGCTGTACGAATTTGATAGTATGTATTCTTGGTACTAGCGTTCGAAGTAGATGAGCGGTAAAACCTGTTCGATATAGGCATCTTGTTCGCATCAAACTGACCATAGTCTTCGGATGTACCGGGTAGTCCCGGCCATAGTAACCCACCAAATGCAGCATTTAATAGCTGCCCGGGACCTCCGGTATAACCTAATAGAATGTGCTCTAGTTGGCTCCCAGAGATATCCCATTTCATGTCGGAATCCTCCAAGCTCTTCAAAGGATCTGCGCCAAATATACCGGATGCAGAACCTTTAACCTGATCACTCCCGCCCATGAACTCATTGATACTTTTTGATAATGCGGTCCAATGCTCCTGCGTTCTTTTCGGATCCATCATGTGGGCAGGTTTAGGTGCTTCGAATGGACGGTCCTCCATTCGTATAGGTGCATCCATAAAGTTTTTATTAGCCCACACTTCAAAGAATGGTTTAACCGGGGTAGGCATAAAAGCGGTTCCCAGACCAGCTCCTCCAATAGGGTTAAAGGAGTTGAGGGAGGCAGCCATATTCCTTGACATGAAATCCATAGGTCCTGAACCGCCACGGCCCATAGCATACTTGGCGAATACATCCATCGCGGTCTGACCCATGGTCCAGAACATATTGTAACCTAACGCCAACGGGATTCCGACATACCCAGTATTCTCTTTGCCAGGCATACTAATCAAAGCAGTGGTGTCCCGGCGGTAGGATGATATGCGATCGTAACCGGGCTCATCCTCCTCTTCATCGTCATCAATTAAACGATTAAATAAATTTACAAGCATAGAGGCTAGTACTATGCCGGTTATTAACTTAGCACTGCCTTCTAACCCTCTCTTGTGAAAAGTCTGGACCATACGATCCATAGAGTTCATAGACGCTCCGAAGAATACAAAGAATGCACCAAAAGTCTGAGTCATTGTACCCTTCTGATTGAAGTCCACGGTTACATTTCTTGAAATATTCGCTGCTTCATGCACAGTCCTACCGTTCTCAATAGCAGACCAAAAAGCTGACATACGGACTGTGTTTTCTACCGCCGTATTCATGGAGTCAAAGGTATCGACTGCATGTCTTAACATATTCCTTTCAGACTTTTTATTTTTCTTACCTTTTTCCTGCATCTTCTGCAGATCTTCGATCATCTCGGTAACTGGTTTATTTCGGAAGTAACCAACCTTTGCACCTGCTTGAACCGCAAACTGATACATCTTTTCGTAATCCTTATTTGCGAGAATCTTCTTTGCATACTCGTTAGCTTCTTTTCTGTCGGTCGGGAAGTCGTCTAGTAATGTGGATGCCCCCCTAGCCTTTCTTTGCTCGACATTAAGAATACCACCCATGAAGCCTTTGAGGCGGCTGTAAGAGAAAACATTTTTGGCGAACTCTTTTTTATCGTCCTCGGTAAGATGAATGTACGCGGTTTGTAAATCTCTGAAGAAGTTGGGGATAAGGAAGGCAGGGTTTTTTGATGTAAACATACTCGCCATGAAACGAGTCACTGCGTTTACCCCGCTAAGAAATTTAGGAAGAGTTTCATATCGAAGGTTTTTTACCGAGGATGCAAAGCGCATACCGCGCTCATTATTCTGCATCTCAATATAAAAAGGCTCCCCGTTTTTACGGTAGGTAAATACAAGCGGGTTGTTTTGAAACTCCTTATTTATCTCTCGGCGAGCCATGACTAAACCGTCAATTTTCTGGTCACCCACAACCAGCTTTTCTGTTTTTATTTCGTAATGCTTTTTAACATCTACCCGGCGAAACTCTTTCTTGAATACGGCATCTTTACCCTCAAATAGTTCGCGTGCGGCTTCTATGATAGTTGGGTCTTTTTCGATCTTATTAAGAATTTCTTTTCCGCCTGGTATACTGTTCAAGTCTAATAAAGGAAGAGAATCTCCAACTACTTCTTTGCCGTTATAAGCAACTGTGCGCAAGATTTCAAACGCCAAGCCGAATGCATTTGAGACCGTATTCTTTTGACCCAAAATAGACCCCTCATAATATTGAGATTGAGCAACAGGGAATACCATTTCAGGGTCTGGAGCCACAGCGTTTTCGCCAAGGCGACCGAACGATCCTTTAAATAAGAATTTATGCTTAGGCATATCCCAAGCACGACCGGCAGCGGTACTTGATTTGCCACCTATTTCATATGCACGCTCATTATCAAACAGAGTCTGCGTTTCACCTTCGAATCCTTGCATCGGTGCATAAGAATATTCGTTGTCTGCTCCGTTGAACTGGTACATGAAAGCTGATCCACCTTGCTTTTTCCAATTGAAGGATGAACTAGCTGTCACCATGGCAAGCTCTTCATTAATACCTCCGTCCTGGTCGTTTTTCATTAAACCGTTTGCGGACCGATGCCTTAACCCCTCCCGGTTAAAGTCGTAGAACTTCTGTAAAGGGTTTCTTTCGTCTTTAAGAAAGGCTAAGAAGTTTTTGTCCTTCTCCATGGTCTGGACAACTTCAATTGCAAGCTCAGTAGATACACCGCTCATACGATCGGCGTTCTCGTCAATCATTTGCTGGATAGCCTCTTTATGATCGTCTTTTGCGTCCTTCAGATATTCGAGATATAACTTTTTGATGTGGTCGTTACGACTGGGAGCAGCGCGAGCGATTAAATACTTACCCCACTGCTCATTTGTTATGCCGTGATCTGCAAGCGCATCTTCAATAGGCTCGATAAAGCGGAGATGGGCCTGACGAACAATCTCGTCTGTCTTACCAAAATATTGCTGCCAAAGACCTTTGACATCAAGCGCATCAAGCAAGCCCTTATCTTCAATACCAATGTCCTTCAATGCATTGGATATGATCCCGGTAGATGGGCGAGCACTGTCCAAAGCAGCCGCGATGACGCCATCTTTGCTAAAGCTTTCTTTATGCTTAGCAAAATAGTTTTTTAAGTCCTGCCTGCCGGACTCCCCTAAACCAACCTTATTGGCCAGGCTTGTTAGTATCCTTGTGGCCCCGATCGAATCGTCAGATATTCCGGAGGATAAAGAACTGGTCCCAGGATCCATGACTCGGACCTTGAGCTTCGGGTAGTTAGGATGTTGCTTGAGGTCTTTAGCCCACTTGTAAATTAAATATTTTTGAGCCGGAGGCATGGGCATATCAAACGCATTCCAAAATACTTCATCCGTTCTGAATTCGCGCATGATCTTCTCAAGAGAAAGTGCTTTGCCATCCTTCTTAAGATTGAACAATTTCTTATTTGTTTCCGTACCCGATAATGCTTGGGATATTTTATCGTTCAAAGGATCTATTGTAAAATCAGGACCTCTGAATGATACCGGGTCGTTCAAATTTATATCTTCGATCTTTTTGATCTGATTAGAATCTACGGATTCTCCGCTTTCATCCTCGCTCTTTTGAGTAGCTTTAAATCCACCATCGTCAGTCTCCATGTTATCAAGAACGCCTTCAGGGGCATCGTCTTTAATGAAGTCCTCTACAGAGTTACTAATAGGGTTTCTTTGAAGAACATTTGTAGCATTCGAAGAATTTTTTGAAGTCTCAGTCTCATCAAACCCACGACCGTCGGCCAGACGCACACGACCTGCATCATAAACCGCTTGGATAATAGGTTTAACCTGCTTAACCGCAGTATCGATATCGGGCACTCCGTTGCTCCACAATGTATTGGGCTCTGATATTTGAGTGCTTTTACCCTTTTCAGTAACAGTCCTACGAACCTCCTCAGATAAATTTTTCCAGCCTGACTTTTTAGGATCTTTGGACGCTACAAAAGTAGGGTCTTCCTTAATGTTAAGTAGCTTATAGGCTTCCTTAATAAAATCTGCCCATACATACGGGACAATCCCCCCGCCAGGACCTCCAGGGAGCTGCTTATAATTGTCACCACTAACCTCGGAAGAGGGTTCGTATTGAAGAGAAAGAACTGCTTTCTTTAATGCATTGTCAGACTTAGGGTTGAACTTCCTGGTTTTTATCTGACTAAGTAAGTACTCAACAAATTGAACAGGACTTACCGAATTTCCTGAGGATATACCCGAGGTAGCTTGTGCATCAATCAATGCGGCTTTTTGGCGAGCACGGTTTTCAATTTCTGGATTATCAATCAAAAATTGATCGCGTGCTCGGGTTTCTAAGTTTTCAGGTAGCGAATGTCCATTACCCTTTTTCCACAAACCTTTCACCCTTTTGACCTTCAGCTTTTTACCGTCGGGCTTTGTAATTTCGTATACAGGGATGTCCTGATACTTTTCACTATTAAATTCTTCCGCTATTGATTGGTCTAATGCCAAGGCTCTTTTATTCTCTAAGCTGCGAGCAATGTCCGGACTTATCTGTTCAGACCCAGATCCTGTACCAAAGGTTGTACGATTAGGTGAAAAGTCGTCGGCTCGGGACGCAGCGAAAAGGTCGAGGACTGCAATTCCTTGGTCTGCGGATCCACGGGCAAATGCTCCGTGCCCTTTTCCAGATTTTACAGTTTGTGTATCAAGCTCAGCCAATGAGAAGAATTCATACTCGTCAGGAGATACTATGTCTGCTCCCCAAGCCTTAACAGATTGTGTGCTTTCCTCCGCGGTTTTTTCGGATATAGACTCTTCGAATTCTGCTTTGGCTTTGTCTCGAAGCTCTTCAAATTTCTTCTTTGCTTCCTGATATGCATCTTCGGCACCGGGGGTTTTTCTTAACTCCTTTGCAATAAATACACGGCGCTCATCTGCGGTTAATTTATTCCAGGCACTTAGACCACCTGACCATCCGGGTTCGGATTTTGATTCCTCAGGCTTTCTACGATTTGCAACGCCCATATCCTCTGCGATATCAGATTCCCAAATATCTGTGATCTTATCAATCGCATCTAATTTTTCTTTATAGAATAAAAACTCAGTCAATGTCTCGGTCCACTGTTTACCACCGTGGATTTTTGCGAAATAACCTCCGGTCTCTTCTCCTTGGAATGCACCCGCTTCATCGTAGTCAAAGTACAAGGCTGTAAGCTTTTGTCTAAGCCCTGGTATCCTCGCACCCTTTACATCTTTGCCTGGCTTGTTTGCTGGTACGCTCTTATTAGAATTCTTTGGGCCAGAAATTTCTACCTCATCGTCGTACCCGTTAAGTATGCGATCAATACGAGCACGCTCCTTAGGATCATCAGTCTTTTCAAGCAGTTGTTCATACTCTGCAATATCCTTAGCAATCTCAGATGCACGTAACTCTATAATCTGGTGATATCTTTGCTGCTTAGAGCCTCGAAAATCACGATCGTCCAATATCTCAAGCCCGCGACCAGTAGCTAATTCATATACCGTCATCTCGGAAAGCATGACCCGGTCAATATCTCCATTTACCAAATCGCGATAATTTACGCCTGCTTTCTTATCCATCTCGCGCAGGCGGAAGAGCATCATGCTTGCAACAGGTGTGCCCTTATCAGATTGGAAAAACAACCGGTCCTTATCGGTGTATCTGTTTGTTCCTACCCCCTCCGGCATAGCGACTGATGCACGCACAGCATCAAGCATATCTACATATTCCTGAACTGTTTTGCCCCCGAACCAAGAGAGCTTGTCCGTAAGCTTGCGGCCGTTAACAAACGGGTTAAATGCTTGGCTTTGATCAATGCCTGAGCCGAGGGCGGTTGGATCCTGCTGCTCGGATTGGGACTCAACAAAGGAATCTAACGCATTTAACGACTCTTCTAATAGTGTACGCCCTTGGGGGTCAAATTTCAGAATGTTCGATATAGCATCTAAAATTTCAGCGAATAACGACTTATTATTTTTTGTGTCTGATTCTATCTTGGTTAAAAAGTTCTGCAGCTCTTTGTCGGTGTATAGCATAGCTAAAAACTCATCAAAACTGGTCAGGTAATTAGGTACCTGCTTTTCTGCTATAGCTTTACCGTAAGAATCTTGTTTTGGCCGGATTGATTTGTCTGACATCCAACCCGCTCTAGCTTTTCTCCAAGCATCATACAGTCTCTGCATGTCTTTATCTGAGAAATTAACACTCTTACCTTCGCGAACGTAATTAGTTGATTCTGACACCGTTATCGCGTGCATAAATTCGTGCAATAAGGTTAACCCGGTTCCCCCTGGGTATAGGACCACTCCACCTATCTCTGCATTTTTTTTGTAAAAATATGCACCTCTGTCCGTAGACTTTGAATCTTCAATAAAACCTACTCTTACATTTTTAAGCTTATTAGATTTCTTAAGCCTAGAAGCTAAAGCTTTTTCTAGCTCGGTACCAGTATCTATGAGTATATCTAAAGCTTCCCCTGAAGATATTCCACCACTAGCTTTTTGTTTTGTACCGTCATACTTCGAAACTTCTGAACGGCTTTTAATAAGAGCTTTTTCTTTTAAAATTGATACTGGATCCGCAGAAAGGACATTACCGTCCTTGTCTTGGATCTCGTCTATTTGAGCGGTTTCGGGATCAGGGGCTTTGGTCTCTGTTTTCTTTTTAGCCTTGGCCTTGGGCTGGGTCTTAGAACCTTCCCAGAGTCTCCAGTTTGTATATTTAAATAGGTAAGATTGGCTGTCGGACACGCCCCCAACTTCTTCCCATCTACCCTTTCTCTTATGCCAAATAGCTGTGTCTCTTCCACTATTAGCCAACTGGCCAAGTGTGTACTTCTCAAAATTCTCCGTTTTAAATCCGCCGTTTTCCTTGGTAGGTCTATTACCCGCGCCTACATATTTATAATAGTTGAAATGCGGGACATCTTTCCAATCGATCGTTGTTTTCTCCGGCTCGATCGCATGTAAATATTGCTTGAGCATCTTGAGCTTTTTATTGATGTCCGCAAGCTCGGCCTTCTGCTCTTTTGTAAGCTCGGCCTTCTTGGGCTCTTCCTTTGTTGCTTCGGGCTTAGCCTTAGGCTCCGCCTGCTTGGCTTTTGGCGTGGTCTTGGCCGGTGCCTTGGCCTTGGCAGATTGCTTGGGTGCTCCTTCGTTTAGGTTTTGCTTGTATTGAATAAACTTTGGATTTAAACCCTTCTCATTCTCCGCAACTGCTTTTGCTGCTTTATACTCTTTAGCTAGATACTTGTGGTACTTATCGTTGTACCTCTGAATGTAATCGCCTTCTTTTTTACTTTTTGCACCTTTTGCACTTCGTTCAGCAGATTTTTTAGGACCGAATTTAGAACCGTCCCACTCGCGATATTCAACTTTATCACCAAAGCGGTTAACCACTACAACGATCTTATGAGAGTATTTATACTCCTTAGCTTGCGCAGACCCTAAGGCTTTAGGATTAAGGATAGCTTCCTTCGATTTTTCAAGCTGGGCAATACGGGTACTAATCGCCCCGGTTGCAAATTCTACACGCTGCTCATATTCAACAAATGCTTGGCGTACAATTTCAGCACTGGCTGCTTTTAAACTGGATACATCCGCTAATCCAAGACCGGCAAGGGCGCTAGAAAAGATAGCACTGTCCTGCAAAGCATTAAGATCCATGATCTCAGCAATGATCTGACCGTAGGAAATATCCCCTTCCTGACCATTGGTCTCATCTAAAAGTTTTTTCTTCGCTTCTTCAGCACGCTTCTCAAAAGCTTTCTGGTCGAGCACAAGCTTGCTCATAGCAGTAACTTTTTCAGATACTGTCTTTAGCTTTTCACGCTCAGCAGCATAGAATTCTTTTTGTGCTTTCTCAGCAGCTTCTCGGGTATCAAATTGCTGGGCAGGCCCGCTACGACGAGTACCAGGAAGTCGGGTAGTTAAAGAAAACTTTCCATTACTCTCTTTGATGTTTGCAGATGGTAAAAGATTCTGAACCTCGTTAATACTAGATATCACACGATCTTCCTGAGATACTACCGCTTCGCCACGCTTTGCACGGTTAGTAATTTCGCGAGCGACACCCTCAGGAGAATCATCTTTAACCGGTTTTTCTTTAGGCAGATTTTGTACGCGGGCAGCTTCTTTCTCAGCGCTAGCTAATTTATCCCTACTTGATTTTGCCTTTTTGCGACTCTCAATAACCTTCTTACCAACTCTCTTTCTTTCAGCACGGTCCTTCGATGTTTTAAACTGTTTCTCAACACTAGAAAGTTCGCTCTCTACCTCTTTTAAATTTTCTTTTGCAGACTCGACCCGTTTATCTTTATCTAAGATATCGACGACATTTTCGCTCTTTGTTTCGCTCTCTTTATTTAAAAGCTGCTCAGCACCACGCTCAGCATCTTTGCCTTTCAGAGTTTTATAAATATCTCCGGTGGCAACATCATCCCCAAGACTTACCCGGTTAGCTACGATGTTTTCTTGGACATTACCGAGCTCAGTCTCAGTATATGCAGACATCTCAGTAGGTAAGAGCTTTTTACCCAGAATCTTGTTTACCCCTTCAGCAATCTTCTTTGCTTGGGCTTCACCTTGAACACCTTTAATTACTGCAATTTTACGCATTAAGGAGTTCAATGCTTCCTCATCACCCATTTGCTGGATAGGTGTCTCTTTAGCAAAGAACTCCTGAGCCATGCCCGGGCGTTCATGATAGTATTGACCAAAGCTGGGCCCGGTATCTTTTGAGAAACCGTTGGGCGTAAAACCCATTTTACCAAGGATCAATTGATTAAGATCAAACTGTTGCTTTTTTGATCCGCCAGTTGATTCACCACCGGTAAAGCGCTCGATCGATGGGTGGATAACTTTAGTTAAAAAGTTTTGATACTCCGTCTTAACCACAGAATCAACATTGCGACCAGCAAGAAGACTAGCCCATTGATAAGAAAACCACTCTTCGGCGCGTACCATCGGAGTCATACGCTTAGCATTCCAAGCACGATCAACCTGTGATTTTTGAGACTCATCAAGCTGGCTGTACTTAGCGTCAGGTACTTTTAGTGTGTACTGAGAAAATGCATCTTTTTGAGCATCTACACCGACAGCTTCATAGATCTCCATAAGCTGATCCTGAGAAATCATCAGCTCGCGAGCAAGGTGACCAGCTTCGTGTAAAAATACACCTAATGGATCTTGGCCTATTTTATTACGGTTTAAATATATTGCATAGGTTCCAGACTCATTATCCTTATGGAAAGATCCTTCCATCTCTTTATCCGCAAATGGTGTGCGGTCAGCAACGACGAGTTTTAATTTACTCATCACTTCGGGGTTCAATGCATAGAACCGAGACATTAAATCGGTAAGGACTGCGGTTGCATTCTTCTTATCCTCCGCATTGGCATAGTTGCCCTCATTGATGACATGAGCGGCTGCACCCTGTGCATTTTTGTATGAGCTAAATTGGTTCCTAAAACCTGCGAGGTTTACAACACCGGTCTGTCCAGACTCTGTGTTTTTTACCTCCTCATAGTCAAAAGGTGTGTTACTTACATCAATCTTAGTCGTCGGAGATACTTGATAGGCAGCACCCGCTAAACCTGGCCCGAGACCAATGATACCTTCAGCAGCAATAGCATTGGTATCCCACGCTTCGCCAGGTTCTTTGCTCCATGCCTGCCCAACAAATTCACCAGCCATACCAAGGGTAGCATCGGCCGCGATATCAGCAGCAGCATTACCCGCACGCTGGAATTTTGTAAATCTAGGAGCTGTAGCTTGAGACCTTTTCCATGCAGCTGCATCTAGGAGCTTTCCTCCCTTAATCGAGCCCCCGACATGATTCATAGCGCCTGATATGCGACCACCAAGCATACCTGACATCGCATCAAATAATGCAATAGGTACGCCCTTCTTAAGAGCACGGTCTTTTATCTTTTCCCGAACGGATTCATTATTCCATGCAGCTGCAAAGACCTTCGGGTTTTGCCAATCAACACCCAGCTTTTGCATGCCTTCTAATACCATACCGGAATATTCAAGGACTAAGGATGCAACACCCCAATTCAAACGAGCAGCAACACCGGCAGATCCTAACGCTCCGCCAGGAATAGGAGTAAGCGCTCCTGCGGCGGCTGCGGTAGTAATTGTCTTAGCACCCGTTCTTAAATACGCGGGGAGGAAAGATGCCATAGACTCCGTAAAGAGCTCAGGAATAGCACCGGTATTTTCAAATAATAAATTACTTATCGAATCCCACAGGCCTTTGGATTGATAGGATTGAAACTTTTGAGATGCAGAACCAACGGGGATTTCTCCAAACTCCGAAGCGGCCTGTATGAATTTTTCAATGTCCGATTGGTCAGCAGCATTAAGGAAAAAGTCGCTCGCGTATTTACTCATTTCATTGAGTTTGAGACCGCGATCTACACTGTCTCCCATGCGTGCGAAAAAGCCCTTCTTTTCATTCTGCTCAACAAGCTCGTCAGTAAGTCCAAACTCTGCGGCTAACCCAAGAGATTTAGTGAAGACTGCCTGAGCCTCATCCATCTTCTTTTTAAGAGCAGGGTCCTGATTACCAGCAAGCCATTTAATCTGTTCATTTTCGTAATTTAAATAAGCTCCACGGGTAGCCTCTAAAATTTTAGCAACTTGCAAGCGCTCATCACCACCAAGTGCGAGAAAGGCTTGCTCGATAGGTACACCTCGATATTCCTCGATACCCATCTTTTTCATTTCACCGATATCAAGCAAATCGACATCGCTACGGCTCATGCCTATAGGTCGGCCATCGAGCAATCCAGATTGTGAAAATAATATACCTTTGTCCCGAAGCTTGCGTTCTTTGGCGATATGCTCGCGACGAGACAATATACCCTGCGTATCTCCGCGCATGGCTGCAGATAATCTTTCGGACTGACGCTTTTGATTAGTACCGCTTAAATTATCAATCGGTACACTTGTTCGTGGATCAGTCTTATCCAAATTGGATAATCCAAACCCGCTGTACATAGGCTCTTCAAAGTCAAAGCTGTCTAAGTAAGCATTTAAATCTTTATTCTTACCTGTAGACTTGCGACCTGATTTTGCGGCTTTTGACAAGCGGCCCTGTGGAGTATTACCTCTGGCCTTAAGCTCTTCATCGAGTACTTGTTTCGCAGGTAATGGGATGTTAGTTAGCTGCTCAAGCCGTTTAATTTTATCGTTCTTATATGTATCCGCTATACCCGTATAATGGTCACGCTCTGACCTAAACCTGCGGTACTGATCACGCAGACCGTTAGGGCTGCTCCATACCTGAAAACCTTTTAGAGTTTCTCCAGCCCTAATCTTTTCATCAGATGCTCCGAGCCATCCATCTTCTTGCTGGCTGGTTGTTAAAAGATTTTGTTCCATCTCATCAAGTGCAGAGATAAAACCTTCGTCATCATCAAAGTCTCCAAACCCTCCAACACTTTCAAAAAATGGTTTGAGCTTATTGCTCATGAAATCGTCGTAATTCGACTTTCTCTTGCTCGCTATTTGATTAGCTGAGCTAGCATAGCTGTTTATATATTTATAATCCTCTTTTGCTTTGTCATATGTATCAAGCTCATCATCTGAGAATACATTAAAACTCTGCTGAGCAGGTGTCTGCTGAGGCTGTTCGTAATATTGAGGCTGAGCAAAAGTCTGTGGGTCTTGCTGAATCGGACCACCAAAAGGCTGGTAAGGCTTTGGGCTAGGTTTACTTAAGAACTTACTAAGTCCAAATGAATCGTCGTTTCCTTCGGGCTTATAATCGTCTGCTCCGAGATCAAGACCTGGAAAATTATCAGGCATGTCAAAAGACTCAGGTTACGAGCCGAAGTAATTAGTGTAATAAGGCGAGTTTTTAGAAGCTGATACGAATTGCTGCTGTCTACGCTTACGCTCATCTTCTTCCTCACTTGAATCCATTATGTCTTGAAAAGGATCTCCGGATTTTGAGTTGTTTATACCATCCATAACGATCGAGCGCTCGACGCTGTTTGGCCGGTTTTGCCAGTAAGCTTTGGTATCCGCAATATTCTGAGCCTTAGATTTTTGCATGTTGGTCAATTGAATCTGGGAATTGAGCTGGTTAATCCGTTTCGCTTCATCCAGGTCGCGCATAGATTTGATCTCGTTGT
>ERZ887851.2273-NODE-2273-length-15204-cov-17.057232_pt1 | contig 15204 bp, 15 predicted proteins | sample MGYA00521100_ERZ887851 | MGnify/ENA primary metagenome ERZ887851 (study PRJEB32303, sample SAMEA104408602) | aquatic metagenome | biome: Brackish water; feature: Pelagic; material: water | place: Baltic Sea | collected 2014-06-06T16:11:00 | depth 11,444 m ...
GGATCCCACCTAACATTAAACGTGTGATCATTGCCATCTTCAACATTCGCATTGGTAGCAGAAGCTTGAATAGGGCCGGCCAAAGAGTTTATCGAATTATGGTTGTTTGTTCCATTCTTAAAAATTCCAATGTGATCTGCGACTAAATCTCCATTACCAGCACCATTATTCCATGTATCAACCTCAATCCCAATAGAGTTCGAAGAAAATCCCGGACCATCATAACCAATTGCTCCTCCATTGGCGCCAATATAAGGTGCAGCCAATGTTCCCCGCAAAACGAACATTATACCGTCCGCACCCCCATTATTAGTGCCCAGGTTTACTTGAAACTTGTAGTTGAAAGGCTCATTTAAGTTTAATGCTGAATTTTGATAAACATAACCTGACTGACTATTAAGTGCAGCGGTTAATTGGTAACAATCGTTACCTGTACTGATAGCATTTCCACCGATAGTGAATTGAGAAAAGACTGAATAACTGCACAGTAAAATCACCATAGTCAATAAATAGACTTTTGCTCTAATCTTCAGTGTTTTCAGGGTTGCTTTCGACATAGGTTGTGGCGAAAATACATTTGTATTTATTACTATAAGTCGCGAAAATCGAATTAAGTTGCGGACATCTCGCTAGTTTTGCTGAATGCGAATCGATAAATATCTCTGGAGCATAAGACTTTTCAAAACAAGATCTCTTGCCACGGTCGCATGCAATGAAGAAAAAGTGAAATTGAATGAGGGATTTACGAAGGCAAGTAAAGAAATCCACACAGGTGATATTGTGGCTGTAAAAGTCCCTCCCATCTGGAGAACTTATGAAGTTCTTGAAATACCTAAAAGCAGAGTTGGGGCAAAACTTGTTCCTAATTATGTGATTGAAACAACAGATAACGAATCATTGAAAGAACTTGAAATGATCCGTTTGCTCAATTCGGAAAATCGAACAATAGGAATAGTTGGACGACCCACAAAACGACATCGAAGAAACTTAGACAAGTTCAAAGACCTATAATTTACTTTCGCGCAGTGTCACAAAGCTCAAAGCCCAAGCTTCTTTTTGCAGTCACTAATGACTTATCTTATGATCAGCGCATGGACAGAATATGTTCAGCACTTTCAGAAAATGAATTCGATTGCACTATAATTGGAAGAAAAAAATCTATCTCTAAAGACCTTTCAGATAAAAGCTACAAAACAAGACGGATAAATCTGAGGTTTCAAAAAGGAAAATTGTTCTACCTAGAGTATAACTTCAAACTATTTTGGATAGCACTTTTCTCTCGTTGCGATGTGTATTGTGCTATTGATCTGGACACCTACATTCCTTTCTTTTTAGCAGCAAAGTTGCGTGGGAAGAAGTTGACCTATGATGCGCACGAATACTTCAGCGAATTGGAAGAAGTAGTGGATCGCCCTCTTGTTCATTTTATTTGGCAAAAGGTTGAAGCTTTAGCAATGAGAACAGCCGATGCTTATTACACCATAAGCGAAGGTTACGCAAGCCTATTCCATTCGCGTTACAATCAAACCTTTAAGATTGTCAGGAACGTTCCACGGCTTTCAGTTGAACAAATAGTCCAAACCTCAGAAACACCCTTTATCATCTATCAAGGTGCCTTAAATGTTGGGCGTGGACTGGAGGAATCAGTATTGGCTATGCATCACATCAGCGGACTTCAACTGAGAATTTATGGGGAAGGTCCTATTTCAGGAAAATTAGAAAAGCTAATTCAAAATGAAAAACTCGATGAAAAAGTATCCTTGATGGGATCCTTACTGCCAACTGAATTAAGAGCAATTACAACTCAAGCCTTTGCTGGGCTAACGTTATTCTCTGAAACTGGATTACACCACCAATACTCATTAGCCAATAGGTTTTTCGATTATCTGCATGCAGGAATTCCTCAAATAGCGATGAACTACTCCGAATACAAGGCCTTCAATGAAAAGTATTCTATTGCATTACTGATCGATGAATTATCAGAAGATGAATTGGCAAAAGGAATATCCGAATTGCAATCAAACCCAGAATTGGCATCTCAATTAAAGAATAACTGCTCATTAGCAGCACGCGAAAACAATTGGCAAATAGAATCTCAAAAGCTTCTGGAAATCTATCTAAACCTATGAAACTGATACTCATTTCATTTATCACAATCTTATGTTCAGGAATAAACTCAGAGAGAGCTCCTCATCCTTTTCACGTCTCAATTTCTGAGCTTGAAATAAAACAAGACACCTTGCAGATAGCCTTGCGCATTTTTACTGATGACCTAGAAACTGCTTTACAAGAAATGTCAAACGAAAAAGTTCTCCTTAACGATCCTTCTGCTCCGAGAAGACACTCTGTATTGATTAAAGATTACTTATTCAAAACCTTCACATTCGGCAATGGTGCTAAGGAATTCAAGATTGATTGGATCGGCCACGAATTCGAAGATGATGTTTGTTGGATATATGGACAGGTAAAGGTTTCATCTGAACAGCGTATTCTATTTATTCGAAATGCGATTCTTACGGAGGTTTATGATAACCAGCAAAATATTGTCCATTTCAAATCAGATGGTGAAATAGAAACCCAGCTAGCAACGAGGCATCACGAAGAAGTTCGGTTTTCTCGGCCGTAAAAAAAGCGCATTAAAAATGCGCTTTTTGTAATCTCTATAGCACAGCTATTAGCTTCCTCGTTGCGTTCCTCCAGACTTTCTTGGGGTTGAAACCTTAGTGCTAGCAGATCTCTTAGGAGCTGCTTTCGCCTTAGGAGTATCAGACTTCTTTTTTGACGGAGCCTTTTTTGGCTTTGCTTTCGCACCATCACTTTTTGAGTCAGCATCTTCAGTTTTCACTTCTTCAACATCTTCAGATTCTTCCACTTCATTTGGGTCATAAGCATCAAACTCAATCAGAAGGTTATACCAGCGAATGGCTTTAGCCATATCACTTTCGTAAACTCGATCTTTATCATAGTCAGGAAGAATCGATTCAAAATAAGCTTTTACTTTCTTAGAATCCTCTTTGTGACTAATAGCCTGCTTGCCTTTTTCCTTTTCGTAGACTTTCTTAAATATATCTTTCAGAGGAACTTCTTCAGTCTCTGTATATATACTTATCTCTTCTAAAGCACTCACTTTTGCCGATCCATGAACTGGGAAACGTTTCCCATCTCCAATTGATTCAACAATAATTCCATTCTTCATTTGCCCTACTAACTTGTAAAGGCCTGACTTTCCTGATACCGATAAAATTTGTTCTAATGCCATAGATCTGGTTAAAAATAGTACGTCAAATGTAACGCAATTCTATATTGTTTACTGTTCTTGAACTACAATGGGAAATATTTGTGAGAAATCATCTGCGATTAAGCGAATAAAGTACACTCCAGTCTCCAAATTTGACAGACCAAGCGAGAATTCATTATACCCTGGGTATGCAGTTTCAGTCTCAATGGTCTTCACGAACCCACCCATTGCATCAAGAAGGTCTATATTCAAGACTACTTCATTTTTCAAATCGATCGAAATTGTCGCTTGCTCAGCAGCAGGGTTCGGAAATATACTGATGAGTTTAAACGGAGTTATGAGGTTTTCGCCTGGTAGATATCCATTAAAGTTGCTATACGCGGAATCCGCACTAATTAACAGTTCATCAATTGATCGAGCTGCGTGAAGTGCAAAAGCAACTTTAATTACTGTGTTTTTAGGTATTGTTATCCCTTTCACCGAAGTAACTTGAATAACATCGTTTCCAAGATCACCATCTCCAGCTTCAAGCCTTTCCTCTGTCATTGCTGTGTATTTATCTTGAGAAGTAAAACCTTCTTCATCGAAAATATCAACGCCTCCATATCCTCCACCTACATTATCAATCATGTAAGTATTAAAAACATTTGCACTTAAAGCTTGAATACCAGCAGCAACTCCGTCTTCTCCAAGAGAATAAACATAGCCAAGCCTTTTACCATATGCAGTTGCTCCTTTATTCAATGACGGATCGGTGACATCCCAATCCGCAAACAACCCAATGGCTACTCCTGTTAAATCCTGGTCTGAAATATTCTCTACTTCGTACTCCAAAATCACATAATTCTCATGACCTGTTTTGTTGTAGGCTAGAACTCTCTGCTCAACAACTAAACCAATTTCATCTTGATTAGCAGAAGTATCCGTGAACGAACCAAATGCATAAAAAGCCTCATCTCCTATGATGTCTTGTCTACTTATCACATCCTTTTCCCAAAAATCTCGATCAAAGAGCTCTCCATTTCTCACTCGGTCTGCAACCTGAATCTTGCTGTCAGAATTATGACCAATGAGCAACCCACCTTCATAAAGTAAACTTCCTAAAGTATCTAATCGAAATCCAAGTCCATTCGTCTGAAAGTAATCCGTGTATCCAAATAGTCCGTTCTTACTGACCGTTGTTTTCACATTGTTTACTCTAACATTGACGTATGAAGGATTGACATTAATGCTAAAGAAGTGTTCGAAAACATAATTATTTGGAAGACTAGAAGCTATGAGCTTAACGATTACTTCCTGATCAAATTCTTCTGCAGATGTGACCATCAATTTAAATGGTGTATTAAAATTTTCCGTTTGACTACTCGTAGGAATAGATGCAACATTCCATGTTCCGTCTACTATTTGAACATTTTCTGATAGTGACGTGATTTCAACTTGCAAATCAGAGATTGAATTGAGATAGTTAAAGAGTTCAACTCCAAGGGTGAACTCTTCGCCTATAGAAAAAATGTCATCATCGTTATCTGTTAACACATGATCTGTGACCCTCAAGGCTGGAGAATTAATGCCTTCTAGAGCCTTTTTCATATCGAGTAATCCAGTTCCAAGCTTTCCCTCGAATGCCTTATTAAATTCAATCTCATAAATCGTTGGATCTGCACTAACGCGCAACTGTTCCATCACTTGCAGCGCAGAAAGCGTTGGGAATTTACTTCGTATAAGGCCAGCTGCACCAGCAATTATGGGAGCAGACATGCTCGTACCACTATCATAACCAAACTCTCCATTTTTCAAACTGAAGATGACTGCCCCTGGAGCAATCATGTCAATGTCATAGTTAAAATTCGAAAAATCTGCTTTTTGATTTGTAGAGTCTGAAGCGCTTACGCTCATAACCTCTGGATATGATGCTGGATAAAACCGATTCTGACGATTATCGTTGCCCGCTCCTCCAAATACTACCGCATCCTTATTGTAGGTTGCATACTTCATTACGTCATGAGCTGTCTCTGAGCGACCAAAACCTCCCCAAGAGCAATTTATCACATCTGCTCCATTGTCAGCAGCGTAAACAACGCCTTCATAACCAAAAGGGATTTGAAGTTTATCACCCGTTTTAACCGCCAAAATTTTACATCCGCGGCCAGTTCCGGCAACACCATAATTATTATTTGCTGTTGCTCCAGCCAAACCAGCCACATGCGTTCCGTGAGAAAACCCTAATTCATCCGGATCATTATTATCATTATAAAAATTCCAGCCTCTGATGTCGTCAACATAACCATTGTTATCATCGTCAACCCCTGCAATACCATTTAGCTCGGCCTGATTGATTTTGATGGCATCAACAAGGTCAGGGTGATCCCAATCAACCCCTGAATCTACAATTGCTATGGTGACGTCTGATGAACCTGTCTCAATATCCCAAGCATCAAATGCATTGATCACAGGCAAATGCCACATATCGCCTATAAGTGCGTCATTTGGAATCTCTATTGGTTTATCAATATACCACGGTTCAGCATAAACTACTAAACCCGAATGATTCAAAATACTTGACACCTTTTTGGGATCAACACCAGCCTTAAAATGTACTTTATAAATCAAGCTTAAATCGACTCTTTTATCTTGTTTATCCGTAATAGCCGCTCTTGACTTAATGAAAGGCTCTGTGTGTGGGAATTTCTTTGCGATCAAATCAACTTCAAATCGTTCAAAAAGTCGATTCAATTCTTGGTTCTCGATTCTATCATTAAAACAGGCTGAGCGTAGCTCTTGATTGATCTTAATATTAACCCAACCATCTAAATAATCAGCATTCACAGACTGAGTGAACGCAGTCGATGCTAGAATAAATAGAATGTAAAAAACAGAAGACTTTAGCCTCATTTAATCACAGGAATAAGGTTATCAGAATCATATCCAGACAACTTTAAAAAGTAAGATCCTTTAGATAAAGACGAGGTTGGAATGCGAAAGTTAGGTTCAACTATTACTCCTTGCGAAACAGTGCGACCTCGCGCGTCAATGATTTCCCATCCATTGTATACCTCTCTATCAATCGCCAGATTTACAAAGACGTGTGCCAAATCTGCGGCAGGATTTACCTCTAAAGCCCAAGCATAACTTAATGGAACTTTAGCCGGAGTAATTCTTTGGGCTAAAGCAGAACTGCTAAAAGCCAAAAGCAATATGATTATTCTCCAATTCATTTATAAGCAGGTAATTCCTGTAAGTAGACGAATTTCCCAGTCGAAGGTTCGAATGCAGCGAAAATATGCTGCAAACCATTCGTGAGAACGATGTATTTCGATGAATCAACTGAAAAATAACTCGTCAACTGTAAAAATACGTCTTCATTGAGTGCAATTGATGGTGCTTTACACTCAATCAATATCTCTAATTGGGAATCATTATTTATTACTCCAATATCTGGCCTCTTTTTCACACGAGCGTATTTAAGTTGATACTCCAACTGGATATGCGTTTTAGGATGACCTAAGTGTTCAACTAAATAATGCGAAAAATGTTGACGAACCCATTCTTCAGGAGTCAACGAAACGTATTTTTCACGAAAGACATCAAAGATTTGAATCTGATCATCAATGCTTCTAACTTTGGCATCGAACATTGGAAGGTTTAATGGAGGATATTTTTTCGGATCAATCAAAAGCAGATTCTTAGAGTCAATGGCGAATGTAAGAGAGTATAATGATATATTATCAAAACTTCGAAAGAGGGAGTTTTCGCCTGTTTACCTGCTCCATGGTGAAGAACCGTTTTACATTGACCGCATAAGTAAGTTTATCGAAAGCAATGCCATAGAAGAACACGAACGAGATTTCAATCTCAATATATTCTATGGTCGAGATTTAAACCAAAGTGAGCTATTGGAAACCTTGAAGCGATTTCCTATGATGGCCGAACGTCAAGTAGTAATTATTAGGGAGGCTCAAGATTTCAAAGGAAAATGGACGGATTTAGAAAGTTACTTTGAAGATCCTGTCTCGAGTACCGTGCTTGTCATTGACTTTAAGTACAAAAAAGTAGACGAGCGCTTAAAGTGGGTAAAAGCCGCTAAGAAGAATGGTGTCGTATTCAATTCAAGTAAGCACTGGGAGAATGAACTACCAAATGTCATAGAAAGCTTCGCCAAAGAATTAAAGTATCGCATTACGCCTCACGCTTCTTTTTTAATGGCTGAGTATCTAGGAAATGACCTTGAAAAGATTGAGGGTGAACTAAGAAAGTTGACGATTAGTATTCCTTTATCCCAAGAGATTGGTGAGAATGAAGTAAAAAAACACATTGGAATAAGCAAAGAGTTCAGTGCTTTCGACTATATCAACGCACTTTCGACTAGAGATGTTGAGCGTAGCTATACAATAGCCTATCACATAGGGAGGAATGATGGCAACACTCCTTTAGTGTTGGTTTTATCCAACATGTTCAGCCACTTTAGCAAGCTGATGATCTTTCATCATATTAAGTCACAGGGAAGTGCAGAAACAAAAAACCAACTTGCATCATTAGGCTCTCCATTTCAATTGAAAAAAGTGGCAGAAGCGGCCACTCAGTTTAATCAACGAAAAACCGCTTTAATAATAGAAAAACTGAGAGAAACGGATGCTCGAGCTAAAGGCGTCAATTCAAATTCTGTGAGCTCCATTGAACTGCTAAAAGAACTCACTTTTTTCATTTTAAACTAAAGGTCAATCCAGACTACTTTCTTGGTCTCAAAAAACTCCGGTTCAAACCACTCTGACATTTCCCAAATGCGATACGGACGTTTCAAGTCTTGAAGTTCTTGGTCAAAATCTCCTCCTTTGATATAAATCAATCCATTAGGAACATCACCCCCAATTCCTTTTTTCAGCTTTCCTTTAACCCAATCATTCATCGTTGATAAAGAAGTAACTGCTCGACTCACCGCGTAATCAAACTTCATTGACAAATCCTCTACTCTAGTGTGCTTTGTTTTCACGTTCTTGAGACCTATTCTTTGAATGATACCCTCAACTGCATTTACTTTTTTACCTATTGAGTCCACCAATAAAAAGTTTGTTTCAGGAAATGCAATTGCAAGAGGAATTCCCGGTAATCCGCCACCAGTTCCAAAATCTAACACGTACTGATTCGGTAAAAATTTTACCATCTTGACTATAGACAATGAATGCAAAATATGGTTTACCCAAACCTCCTCTTGATTCTTGCGAGAGATTAGGTTAATGACCTTATTGGTTTCTAGTAATGCATTAACGTATGATTCCAAGAGATTAAGTTGAGCTTCAGTGAAATCCGGGAAATATTTAGCAATTAGCTGTTTACCTTCTGACACTTGACTAAAAATTATTGGCTGAATGTTTCATGATTTCGTGCATCAATTCTCGAGCCCTGAACAATTGTGCTTTAACAGTTCCAACTGGTAAGTCCATTTCTGAGGCGATTTCATCATAACTCAACTCCTTTAAGTATCGCATTTCTATAAGCTGTTTGTACTTTGGTTTGAGTAGGTTTATTATTCGGTGCATCTCCTTAATGCGTTGATCTTTAATCAACTCTTGTTCAGGATTTAAGTCACCAGATTTCACCTCAAAAACTCCTTTGGACTCATCATCATTGAAATCCTCATCAATAGAATATATCGAAGCCTTCTTCTTTTTCCGAATAAAGTCAATAGCATTATTGGATGCAATACGAAACAACCAAGTACTGAAAGCATAATCCGAATTAAAAGACTCAAGACGTTTAAATGCTTTACCAAAGGCTTCAATGGTTAAATCATCCGCATCATCTGCGTTTCTAACCATCTTCATCATCATGTAATATATACTCTCGCGGTAGGCCTTAAGCAACTCAGCATAGGCGTGCTGATCTCCTTTCATAGCTTGTTTCACAAGATCTAAATCTCGCTGCGCTGATGTCCTTACCGTCTTGTCGTCCATGCTTCTTTCTTCTTCAATCCGATATTCATCGAAATTAATGCATTCAACCAAGACATCGGATATTCAGTCCACCAAAGTTGAGATAAATCATCATTTGATTTAACCAATCTACTGAATGTCTGTGTATTTAAGTAAAACAGAGTAACTCGAAGAATAATGGCTATTGAAAACAGCGATAAAAACTGATTTTCACTCATCAACAGCAATACTAAAATGATAGGAAGAAGAATATTGGAACCTTCATAAATAATTAATAGTGCTAGAACTGATTTCGGATAATGTATTCCAGCTCCTAGGTGTCTTTTACGTTGAATCAACCATCTTCCGAATGAGGTTGGAGGTTCAGAATAACTTACTGCCGCTGGGATCATTTCAATGTGAGCTGAATCTTTAACCGATTGAAGAAAAAGATCATCACTACCACTTTCAATATGGGCGTATGAAGCAAATCCTTCAGAATTCTGAAACAAGCTTCTTGTATAGCCCATTGATCTGCCAACGCACATATAAGGAAGACCATTAGCCGCTGCAGAAAAGTAAAGCATTGCGGATCGAAAAGCATCAAAAGAATACATACTCGAAAACCATGAATCGTTTAATCGATATGCGCCATAACCTATTACAAAGTCACCTCCACGATCAAATGCATCGGCAAACCCACTGAGCCATTCAGCCTCAACTTGACAATCCGCATCTGTAAAAACCAATCGCTCATAATTCGCTGCATCAATTCCAGCTTTTAAGGCTTCCTTTTTACCACTCAAGGAATCATCAAGACTCAAAACACGAATTCGTTCATCACGTGCAGCGAAATCAGTCATTACGCTATGCGTTTCATCCGATGAATTATCATTAACCAGCACGATTTCAAAATCTTGATAATTCTGATTCTGAATAAACCCTAGGTTCTTTTGAAGGTTAGCCGCTTCATTTTTAGCCGCTATTATAACACTGATGGGAATAGAACTGTCACCCGCCCTTGCTCTATCAATAGGAAGCTTCTTTAACCCTTTGCGAATGACCATCTGGAAAACAAGCTGGATAATTAGCAATAAAAAGGCCGATACAGTTAATATGGAATCGATCAATTGAATAACAATAGATATGCAATCACCGAAAGAAGTGCTGCTATGATCAAGACTTTTTTATTGGATTGCAGTCTTGACTTTCGGCTTGAGCTGCTTTTCCAAGCGTGACCCATTCTGCTTCTTAATGCTTCTTCACTGCTCACTCCAGACTCCGCTTCAACTTCCTTTCTGATCGCCTCAACTCGAGCGTTTAACTGCTCTTTCCTCTCATTATAAAACCTCGGTTTATAATCAAATCTACGTGGTTGATTCTGCTTAAATAGGAAACGTATCATACCTCAAAAGTAAGATGAAAATCAGTAATTCTTTTGTAACACATGCTTGAGGATAAGTCTTCTGCCATTTCTATATTAAACCCACAGTCTCGCTTACCTTCACGCTGAACAATAAGTATATGATCCTTAAGCGAAAGTTTGTAGTAATCCTTGGTGTGCTTGTTACGCTTCTTTTCTTTTCAGGAAACGACAAGTCTGCCTTTCCAGATAAAGACGAACCTTTTTCGCCCATAACGCTTGACGCAGCAGATAGTCTTCTATCCAAGATGTCAGTAAAAGAAAAAATAGGTCAATTCTTCATTTTGAAGAAAAGTCCAGAGAACAGTAAAATTCAGCCATCAGGTTATCTCTTAAATGATTTGAAAGATCAGTCAAATGAGGAGATTGTAAAATCAGATATTCCATTGATTTTTGGATTGGACCTCATTCATAACAAAGGTTTAAATGATGCCTACAGTATTGCTTCTCCTTTTCAATTGGCAGCTATAAAAGACAAGCAGTTAGTTAAAGAATATGCTTATTCCTTAGGCGAATCCTTTCAAGCAAAAGGATTTGATTTTGTTATTGGTCCAGCGCTAGATATAGAATCAAGCGATGATTCTCCTTACACCAGTAACTGGTCACTTGGTAATAATGCGGCATCGGTATTCGATAATGCGCTACCAATAATCGAAGGCTTTAAAATGGCGGGTATTCTTACCGTTGCTGGTAGTTTCCCGGGCTTAGGAAGCACAAATCGAGCTTATGAATCTTCACCTCCAATAATTTACTCCAAAAGAAGAGCATTGAATAATGCAGATCTCATTCCGTTCAAATCTGCAATCAATAGCGGTGTTCAATCAATAATGATTTCAAACTCCTTCGCTCCAGGTTTGGATAGCACACTCAATACGATTGCTTCGGCATCTCCCATAATCATTGATATGATTAGGTCGCAAATGGGATTCAATGGCCTCTTATGGGTAGATTTGACTTGTGGAGGAATGACCAATATTGAAGACCGAGTTACTGATGCTTTCTTGGCAGGAAACGACCTCTTTATTATAGATAATGATCTAGATTTAAATATAAATCGAATTGAGTCTCTGCTCGATCAAGGAGCGATCACAGAAGAAGATATTGATACCCGATGCAAGCAAGTACTTCAGTCAAAATTATGGCTCAAGAGAAAAAAGAAAATTCGCAGTTCTCAGGACTCCTTGAGAATTCAAAGATCATTGGAGCTAAAATATCGTCAAGTGTTTTCCGAAGCCTTGGTCATGGTGAGGAACTCAAAAGGTTTAATTCCAATTGAAGGTCTGGATACATTAAAAATTGCGCTTATTAAAATTGGAAATGAGAACAACGACCAACTCGAATCTCTTATACTTAGATATGCTCCTTCTGAGGTCTTTCAATTAACCTACGCCAATCTTGAGGCAGACTTTCAGCGCTATAATGAGCATGCTGACGAATTCAATTTAGCATTAATCATTGCAGAACCTAGCCTTGAAAAAATTGAGCGAAAGCGCTTTGAAATGAGTGAACATTGCCAGTCAATAATCGACAGAGTGTCTGCTGGGAAAACCACAGCGCTGGTGTGGAATGGTAATGCAAAAGCACTTCGATTTCTATCTACAGATATTAACTTAAACGCAGCAATAATCGGTCATAATTCGAATGATTATTCTGATGACTTGAGCATTCAAGCATTATTTGGCGGCCGGCCAATTAAGGGAGAATTAAATAGGAATATTGACGACATTTTCACGAGTGAAGGTGTAAGTCAGACGAACAAAATTAGACTGGCCTATGGCATTCCTGAAGAAGTTGGCATAAGCTCATTCGATTTGAAAAAAATAGATTCTATCGCTAAAAAAGGAATTTCAGAAATGGCTTATCCCGGGTGCCAAATTTGGTTTGCAAAAGATGGAATTGTAGTTCAAAATGAAGCTTATGGATATCATACTTATTCAACCGAAAAAGCAGTTTTAAAAAGTGACCTATATGACCTGGCCTCTATCACAAAGATTGCTGGATCAGTGGCTGGATTAATGAAACTTAATGACGAGGGAAGCTTTAATTTAGACTATAGATTGTGTGACTATCTATCTGAATGGGTTGATACTACGAGTTATATGCAACTCACAATGAGAGAAATACTGGCGCATCAGGCAGGTCTAACGCCTTGGATTCCATTCTACACCAAAACGATCTCTAAAGGAGTTCCAAGATATGATGTCTACAGCCTTGCTCAATCCGAAACATATCCTTTGAGAGTGGCGCGCGAGTTTTATATAAGAGGTGATTACCCTGACAAAATGTTTCAACAGATACTCAATTACAAACTCTCCCCTGAGAAGAAATACAAGTACAGTGACATTGGATACTATTTTGCCTTAAGAATCATCGAAAGTCAAAGTAAAATGCCGCTAGATAAGTTCTTAGATCAATCCTATTATAAACCGCTAGGGTTATCGACAATGGGTTATCGGCCATTAGAAAAATTCAGCAAAGATCGCATAGCACCAACGGAATACGATAGAAATTTCAGAAATCAATTGGTACATGGTGATGTGCATGATCCGGGAGCAGCGATGCTAGGAGGAGTTGGAGGTCACGCAGGTTTATTTTCAAATGCCAATGATCTCGGAATTTTAATGCAGATGTATTTAAACAAAGGCGTATACGGGGGGCGACAGTATATCAAACCAGAAACAATTGACGAATACACAAAGTGTCAATTCTGTGAAAATGATAACCGAAGAGGTGCAGGTTTTGATAAACCAACAACAGATCGTTCGCCAGGACCATCATGTGGCTGTACAGATTTAGAAGCTTTCGGACACCAAGGCTTCACTGGAACAGTCACTTGGGCCGATCCCGGTGAAAACGTTGTTTTCGTTTTCCTTTCTAACCGTATTTATCCTGATGCTGGTAATAAAAAGCTTCAAGAACTCAACATCAGAACTGATATTCAAAATGCTTTTTATAAAGCCATTGAAAATGGGAAAGATCTTGCTGTTGAATGATAAATCTTAACATCAATCAAGCTTTCAGTCTCAACAATAGTCGTTCTTTTGCGTTGAGTAGAATTCACAAATGAGGATCGGAATAGTTTGTTACCCCACTTATGGTGGAAGTGGTGTTGTAGCCACGGAGCTTGGAATAGAAATGGCCGCTCTTGGCCATCAAGTCCATTTTATTAGCTATTCGCAACCTGTTCGATTAGACTTATTAGCTGAGAATGTTTTTTACCATGAAGTAGTAGTTCGAGACTATCCTCTTTTTGATTATTCTCCCTATGAACTAGTGCTCACCTCAAAGCTCGTGAGTGTTGTAAAGAACGAAAAACTTGATTTATTGCATGTTCATTATGCAATTCCCCATGCATCAGCTGCATACATGGCAAAGCAAATCCTAAAAGAAGAAGGGATAAATCTGCCTATTGTATGCACACTTCACGGCACTGACATCACTCTTTTAGGCAGGGATGCTTCCTTTGAATCAGTAATCACTTTTGCGATCAATAAGAGTGACGCAGTCACTTCTGTTTCTGAAAGCTTGAAAAATGACACAAACACACATTTTGATGTAAATCGCTTTATTAATGTAATTCCAAACTTCATAAACCTTACCCGTTATGAAGGTTTAAAACCCAATAGCATTAAAAAAAGATATGCACCCAAAGGGCAGCCAATTTTGATGCATGTTTCGAATTTCAGAAAAGTAAAACGTGTTGAAGACGTTGTAAAAGTTTTCGCTGGAGTTCGAGAAAAATTAAACGCTGTTTTACTTTTAGTCGGTGACGGACCAGAACGTTATAATGTTGAGCAAATGTGTCGACAACTAGGCATTTGCAGTGACATTCACTTTTTAGGAAAGACAAAGGACGTTGAGCAAGTTTTGATGAATGGAGACTTATTTATTCTTCCTTCTGAAACAGAAAGTTTTGGACTAGCAGCGTTAGAAGCGATGGCAGCAGGAATGCCGGTAATTTCAAGTAATTCTGGAGGACTTCCTGAGGTTAACCAAAATGGCTATTCAGGATTTATAAGTGATGTTGGAAACACTACTGAAATGACCAACAATGCACTGAAACTACTAGAAAGCAAGGAGTTAATGACCAAGTTTAAAAAGCAAGCTCTTCTGCAAGCTGAGAAATTCAGCCTTCCTCAAATCTTACCGCATTACATTGAGCTTTACAACAAGCTTCTGTTACCTTTGGAATAATCAGCAACCAAATAAAAATTCCAGACATGAAAAAGCTTCTAATACTTGCGGTTCTCGCTTCATCATTAAGTGCTTGTTCTAAATGTTATGAATGCAGCACAGATTTTCTCTTAACCGATGGCTCTGGTGACTCATTAGGCGTTAGCGAAAATGTTGAAGAATTTTGCACAGCAGAAGGTAAGGAGGTAGAAGATCGCGAAAATGAAGGTGCTACGTGCAGGGTTCAGTAGTTAATTAAGAATAAACCCGTTCTCTATACTTTTCTCCTGATCCAATAAAAGGTTCATGTACCTTAAGTTTCTGAGAAGTATTGAGTTCTGCTTGTCTACGTTTTCAGTATCGATTAATTTGATTTTATCAGTGCTACTCAACTTCAAGCTTGCAGCAATATCAACCAATCGAAAATCTGTGACATCAAGAGGCATCTTTCCTTCTATAAGGGA
>ERZ887851.2281-NODE-2281-length-15178-cov-7.877802_pt1 | contig 15178 bp, 10 predicted proteins | sample MGYA00521100_ERZ887851 | MGnify/ENA primary metagenome ERZ887851 (study PRJEB32303, sample SAMEA104408602) | aquatic metagenome | biome: Brackish water; feature: Pelagic; material: water | place: Baltic Sea | collected 2014-06-06T16:11:00 | depth 11,444 m ...
CCCTAGTCCAGCAGAACCCGCCAAATCTCTAATCATAATCGGAGTATTATCATTAACCTTTGGAGTGTGAGCCAGAAGAACTATTGTGTAGCCGTCATTTTTAACCATTTTCAACAAACGCTCTACAAGTTTCTTAGCGTCTTCTAATTTTTCAAGACCCTTAGTTGACAGCCAAGAGATGTTGTCAATGAATAAAACTTTAGAATTACACTCTCTTGCCGTTTCTTTTATTTGATTAAAATACCAATCAACCTGATCAACTCCCTTCGGTGGCAATACATTGCTAAACTTTGAAATGAAAAGATTTGGATGGAAATTAAACTGGTTTCTATACCTCCGTTTACCCTCAGAGTCTTCGTATTTTTCAGAATATCTCGCCTGAAATTGCAAGTCACTTAACTCCAGATCAAAGAAAACAACAGGTTGAGGATCTGCCTCGTTTTTAAGTCCATCAAGAGAAGTTCCACTCGCGATTAACTGAGCAATGTTAAGTGCAAGGAATGATTTTCCCCTATTAGTAGGAGCGTACAAAGTAGTGAGTTCTCCCTCAAAAATAAACTCACTAAAAAGCATATTCGGGATTTTCATCTTCGAAGCATCATCTAGAAGTTGATTAGCACTCCTTGTTTTAAACGCCTTCTTTTCTTCAGCTCCCTTGTCTAACTTAGAGCCTTGCTCTGTTTCAGAACTTTTCTTTAACCCTTCTAAATCAAGATGCGCTTTCATAACCCGCAGCCTTTAATTCGTCAATCGTTTTGGATTTGTTTTTGAGTAACCACTCCCTTAAATCCTTTTTAGTAAAGACCTTTTTTGCCTTTGGATTGTCAGGGTTAAAGGACTTAAAAGAAACTTCTCCTTTACCTACTAATTTAGATAAAGTTGTCCTGCTGATTCCCAACCAAGTGGCTGCTTCAGACATAGACATCGGAGTTTGTTCATCCGCTGCTTTCTCGTTTAAAATTTGATTGACGTGGTCTGTGATAAAGGATTTTAGTTCTCGTGCAACGCCTGCAGCAAGTTCCTTGTCACTGTAATTTACCATTATGGCATTTTTTTCTCCGTTCATTTTTATATTTATTAAACGGTTAATAATAATGAGCAGACGGTAAAAGAAAAATTTTTCTTAGTAAGAAAGATTATATATCTTTGAAGAAGAAATAAGTCTGTCAGGACAAAATATTATTTCTAAATCAAAGAGCATCTCTTTATCGAAGTGCTCTTTTTTAGGTTTTAACAGTTACCTTAACTGTACTTCAACAAAGATAACTAGATTTAGAGCAATGGAAAGAGATAGTTTTCAGGAGTTTTTAACAGGTTGTCAATTTTTTCTGTGTTTTTCTGCTTCTTATTTAATTTTTAATACACTCACCTACAGATAGTTAAACCAAAATTACTCTGTTAGACCCTACAAACACTAGAACTTAACAAGCACGTCATTTTTGCTTATTTTTAATCATAGGTGAAAACAATATTATCCTGTATTCACCTGTTAACCTGTTACAGTTACAGTCTTTTTGCGTCATCAATTGCTTTCTTATTTTCGTCTTTTAAACTGTTCAAATAGTTCTCGGTAGTCTTTAAACTTGAATGTCCTAATGTTTCGGAAATAGCCTTTAAATTGACACCACTTCTGTAGACATTTGTTGCATAAGAATGCCTTGCCCATTGAAATGATAATTGTTCAGGTAGTGCAAGAATCTTTGCTATTTTTTTAATTTGCTTTGAGATGGCTGATATTTTATTATCAACCTTTTTAGTAATGGTTCTGGAGTCGTCTCCGTCTTCTAATATGTCAAAGAGCATTTTACCTTTTCCTTTATGTCTGGAAACTATTTCAAGCATTTCGTCATTAAAGTCAATATCTAAACGCTTTTCGCTTTTAGAAGTAAATTCAGTCTTTGACCTTACCCAATGCGTCTGCCCTTTTTTTAGTTTAGCAATGTCCTTTAGGTTCATACCATTAGCATAGTAAGAGAATATAAAGTAATCTCGTCCCATCTGTAAATAATGGTTTTGGGAATTTAAGTCTTGAATCTGCAGAAGTTGCGCTTTAGTAAGTGCAGCATTTTTTGAGTCCCCTTCAGGGATTTGATATTTGCCTACTCCAAAAGGATAATTTTTTTCTAATGACGGATTTATTTTGATTGCTGCTTTAAAGATTGTTCTAAGGTTTCTCATATCTACTCCGACTGTCGCAGGTGCAACACTCTTTCTCCTGAACCTATCATATTTTTTTAGCCACTCAATAGTAATCTCATTAAAATTGAGAACCGTGAAGCTGTTGTATCTTTTTATATTGTTTAATGTGGATTCGTAGGACGCAGCTGTTTTTGAACTTTCGCCTTCAACCAAATCCTTAATTTTTTTATTAAATCCAGAATAAACATCATTGACAAAGACGTTTTCTTTTTTGTAGTCATAGAATAGTCTTTTGACTTGCTTGTAGTCAGTAACGCCCTGCTTTGAAATTATCTCATTTAGAATATCTTCTTTAGTTTTAAGAAGGGTTCTAATAGTCATCTTTTGACCATAGACAGTTGTTTCACCTGTTACATCTCCAAAGCTATTTTTTTTAAGCCTGTTCAACCAGATTGATTGAAAGTCCTTTGTATTTGCCTGAAATTTTATTAGTGAGCCATCTTTTAAAATCACATCCTTAATTTTAAAATCGTAATTTCTATTTGACGCAATTGAATGAAGATTTACTTTGATTGGACAAACAGCGTTTTCATCAAAAGTTCCATCTTGATTTTTTAAACCCCTTCTGTCTAACTTAAATTTAATTTTAAAATTCAAAGCATCTTATTTACGTATAAAAATACGTATAAATGAAATAAGAATATACAAATTGACACACAGAATCTGACCATATATCTTCAAAAGCCTGTAAATAGTAGTGTGTAAAGGTGTAAAAGTTTACGTAAAAGTATAGGTGAATAAGGGGGAATCTGCTTAACAGTCAGATGCTCTAACCAACTGAGCTAAGGAGGAATGTTAATATTAGTATGGGATTCAAGAGTTTTTTGTCTTTGTAAATTGCCTTTCAGGTTTAAAATCACAAAAAATATAAAAACGCTCTGTTTACTAAACCCCAAACAGTTTGCAAATATAATATCATTTTTCAGAAAGTAAAGCAATACCGTTTTAATTTTTACTGTAAAGCGTAAATGATTTACATCCCGTTGACGAGTGGTTTCCTTTCAGTTTCCCACCCACCATTTTCTTCATCTCTTGTTACGATGTCAATAAACAATGGTTGGTCTAAAACATCCTTTTCATTTGACTCGTGCTTCAGTTTGGGGAGCAAATAATGAAGCTCTCTCTGGAGCATTTTTATTTTATGTTCTTTGGTCACATAATCAATATCTAGCTTTTAAGCATCCTCATCATTACTTTCTGTAATTTATCGTTAACCTCTGTGGTAAATTTATACTGTAACGTGTAACAGGTTTACACCTTTTGAGTAAGTCAAACAAACTTTAGAGACTCTGAGACGCGGGTTTACCCCTGCCCACTGGTTTTAACCCCCAAATAATAGTAGGTAATTAGAACCCAGCTATCCCCAGTGAAATAAGGGGTTATTAGGAAATATTATTGTGGAGAAGATGAGAAGACAAAATATGAAAAAACTTCTTATCGAGTAAATATAACTAGACTGAATCAGGTTTCTACATTACATGAATGGGTTAAAGAAAACGACCAATGGAAATCCATTCGGGTTAAAGTAGTTATTATTCAAAGAAAACGCCACTAAAGTTAATTAGTGCCGTTGCATTTAATAAATTTACTCGTTCTGGCTTTTCAGATGAGGGATAAGTCTGGGGACATATTTTGTAACTTTACTTCTAATAACGCTAAAATTCTTAAATAGAATAACAGCGGTTATTATAAAAATCAATAAATATTTATGTTAAATAAAGCTTTAAAAATACTATTAATGACCGTGTTTTCAGTTTCCTGTGACAGCCACGAAAAGACAAAATTTAAAACTTTTCAAAAGGTTGGAGAAATCCAAAGACTTGATAAACAATTAGATGAAGTGATTTCACCTAACGCCGTTATTGAAGTCCTTTCAACAGGTCATAAATGGTCTGAAGGTCCAATATGGTATAAAAAAGAACAAAAATTAATTTACACGGATGTGGGTCATCAAAAAATATATCAATGGACTGAAAAAGATAGTGTCACCCTCTACCTCGATATGAAAGATGAGGATTTAAAAAGACCGGGGCCAAGTGCTCTTTTAATTGATAATGACGAAAAATTAGTTATTCTTCAATATGGTCATGGGCAAGTTATTAAAATGAATGCCCCATTAAATAAACCCACGAGTGGATTTAGCACTTTTATTGATAATTATAATGGAATTCGATTCAATAATACAAATGATGCAACTTTTCATTCTAATGGTAATATGATAATGTCTGATCCCCCTCCTATAGATGAGAATGGCTTAAAAGCAGCGGTGTATAGTGTTACTCCTGAAGGAGCAGTAAGGAAGGTAACGGATACCCTTTCTAGCCCCAATGGGATTGCTTTTTCTCCAGATGAGAAAACTGTTTATATTGCTAATGCAGATTGGAAAAATGCTATTTGGATCGCCGCTGATGTAGATAAAAATGGGAATATTTCTGACGGAAGACTCTTTTTTGATGCTACAGGAAATGCACCAAAAGAAAAAGGGCACCCAGATGGATTGAAAGTAAACAGAAACGGAATAATATTCGCCACTGGCCCAGGTGGTGTTTATGTTTTAAATCCTAAAGGAAGACATCTGGGAACTATTTTAAATAATGAGTTCAACACGAATTGTGTTTTAGATGATAAAGAAGAAACTTTGTATATTACTTCTGGCCCAAAATTGATGCGGGTAAAATTGAAGCCTTAATCATTAATAATTTTTAGGTTTTGGTTATTTTTTTTTAGTTGAGAAACAATTTCATTTGTCGCATTTGATTCAGATAGATAGAGCCTTTTTAAATGAGCAAGCCTTGGGATTACAGTTAATAGTTCCTTAGAAACTTCTGTTTTAAAGAGATTTAACGATTCTAATTTCTGTAGTTTCCCTAAATGAAATAAGCCTTTGTCAGAAATGTTAGTTTTACTAAGATTTAATTTCATTAGCTTTTCTAATTGTCCAATCTTTTTAAGATTATCATCTGTTACATTCGAATTGCTTAGGTTCAACCAAATCAATTGGCTTTTTATTTGTAAAAGTGACTCTATACTATTCATCGTAAGCTCCTTTTCACTCAAACTAAAATTTGCTTCCAAAAAATAATTATCCTTCATAAGAAGGTTCAAAATAAACCCGCTATGGATTAAGGAATCAATGATTTCTTTATTGGGAGATTGAACCTTTTCTTTTAAGAAATTATATTCATCAAAACCTAATTGTCTTTTAACATTATCCATAATTCCTTTGTCTGGATCTAATGCTGTGAAATAACCCCTTGACGGGGCATTTTCTTTAATCCACCAACCAATAATCGCAACTTGGTCATCGGTTAAAGGTTGCTTTCCTTCTGTTGGCATAAAATCATTGTGGGTGGAGGGAATAGAAATTCGTCTAAAAAGATCACTAGAATTAATATCACCAGGAATTATAACCTTACCACTTTCTCCGCCATCCATTAAACTTGAAAAGCTTATTAAATTCAGATCTCCTTTCTTCTTCTCTGTATTATGACAACTTATACAACGATTGTCTATTATGGGAGAAATCAAGTCTAAATAAACATCCACAGAATCAATAACAGTTACTTTTTTCCTTCGAATGGATTTGTTTCGCAAACCCGCTAATTGACGAATTGGATTTGGAGCATATTCTAATAAATAGGTCGATCCGTGGGTTAGATTTCCACCCAAGTGTCCTGTATAAAAAATGATTAAAAAGATAGCCGTTAGAAGTATCGAGTTTCCGTGAAACGGAATTTTAATTTGTCTTTTAGAGATAAAATAATATACTATTGAAAACAAAAGAACAGCTATACCTCCCCATTTATGCCAAAAGATAATGTCTTCATTGTAATCCCCTGACAAGGATAAAAAATATCCAAATAGTACTGCAAAAAATGCGCTAATGACTCCAAGAATCCATACATAATGGATGAAGTTTTGCAGAGGTTCAAATTTTTTCCATTTTACTGAAATTTCAGTAAGTACTGCCAATAATAAAAAGCCAATAGGAAGATGAACTACCAAAGGGTGAATTCTTCCGAAAAACAGAATGATATCAGACGGGTATTCAGAAAAAATACTAAACAAAATATTTAGACCCATTTTCTTTTATTTGAGAGGCTTTCCTTTGAGCTTTTTACCATTTGTTGTTAATATTTGAAAATGATGTGCTCGATAATTATCATAAGTCCAAACAATTTTTTTCTCTGGATTTACTTCAAATATCTTAATTCCTTTCTTTGCCCCATAACTCGTAATTACGGTGTTTCCATTGGGCAATCTTTGTGCTCCACATGGATCTACTAATGGGTTTTTTTCAAATAAAGAATTATCAATATTCCAAATTATTTTTCCGTAGGCATCTAATTCAACAACTCTATTTCCATTAGTAAGGGTAACTAGAGTATTTCCATTATCTAATCTAATTGCTGTGAATGGCCATGTTCTGGCTTCTTTCCCTCCAAATTCTTTATAATCTGTACTAAAAACATTCACTACAGTCCCATCTGATTGGTATTCTTTAACGGCAAAAGCTAATAAATGGGGAACGAGGTAATTCCCGTTTTTAAGTTTTCTAGCCATTCGAGTTTGCATGTGAATGTTATCTGTTTCTGGTTGAAGCGGAATGGTTTTAACAACAACTCCTTTTTTATTGATCTCAATAATTCTGGGTACTGTGCCAGATTCAGTAATCATAGTGTGTCCGTTAGAAAGCCTAAAAGCGGTTCCTAATTCAATGGAATGTTGGGCGGGGGTGTAACTGAGGATGACCTTTTTTTCCTTGTTATACTCTCTTACTTCATCTGCCCAACAAATTAGAATATTTCCGTTTTTAAGCACATAACCATCTCTTGCTCCTGATTTTTTAGAATCCCAAATAACTGCTCCAGATTCACCAATAATACCAGTAAGTTGAGGGCCAGCAATAAAAAAAGAATGAGTAATACTCGATGCTGATTTTTGAGCATTTAAAAACAAGGATATAATCAAGAAAAAGTTAAATTTTAAAATCGAATTTATTTTCACTTGTAATAATTTTTTCAACTTAATATATCTTTAATTATATGTCCATGTACATCCGTTAATCTCATATCACGACCTCCAAAACGAAAGGTTAAATGTTTGTGATTAATTCCCATTAAGTGCATCATCGTTGCATGTAAGTCATGTACCGTCACTTCGTTTTCAACAACTCTATATCCGTAGTCGTCTGTTCGCCCATAAATGGTACCTCCTTTTATACCAGCTCCAGCCATCCACATACTGCATGCCGATGGGTTATGATCTCTCCCGTTTGTTCCTTGAGCAAAAGGCGTTCTTCCAAACTCTCCTGTCCAAACGACCAAAGTTTCTTCTAGCAAGCCTCTAGATTTTAAATCTTTTAAAAGGCCTGCAATGGGCTGGTCAACAGCATGAGCATTAAGTTCGTGCCCTTTTTTTAAGTTTCCATGCTGATCCCAACGGTCTGCACTAACTTTAGGGCAGGTTAATTCTATAAAACGCACGCCTCTTTCAACCAATCTGCGCGCCAATAAACATTGTGCCGCATAACCCCGCGTATGTGGATCATCAGATTCAAAACCATATAGTTTTTTACTGGCCCTTGTTTCTTGTTTAAATTCCGTTAATTCTGGAATGGAGGACTGCATTTTATAAGCCAATTCATAATTTGAAATTGCAGATTCTACAGCATCAACTTCTCCTATTTTTACTAATTGTTGATTGTCTAATTGGCTAATAAAACCTAGTTTTTGCTCTTGTAAATCCTGAACGGTTTCTTTAGGATTTATGTTAGCGATGGGCTGGTCGCCTGGCCTTAAAATGGATGCTTGATAGGAAGCCGGTAAAAATCCATTTTTAAAATTATCCAGTCCTCCCGGGGGAATTAATCCTCCATCTAAAACAACATATCCTGGTATGTCTTTGTTTTCGCTCCCTAAACCATAATTCATCCAAGATCCCATGCTTGGCCTTCCTTGAAAACCGCTACCTGTATGCAAAAAATAGTTTGCATTGGTGTGTTCTGGAAATTGGGATGTCATCGATCTAATCAATGCTAAATCATCAACACAGGTAGCAATATGAGGAAAGAGTTCACTAACAGGCATTCCGCACTCTCCATATTGTTTAAAATCCCATGGGCTTTTTAAAATCTTACCTACATTATCAAATTGTGTCGCATCAACTTTAAATTTTTTCCTAGGATCTTCTCCATTCTCTTTTGTAAGCCTTGGTTTTGGATCAAAAGAATCTACTTGTGAAACCCCGCCATCCATATAAAGAAAGATGATGTTTTTTGCCTTTGGTAAATGGTGTGGCCCTAAGTTCACGTTAGAAGCTTCCAAAATTGATTTTTCTGATCGACTGCAGCCCAATGGAAGTACTCCAAATAAACTCATAAAAGCGAGTGACCCAAAACCTCCTTTACAGACATCTAACATTTGACGTCTTGAAATCGGTTTTTGCAAGAAATTATGATACTTACTCATCACATTAAATAAATAAATTCTTTTAAATTAAATATACTGTGGCAATACTCTTTCCATACTTCTAAGCTACTATCTAGGTCAGAAGTTTTAGTGTTTTTCAATTCTTTTAAAAGTGAAATAAACTTTCTCGCATTCTTTATTTCTGCTGTTGATGGTTTTCTAGAAAAAGCATGCATATAAACCCACTCAATTTTTTGACTAAATGATAAATTATTTTGGTTTAATAATTTTTTGGCCATGATTTCGGCTTGATTTATGATAAAAGGATCATTCATGAATATTAAAGATTGAGAAGGCACATTGGAGACGTCTCTTTTCCCAACAGTAGAAAACGGAATAGGACGATCAAAAGTAGTCATCATTGGCTCTAAAAAATTCCTCCTTACTTCCAAATAAATACTTCTTCTATGGTTTCCATTTAAAGGGCCAGATTTTTTTGGTTTTCCTCTGCCTTGCATGAATTCGGTAAGATAAATGGGAATTGGAGCCCCATAAAAAGTAGGGTCCAAACTTTCTGAAGCGACAAGAATTCCATCTCTTATTGCTTCAGACTCCATTCTTCTAACCGGAAAAGAAGCCAAATATACATTGTTGGGATCTTTTGTTAAAAGTACTTTATTTCTAACAGAACTTCTTTTAAAAGTTTCTGAGGTTACTATGTATTTTATCATTTTTTTAATAGACCATCCTTTATTTTGAAACTTAATGGCCAGATGATCTAATAACTCTGGATGCGACGGAAGTTTTCCTTGAAGACCAAAATTATCAACTGTTTCAACGATGCCTTTACCAAAAAGGTGATGCCAAATACGATTTACCATTACTCTAGAAGTTAGAGGGTTATCTTTATTCAACATGGCTTCTGCCAATTCTAATCGTCCACTACCTTGAGATTTAAAAGAAACGTCACCTAATGGCAATGCCGACAAAAACCTTCTAGGGATATTCTCTTCTGAAAGTTCTTGATGTCTTCCTCTAATAAAAACAGGGCTATTAACGGCAAAGCCATCTGAAACACCATAAATAAATGAATTGCTTTTTAAGCCTTCGGTTAATTTTTTACTGCTACCAATAACCTTTATTAATTCGGGCAAATGAGCTTTTAATTCTCCTCTTTTCAACCTAGAATTAAACGCCTTTATTTGAGATATGGAATTCCCTGTTGTTTTTATTTCTGAAGGCCATTCTGAATTATAAGAAATACTATATTCAGCTTCGATAAAACTATTATCATATAATTTAAAGTTGTGTTTTTCATATTCACCAGGAAGAATTTCAACATAAGCTTTATGCCCCTTCCATGCGCTTACATTAAAAGTGTAATTTTTCCAATCTGTGTTATTTATCTTTTTAATAAGGTCCCCATAAATAGGGTATTGAATTAATTGAAAATTATCAATAATTACTCGTGCTGTGCTATTTAATCCCCTAGCCCGTACTCCCACAAAATCAGAATCCAAAATAAAATCGGGAGATCTTAAAGTTCCCAAAATACCTTTGTCAAATAATCTACTTGATGCTTTTCCAGAATCAAAAGCAATTAGTTTCCCAGAAGTTTTACTAATGATTGGATTTGCGAAGGTTGTTCTGTCCCCAAATGCAAAACCAGTAGTTACCCAGTCATTAAAATCCGAATTTCTAAAATCCCCAATCATTTTGTATTGATTGGTTGGGTTTTTTTTAGGTTTCTGTTCTGAGAATTTCGGTTGTACTTTTTCATAAACCAAACTTGCTATATAGTTCTGGATTTCTTGGATTTCTTTAAACGTTTTTTCTTTAGAAATGGATTGATCTGAATCTAATGGGGTGAAACGAGTACTTTCCATAACACCATATAGCGCATAATAATCTTTGGCAGTAATTGGATCGAATTTATGATCATGACATTTTGCACAAGAAACGGTAAGGCCCTGGAAGGTTTTGGTAATAACATCAATCATATTATCAATACGATTGGCCTCATCTTGTCTAATGTCCACTGGACTATGTGTACCTTCTCCTAGCGTATAAAAATTCGTGGCTATTTGTGATTCAAGGAGCCCATTTTCAGGGTTGTATCGCTTATTTTCTAATAAATCTCCTGCTATATGTTCTTTTAATATCTGGTTATAAGGGACATCATCATTAAAAGCCCTTATAAGGTAATCTCGATATTTCCAGGCACCCGTAATGGTATAATCAAATTCATGTCCTCTAGTTTCTGCATATCTGACCAAATCCATCCAGTGTCTTGCCCATCTTTCTCCATAAGCTGACGAATTTAAATACTTATCCACCATGATCTCATAAGCATCTTCCGATGAATCAGAAACATAACTTTCTATGTCTTTTGTCACTGGAGGAAGCCCTGTCAACAAATATGATACCCTACGAATAAGCGTATTCTTATTTGCGATTGACACTCTATTTAAACTTTTTTGATCTAATTTTTTATCAATAAGCAGATCAATAGTAACTGCCTGATCATTTTTTTCGTTTAAAGTCGGTTTAATAAATGACCAATGTGGTTTCCATTTTGCGCCTTGTTCAATCCATTTGCCCAAAAGGTCTTTTTCTCTTTTAGATAATTTACTATTTGTTTCGGGCGGTGGCATGATTTTATCCTCATGTAGACTATTAATTCTATCAATCAAATGACTTTCATTTGTTCTCCCAGGGACTACAGCAAATCCTCCTCCTTTTAAAGCAGCTAATATTCCCTCATGTGTATCCAATCTTAGGTTTGCTTTACGACTACTAAGGTCAGGTCCGTGGCACAAATAACAATTTTGAACAAGAATAGGCCGAACGTGAAAATTGAAATCAACATTTTCGGGAAGTGGTTCATAGGATGAATCTATACTATTACAGGACGATATAACGGAGTATATTATTGTTATAATTACTTTATTCATTGTAATTAAATGTCGAAAAGAATAACTCCTAATGAGAAATAGCATTTACATTCTTTTTACACCTATGACCTTAAAAACAGAACCGGTAAACTGTTAGTAAATGCCCTTAATAAACAAAATCACTCATGTAGTAGACATCGTTAATAAAAATACCAATTAATAAGTGACATTTCCTGTTGAATTATAAATATAAGAATTTTTTATATATACCAATTTAAAAAATGTGGTTTATCATTATTATTTGGTTTTTCATACCATTCTGAACATATAAAATAATTTTTTCCTTTTATAATATGTTTTTTTACTCAATACCTATCAATTTTATCTGGATCATTAGGCAAGACTTTTCTTAATGGTGGATATTGGATATGTAATTTATCATGGGAGTAATCTTTACTGTGTAAGGTGATAATTTCTTTATCACTTAGTAAATCATTATTGATTAACTCTTCCATATTATTTTTAACGAATTTCCCAACCTTTAATTCTCCATTAGTTTTAATATTAGAATTAACAACTCTATCTAATGCTGTTAAATTATTTCTATTAGTATCATATGAAGTATGGCATGACTTGCACAATACTAAAATAACCTTTGAAATAGGCATGTGCTCTAATCTATATTTTTCTTCAAAGTCAGTTAAACCAACTTCATACTCAACATCATTAACTCTAAAATCACTTAATATTTTTTCAATAATTTTTTTCTATTAAAATCAAAAGTTCCTCCCATATGGGTTTGATTCTCTCCATCTGGGATAAGCTTGGTGCTGATAAATGGTTTCATTTTTGGTAAAGTGTCTTGTAAGGCTATTTGAAGCGTCTTAATCCTTTGATTAACCTCTATCTAATTTGCATATAATGCGAGTATTAAATCGTTTATAAGTAGCTGTAGTTTGTCTTTTACTTCTGATATTATTTTATTGGGAGATCCTCTAGGTCTTGGGATTATATTTTATGGTATTTGATTTGGTCATATAATTAAAGATTAATCCAGTAGTTTACTTTTAAGGTAAGGTTCCATCCGGTCTCTACTTTAGGGACACTTATCTCGTTGCTATTAAAAACTAAGAAAATATCTGAGGCAGGTTTATATCTCCATTGAAAACGTGAATTAAAATTCCATAGCCCCAATTGTTCATTGTATTGAAAGAGATTGGAAAAAAAAATGTTATTTGTTAGTGTTAGGTTTGATTTAAGTCCTAGTAGCCAAAATGAATTTGTATTCCATGGTGCTGGAAGATCAATTTGATTATAATTAACCAAGGAGCTTAATTCTAAATAGGGCTGAAAGCGATAGCCAAATTCTCCTAGAAATGCATTGCGTTTTCCATTGTCATAGTATCCTCCGGTGATTACTTCAGCAGAGTAAGTAAACCGCTTTTGAGGCTTTGCATCATATGAAATAGTGAAACTATTCCACTGGTGTTTTGTACCCGAAGCAAGTTTTGATATTAGGGTTTGTAGGGGATCAAAGTCATAAAGTAATTCGATATGTTGTCTGCGTATTCCCAAAGTAAACCTACTTCTGTCTTTGAAATTAAATAAATAATCAAACTGTTGTGTCTCATCTTTTTTATCAAAATCAGTATCAAAATAATATGTTCTTCCAGCACGAGGTCCGTGGGAGAGTAACGGGATATCCTTTTTTGTGTAATATAAATAACCTCCAGTTGCTTGAAGTTTTATGTAATTATTTCTAGGAATAAAACCTACTTCTGCGCTATAATCGCCACTGATATATTCTTGTTGAATGCGCCAATTCCAACGTGTGGATTGATATCCAATATGCGAAGCAAAAACTTCTCCTTGTTCTGAGGCTAGTGAGCTTAATGATTTAAGAAATAAAAGTTTCCCATTCCAAAAATTATCGGCTGAAAAATAATTATATTCTAATCCTATATTTCGATTGTATTTAGAAGCGTTGTTTTGGTTTTCATTCAGACCTATAGCTTGTTTGTTTACAAAAATAGCACTGATGTCAGATCGATCAAACACTTTGCGTTGAAGGGTAACCACTCCAAAGTTTTCTGCAGCAACGTTGAGCTCTTCATCTTGACGGGTTTGAATATCCATAAGTCCAATCCGCCAATTCTCATCTAGATTTCCACTTAATCGAACCCCCGCTTGAATGGGTGAATTTAATCCTATTCGCCTTGAAAAGAAAGGACGAATGGAGCGGTATCCGAAATTAGAAAATAAGTCTGCATTTTCTAAAAAAAATTGTCTTTTTTCAGGGAAAAAGAGTTCAAAACGATCCAAATTAGTAACCTGTTGATCTACTTCTGATTGAGAAAAATCAGGATTTATGGTAACATCTAAGTTTAATGCTGAAGTAAGGCTGTATTTTAAATCTCCTCCCACTTTAAAATCGTTATTTGGAGTTGCTTTATTTTTACTACTTAGGTTATTGGATAAATAGGGGATAAGGGAAATATTTCTACTCTGTTTAGGTGGGGGAGTTTTCCATACCAATGAACCTGTATAGGCTAAGGTAATCGATGGAAATTGTCTAGGAACAGGAGCCCAACTTGATTTTTCACTGGCTTTTAAGTCTAGCCTACTGAAGTTAATTCCCCACTCTGAAATATCTTCATTATATCGGATTGATTTGAATGGTATTGCAATTTCACACCGCCACTTTTCTTCATCTAATTGTACTGCTGAATACCATTTAGTATCCCAGTTTAAATCGACGTTTCTTCCATTGAATATCGTGCCATCCCATTGAGCTCCGTAGCTATTTAGACCGAATACAAAACCTGTATTTTGATTGTTAAATGGGTCAATAGCAACTAAGAAATTATCATTTTTTCCAAAAGAAAAGTCTCGTTTCAAGGATTCAACTACATATTCCCCTTGGGTGGAGGTATTAAAGAATATAATAGAGATATAAAGGTTTTCTTCATCAAAGCTCATTCTTGCTTCAGAAAATTGAGTAGCCTTTCCTGTATCTATAGGGGTAATCATAAAAAAATCATCGGCTAATGCTGTATTTTTCCATGTGATTTCATCTAGAATTCCATCAATCTTTATTTTCTCATTTGTCTTTTGAATTGGAAGGCGATAGTTGTTTGTATTAACTTGTCCATAAAGTATACCAAAAAAGAAAAAGAGGAGACTGGGTAAAAAAAGAACACGTTTCATTATTTGATCATTTGACTTGAGCAAGATACTTTATATTACTTAAAATTATTATGCTGATTTAAAAGTTTTGGTATTCACCAGTTTATTCGAGTCAGAAAGCTGCAACTCTTGCAATCGAGTTCGGCAACCCATTACACCCAGACTGCTTCTGCAGCTACTTTATGCTAGGTAAGATGAAGGGGCAGCTTTATGAGCCAGGTGGTTTAGAGCTATACGACTGATAGAATCCTTGGGCACACTAATCCCAATCACCTCTTGGCTTTAACTAGGTTTTTATATATTTAAATGATTAATAATTAGCACTATGAAAATGAAGCTCAGAAATTTATTACTATTTATTCTTATTAGCCCGTCTAACTACGTTGCAATAGCTCAACAATCTGAAATAATAATTCCAAAACCGACAGCGTCTCAATTGGCTTGGCAACAAGCCGAAATGGGTGCTGTTTTCCACTATGACCTGCATGT
>ERZ887851.2284-NODE-2284-length-15156-cov-39.988478_pt1 | contig 15156 bp, 9 predicted proteins | sample MGYA00521100_ERZ887851 | MGnify/ENA primary metagenome ERZ887851 (study PRJEB32303, sample SAMEA104408602) | aquatic metagenome | biome: Brackish water; feature: Pelagic; material: water | place: Baltic Sea | collected 2014-06-06T16:11:00 | depth 11,444 m ...
CCAACAGGCTGTTATAGGCGGGGGCACATAGTAATCCTGCAAAAATTCCTGCCAACCCACCCGCACCCGTAAGCACAGTGGTTTCAACAAGGAATTGAAGAACAATATCTCTTTTGTTGGCACCGATCGCCCGGCGGATTCCTATTTCCCGGGTTCTTTCCGTGACCGTGGCCAGCATAATGTTCATGATGCCTACACCGCCCACAAAAAGGGATATCCCGGCAACCAGGCCCATTAGGGCGACAAAGGTCATTTTTGCGCGTTCTGCCTGTTGCATAAGCTCGAAGGGTACAGTGACCTGGAAATCCTCAATCCCATGATCTCGGATAAGCATATCCCGAATCATTTGGGCGACAGAAAAGAGCTTGGTTTGATCATCTATGGTTAAGGTAAGCTTGGAGATTAAGTGACTGCCATCATACCCCTTGTAATAGAAATCGAATATTTTAGCCCAATGGGTTTCGAGGGGCAGATAAATGTTATCATTGAACAATTCCTTAAAGCCAAGTTTTCCATCATCATTGAGGGCACTTCTGGGGGCGACTTCTCCAATCACGGTAAATAAATTCCCTTCAATATTTACAGTCCGCCCAAGGGAGTCACCAAAGGGAAAAAGCTTTTTAGCAAGACCAGATGCGAGTACACAGACTTCGGCTTTGTCCCGGTTGTCCTCTTCGGAGATGAATCTTCCCTTACTAATCTGAAGGTTGTGCAAATCTCGATAGTTTGGCAAACAACCAAGGAATTCTACTTTTTTCTTATCGTATTCAGTGGAAGCATACCTCCTTGAAAGCTCGCGGGTTGGATAAGCTGCGGAGATGGAGGGCACGGTATTTACAATTTTGCGAAAGTCATTTTCCGTTAGTCCCCAAGATATAAAGTAATCTCGCTTTTGAGACCTGTCTTGTTGGGAAGGTTTTTGACTGGAAATGATGAGGTTATTTGCCCCAAGTTCCATGATTTCCAGTTCTGCCTGTTCGGCAATTCCTTCACCTATAGCAAGTAACCAGATTACACTGACGACTCCAATGAAAACCCCTAATCCGGTCAGAATGGACCGGAGAGGGTGGGTGACCATACTTTGCAGGGCACTTTTAGTAAGATTAGCGAGCGAGTTGCTCCACTGACCAGAGGTAGTTTTTTGAGAGGATTTTTCTTCTGGTGGTAGGTCAGTAACAACTGGCTCTTTGGATCGATCATCTGAAGTAATTTCCCCATCATTCATTCTGATAATTCGGCGGGCACGGGCAGCTACCTCCTCCTCGTGTGTTACCAATACGATGGTTTTTCCCTGCTGATTTAAATCATCGAGCAGGTTGAGGATTTCTTCGGTGGTTTTAGAATCGAGGTTTCCGGTCGGTTCATCGGCGAGAATAAAAGCGGGGTCGTTCGCAAGGGAACGGGCAATGCCGACCCGTTGCTGTTGTCCTCCAGAAAGTTGTAGAGGTTTGTGATTCAAACGATCACCTAGTCCGACTAACTCTGCCATTTCTTGTGCCTTGATCGCATCGAGGTTGGATGTACTGTCGTAGCTTCCCGGTAGGGCGATGTTCTCAAGTACATCGAGGTAGGGAATCAGGTTGTAGGATTGAAAAATAAACCCAATTTGCTGGGCTCGCAGCTTTGAGAGCTCGTCATCATCGAGCTTCCCGACAGCATACCCAACAAGTTCATAATTTCCCTCTGTTGGTTGGTCGAGACACCCGAGCAGATTAAGCAGGGTACTCTTTCCTGAACCCGATGGACCCATGATCGCGAGGTAGTCACCTTGGGGTACCTCGATGGAAATTTTATTGAGGGCAACAACCTGCTCCTCGCCCATTTGATAAACCTTAGTCAGGTTAGTGGTAGAGAAGGCAGGATTCATTTTGGTAAGAGCGGCCAGTTTAGAATCGCCCGAAGCAATCTAGTTAAGGGCTAACTCTTTGTCTTCGCTCGGTTCAAAATTTTCTCGGAAGGGGTCGGGGTTAATGACCACGGACTCGCCTTCTTCCAATCCCGCTACTACCACCGCATGGGACATGTTGTTCGGGCCCAAATCAATTTCACGAAGTTCAAGTTCTTGATCCTCTCCCGCTATCAAACAATAAGCCTGGCCCTTTTTCCGGAATACCGCGGGTAGGGGAATCTGAAGGGCTTCTTCGATAAGTTCAGACAGGATAGTGACCTTAGCAGTCATACCAGTGCGTAGACCTTTGGGGGGATCATTAATAATGATCTTGGTCCCATATTCCTTGATGTGTGCACGATAACGGTCAAATGCCGGCCAGGGGTAATCGCTGACGGACTGCACAGAACCTTCAAGTTCCACATCCCTGATCGCATCAATGGTAATCCTACATATCATACCAACTTTTACCTGCTCGACTCGGCTCTCATTAATTTTTGCTTGTACCAGCAATCGGGAAGCGTCGGGAAGCCGAATAATGGTCTGGTTCTCTCTTACATCTTCACCCTCTCCAATAATGACACCCTTATTGTTCTGATTGGCATAGGTAACTTCCCCTTCTGCTGGAGATAAAATGGTGCAATTCACAATTTGATCCTCAATCTCACGCTCCTGGGTGAGTTCAAGTTCATAGGAGTTTCTGGCAGATTCGAGGCGGGCTGCGGTGGTCAGAATGGAGGCGTTGAGATCATTGACTTTCGCTTTTTGGGTGTGGGTGCGTAATACCTCAAGCTTGGTTTGAGCAAGGTCCAGCTCCTTCAACGCTTTTTCCACCGCAAATTGATCCGCTTCCAGTTGGGCTTCAGAAACATATCCTTTAGCCGCCAACTTTTTGCTGTAGGCCAAGTACTCTTCAGCACGTCTGAAGTTTTCTTTCGCCACAAACTCGGCGCTCTCCAATTGCTCCTCGTTTTGACGGAAGGTGCCAGACAGGTATTCCTGCAAAGCCAGCTTAGCTGCCTCAACATCTGCCTGAGCTTTAACAAGGGTGGCATTTGCCTGATGCACGGAGATACGCTGGCGTAGCAATTCCTTTTGTAATCCGGCATCATCCAGTCGGACCAAAAAGTCACCTTTTTTTACAAGGGTTCCTTCCGGTACAATTTCCAGAATACTCACTCCCCCAGAGCCCCGGCTTTTAACCTGGCTCTTGATTTCGACATTTTCCGCGCTCTCCACTTCCCCTGGCTCCACGATTTCCAACCTAAATTCCGCAACCTTGGCCTCTTCGTAGATCGGTTTGATTTGCAAGGACTCGCCTTGTTCTTCGTTATTGAGCCATAAAAACGCGGACAGTGCACTTGCTCCGGCTATACCCATCAACGTCTTGGTCGATATAAAGCCAGCTTTTGATCGGGTATACATGTGCATCATTGAATAAAGAAGGAGGGTGAGAGCAAGTGAGGAGTCATCCGAGTAGCAAGAGTTTTACTTTAAGTTGGGTGTGGTTTGCAGACCATTCCATAATCCATTTTCCAACAAATTCATTTCACCGAGGTCATAAGCATAGCGCATTCTCAGGGCTTCCGATCCGATCCACACCTCGACAAACCGGTTGCTCGCATTAAGTAGATCATTGAGTGCATTGACCAAGTCCCGAGCAGTGGTGGCCCCAAACTGAGAGCTTCTACCTGGTTTGGGAGGTTCATCGAGGCGCATCCGGGCAAGGTCGACCTGGGCAATCGCTCCCCGTACCGCTGCCCGGTTTAATTCAAATTTTAGTTGTAATAGGCCGGCAAGCCTCTGGTGTTCACGGAAAGCCCGGAGAAGACTGTCCTCATAGGCGAGGTAGTCCCTTCTTGCTTGTTGGTAGCGAAGAAGGGCCGCTTTGAAGCGGTTTCTTTCCCTGACTTTGGAAAGTGGGGTATCCAGTTCCAATCCGACACGCCACTCACTTTCATCCGATTCAAAATCACCGGCAGTTAGTGCATCGGATCCCACATCCCCAGATAGCACGAGGTCGAGATCGGTTCGCAAATCATCCCGGGCAAGATCGGCTTTCCTCCAAATATCGACCAATTGAGCACGGTTATTTTTGGAGTCCATTCGGTGGGTAGATGCAAACCGGGCATCTTCGCAGGGAGAAACCAAAGCTTCCTGCATCACAATCGATTCCAATCGGGCCGATGCCTGAGCAAGGGATAGCTCGAGCAAGGTGCCGGAGTAAGCACTGAGCAGGGCGGAGAGTTTCGTGCGTGAAGCGGCTAGAGGGCGATCCTTATTTTCACCTTTCCATGCTCGAATATTCTTGGTGGTTTCATTAAGCGAAGAGCGTATACTTTGAAGGGAGGCGTTTGCTTCCACCAATAATTGATCGAGGTGATTATTGGAAAAGGTATTGGTGTTCATTCCCAGTTCGAGAAGATCTGTTCTCTTCCTTAATTTTTCAAAGCTCTGTTTTCTCGCAGGCAAGGCCTCGTCAAAGGCTTGGTAATCTGCAGTTAATTCGAGAAAGAATTTCTCTGCCCGGGGAAAAAGGGCAGTGGCTTGTTTGTGCAAATCTTTCAGGGAATTAAGGTCGGGAGAGATTGCAGAGTCGCGAACGCCAGATAATATACGATTTGCCTCTTCCTGAAGAAAGACCAGTTCAGGATTAGTCAGTTTGAACGCATTGATGTAGTCATCCACCACCCGAAGGGATAGATCAGGAGGGAGTCCTAAAAAGATCTTATATCCATCGAGCCGGTTTTCATAGGATGATTTGGCAGCAAGTAGACGGCTCTGACCATTAAAGAGGGCCTGCCTCGCCTGATCCACTTGGAGTCGGTTTCCTATTCTTCCCGCTTCAAAGGCTGCTTCCAACTGAGCGAGGCTCTCATTCAATTGGGCGACATTAGCTTCCTGATTTCGGATTGTTTGAATCTCCTGAACCAGCCCCAAAAATCCTGATACCCCAGTGGATGGAGGAGATATGAATGAAATACTCCCACCACTCCCTATATTGCTTGCTGGGTTCGCACCGAGTACGACTTTAAGAAAAAACCCTTGCCTGAATTGTTCCAGTCTGCGGGCATCCATCAAAAGAGATCGCTCACTTTGGGTCAGGCCTTCCATGTAAATCCTTCGGCGGGCACCACGTAGTAGGGGTTGGGTAATTGTCAGGTTGGCGAGGGAACCGCCCATGCCCACCTTGCCATTTCTTAAATCCACACTTAAGCGATTGGCCAGGGATGCTACCCAGGTTGCTCCATGACCTGCCATGCCTTCGACTCCCACGGTGGTTCGGTTGATTAAGTCTGCTGGTTCTTCTCCTGCCTCTTGGGTTACCTTGGCACTGGCTTGGGCAAAAGGAGCGGGGCCGAGTCTGAACCGCTCGAGGGTGACCCCGAGGGCGGAAAGATAGAGAGATTCTTTCTGCTCCTGATATTCTCGCGAGTGGAGCAGAGCCAGTTCCATCGAGCTTGCCAAATCGAGTCGGACGGTATGATTGTTTTCGAGAATCAGGGATTCCTTCCATTGGCCGGAATCAAAGGTTTTCGATATGTTCCCATCCTCATAAGCTCCATCCTTCTGAATACGCTCTGTGATTTCTCGTGCACCTTCATCGTCTTTAGGAGGAGGGGGCAATTCATTCAGTTTTGCTTCTTGCAGACGGGAGGAAGGAGCTGGTTGCCAGTCAAAACCGGGTACATCCTGCAAAAGTTTACGAACTTCCAAATCCGCTGTTTTCGGATCGATCTTTCGAGAACATCCAAGGAGAGAAAAGACCAGGCAGATAACAATTGAAATGGAGCGGTAGGGGTTCAACTTTAAGGGTCTGACAGAATAATGGTGGTGAGGAGAAGACTCTGATTCATATTGCTTGAAAAAACAGATTGAATCAAAGAAAAGTCGTTGGTTTGAAAAACTTTACTTAGGGAAGACCTCGTGGATCACCCGGCACTTCGGTAAGGATTCCTGGAGCGATCTCGCTCCTTGGGCCGATATGTTGGTGCCATAAATATGTACTTCCTTCAGCTGGGTTAACTTGGCTAAGTGACCGATAGCTTTATCGGTAATAGGGAGGTCGTGCAGCCAAAGTTTTTCCAGTTGGGAGAGGTGGGAAATTTCGGTAACAGTTTGGTCGGTCACCTGAGTTTCTCCAAGATAGAGCCCTTGGAGGTTACTTAATTTGGAGAGATGCTGGGCACCCTTATCCGTAACTGGGTTTCCCCTTAGCCCCAAATAAGTAAGTTGGCTCATCTTACAGAGATTCTCCAACCCACGATTGGTAACTCCAACTTTTCCAAGAGGCAGGAGAACAATACTGCTGGACTTGGAGAGCAACTTTACCTCTTGTTCACCCAAAGGGGTGCGGTAGAGGTTGAGCCATTCCAGCTTGGGTAGGTTGGAGATAGCAACTATGTTGTTTGGTTCAATGCGACAGTTTTCCAAAGAAAGGTCGGTCAGTTCGCTGAGGTCTCCCAGTTGAAAGAAAAACCTACGGGGCACATCCGTGTCTTGGAGAATAATTTCTGAAACCTTTGCTTTCTTTAAAAATATCTTCCCTCCCATTAGTTCAACTCTTTGAACAGGAGAGTGATTCAAGTAAGGCGTATCTGCTTGTGCAAAAAAAACCAGGTGGCCTAAAGTAAAGCCAAGCAAGGCCGTTCTAATCATTCTTTTTCGCCGGACATTCGAGCGGCCAACCGTACTGCTGCTTTCAGGCTGTTCGGGTCGGCTTTTCCCTGCCAGGCAATGTCAAGAGCGGTGCCATGGTCAACGGATGTACGGATGATGGGCAGCCCGAGGGTAACATTGACGGCCTGATCAAATGCGAGTGCTTTTACCGGTATTAAGGCCTGATCGTGGTACATGCAAATATAGGCGTCCACTATTTGTCTTCGAGAGGGGGTAAACGCGGTATCAGGGGGTAGGGGACCCACGATATCGGCCCCTTGGTCGCGAGCCCGTTTGATCGCCGGGATAATGGTTGCTTCCTCCTCGCCCTGTCCAAAGAGTCCATTCTCGCCGGCATGGGGGTTCAGTCCGCAAACTGCCAATTTAGGTTCCCGTCCCAAGAGACTGCGGTGGGTTTCACGGGTAAGGGAAATGACTTGGTTGATCCGTTCAACGGAGAGCAGACCGGGCACTTGATGGTAGCCGACATGTACAGTTACCAGAGAGCAACTTATCGTTTCTGAAAAGAAAGCCATGCAAAAATCAGTGGTGCCCGTACGCTCGGCAAAAATTTCGGTATGTCCGGGCTGGGTGATGCCTGCTGCCTGCATGGCCTCCTTGTTTGCTGGACAGGTCACCACGGCGTCGACTCTACCGGCGAGACAGGCATCGATTGCGGATACTACGTATTCATAAGTTGCCCGCCCGGTATGGGCTTCGGCTATGCCGGGATTGAGTTCGTTGGGTTTAAGAATAGATAAATCAATGATTCCAGATGGTGAGGAATCGGTAATTTCTTCCAACTGTATAGCAGAACAATTCAGTGGCTTGCCCGTTTGGTGGGCACATGCTTGCAAGATTGTGAGATCTCCAAAGATTACGGGTTGGCATCTATCTAAAATTTCAGGAGCGTTTAACAGATCCAGGCAGATCTCTGGACCGACTCCTGCTGGGTCGCCCATGGTCACTGCTATTTTCGGTTTTGGCATGATTTCGAAAGCAATCCTTTCAAGTTCCCAAAGATAGGGCGATGATCTTTTTAGGCCGCCACCCAGGAGTTAATTTGGTTTGGCCAGAGTCTTATCTGATCAGGCCCTAATCCTTTTTCCATTTAAAATTGGCAAATACCACCTTGGTAATATCTGCCCCAGATTTGGGTTTGAGGCTGATGGTTCCTACCTCTGACCAATCCTTCAACTTTGTCCCATGCACATTGGTGAGTAGACCGGGGGTGAGGGCCATGCTCTGCCAGTCATTGGAAGCGGTAATCTCAATATCAGATGCGTGCCGTGTGTTTGTGCTCAGAGTTAGGCTTTGGGGTTGGGTGCAATAAAACATAAATTCGAGATTCGCACCCTTGGGAGCTTTCCATTTGGGGTCACCAAACTGAGAACTGGAGGTTCCATGGTGTTTGTTAAGTGGGCGAAACCCCTGAATGCCGCCAACCCCTTCAGCTGGGGCCGCATCTTTCCAAAGACTGGCCCCTCCGGGCAATTCCTCGGATGGTTGATCCGTGGCAACTGCCCGGCCAAGGTCGGAGGGTATAACTGCTTCGAAATCTGAAGATATGACCGTGTTATTTTCATAACGAATATTGGCGTATGAAAACAAGTAATCCTTGGTGTTAAGCACAGGCAGCTTCGCGACCCATTGGTTACCAAGCCGTTTGGACTCAACATCTCTCCAAAAGCGGGCGATGTTATTTGCAGTTTTTACGCATTGGTAGACCTGTACCTCCTTAATCTTCTCAGAGTTTGCAGGACTTAGGTGAAGTTCGGGCACGCCATCCTGCCCCAGTTTGATTTCGGATGTAGGGCGGGCCGGCCAAATGTGCGAGTCTCCCCGGACATGTTTTTCCAGCCATACTTTGCAGTTATCTCCCAATTTTTCGGTATTGTGATGTCCTCGTGCCTGAACGGCGAAGTCCCAGGGCACACCGGGCTTGAAATCCTTGAAGGTGTCGCACCCCCGTTCGTGCCCCCCGTGGTGATCGTTGGATCCATTGAGCCAAAGACTGGCGGCTTGAATGTATGGGGCATGAGCTTGTGGAGCGAGGCCAGTAAGGAAGAGCTTTTGTCCGGGAGTCTGGGGGATTTCTTTTTGCGGTTGATCAAACTTCCAAATCGCCCGGTCGCGGTAGTAATTGATCCACCCGATGCCAAAGTAAGCGACTACCGCCTTCACCCGTTTATCCATAGCCAAGTTCCACATGATGGTTCCCCCATAAGAGTAGCCCTTGGCTCCAATGCGGGATGGATCGACTTCCTTTTGGGTGAGCAAATAACTGAGCACGCGGCGCTGGATCGCATTCCACAGGTAATGCGAAGTAGCCTTGGGGTCGGTGGTCTGGCTGCCGTCAGGCATTTTATCGTAAATTAGAGTATATCCTTTCTCCTTGGCATCCATGTGGCCATGGCCCAGTTCTGGGGGATACTTGGTGTGATGAGGGCGTTTGGTGAGGCCCGAATAGTCATGTGAAATTACTGCCCACCCATCATTTACATATTGCTTATCAATCGATGGTCCACCCATCCAACCATGTGTGTTCATCAATCCGGGCACATTTTTTGACCCTTCCTTGACTGCGTACTTACAGAACACACGAACTTCGACCTCATTGACATAAGCGGAAATGTAGGCGTGCTTTTCATAGATTCCTTTTACGGTCTTTTCGTAAATGATTTCCTCTTTGAAACTACCCGCGTCCGGATCAAAATCTTCCCAGAGCATCGGAGGGGTGGGGATGCCTGCATGAAGGAAGTCGCTATGAAAGAGACTAATCGTTATACAAAATAAGGAGCTAAAGGTACGGGTGATCATCAAGCCCGTCATAAAAAACCTGCACATGCCTGTTCGCAATGCTGATATTTTGCCAAAGTGGAATCTTTTTTAATGGTCCTGAAATCAGGCCAAACAAAAACGCCGTATCACTACGGCGTTCTTGATAAAAACAAACTAAAACTGAAACAAACTGACAAAAGTCATAAGGTAAGACGGGAGATGTTTGGAAAACGTTCGAAAAAAAGAAAAATTTTTTTCAAAAACATGAAACTTAAACAATGGAAATATCCCGCTTGCTTAGATTCTATCAATCATTAAGCGGGAAATAAAAACTTTATCTTCTTGGTTCATTTTTTTTCTATCCATGACCAAACTTCTGTAAATTCCCCATTTGGGCCGAACAAAAGAAAAGTCCTTTTGCCAAGTTTTCATAATCTTTATGGATCGTGTAATCGAAATGCTTTGGTCAAGTGAGCTGATTGAGAACGAAATATTCCCTTCGTTTGCATATTTAATTTTACATTCACAAAGTAGCCATTTCCCAAGACAGTCTTTCCAATTGGCGAGGAATTGTCTTTCGGTTCTATTTTCTTCCCATAACTGTACCTGAAGCTGGGGCTTCCCTCCATCCACTACTCCGGAAAGAGTAAGCAGAGGATTGTTGATATTATCAGAGCCGGCTGGTTTGAGTTGAAAGAAATGACAGAAGTTTTTGGTGATCTGAAAACCGTCATCGATTCGAAAGTACCACCTGTATCGAAAAGACTGGTTCTCTTGTGCCTTTAGTATATCGGGGGAGCCCACATATCCCTTGATTTCATTGCGTTGTCTTGCTTTATGTGGAGGCCATTGTTTATCCCTGTCTCCATCGAGGTCTCTATGTATATAGAAAACAAAAGCACTTTCCACCTGATCATCTTTGATGATTTGAATGTGTTCAAAGTCTTGATGGTTTCCAGAAAAAAGGCCTGGGCTTTCAATTGAATATTTCCCGAAAACCTTTTGTACTTGTTCAATAGCAGATTTGGTTGAACGGTGGTTAGGGTGTAATTCAATCTGAGAGGAAGAAGTTGTTTTCGACCACAAGAAAAAGGGTAGGAAAGTGATCATTATATGGATCAATAGAGATAACTTCCTTAACATGAGTTATTTATTTATCAGTGATTCCTCAGATTTTACGACCCTGAATGGCATTTTCGGTGCGAACTTCAGTACAGGTTTTTTGCAATAATGTTTATCAATCTACCAGTGTGTATGCGGAAAATTTGACCAAACAAAAACACCGCATCTCTGCGGTGTTCTTGGGCTTTTGAAACACAAACTTAAACTAAAACAAACTGACGAAAGTCATAAGGTAAGACGCCCCTAACTTGAAAAGTGTTCAAAAAAAATGAAAATATTTTTCATCTTTTTTACAAAAGCATCGTAAAGCCCAATATTTATCTTGGTTTTAGGGCGAAATAAAAAGTGAAAAAAGTATTTCGGAATACAATCGATGCCCAAAATCATTGGGGTGATTCACATTATTTCCGCTGAGATCAGAAAAATTTTTACGGGTTAATAATTTTTCCCACGGAGTGGTGATATCGGCAAGGATGATATTGGGCCGAATGATGTCTTTCAAAGCTTCACGAAAGCCGGGGATTTTAGTGGGGTCTCTCCAGTCAGGATTATTGTTCATGCCCGAAACAAAGATCATATCCGTTTGAGGGATTTCTTTTTGCAAATGGGTGAGGATTTCGAGGTTTGTTCTTTGAAATTGTTCGAATGAAACAGGGTCGTTCATCCCAAAAGCAATAATGACCAGGTCAGGTTTTTCTGCGATCACCCGGTCCAGTTGTTTCAACCCCCAAACGGCGGTACGGCCCGCCACTCCGAGATTGCTCAAGGTCACTTGTGCAGGGAAGGTTTCGTCGAGCAAGCGGGCAAACCCTTCTGCATATGACGGTTGGTTACGAGGTGCCTGCGTCTTGGCAAACCCGGAAGCGTTGTACCCCTCGGTGATACTATCTCCCAGGGTCACCACCTTGAAGGATTGAGAAGAATTTAATTTTTCCAGAGAGCGGGGCAGGGTGGCTGAACCCGGTTGTACCAAATCAGGCCACGATTGATTGTGAGAATAACTGACCAGGGTTTGCAGGTCATGAAAAAACCTGCCTTCACCGTGCAAGACACCACCCAGGCTTCTTGGCTTGCCTGGTCCAGGCCTCATCTCCTGAGCTGTCTTGGATGGAATTCTGGAATGATCCGTCAGTCTGATTGTACGACTGCCTTTTTCCCATGTGTAATCTTTCCCCGCTTCGTAAACAAATGAGTCTCCTGCCCGGGTTAGGACAGGCATGGAGGCTGGGGTGAAGATAAGGCGGCCACTGCGGTTGCCTTCCTCTCCAATAAAAAGAACGGGCTCATCCACCATCTTCTTCGATAGCCAAAAGGGAGTGTGGTTAGCTCCGGTATCCGCAACTGCCAAACAGTTCAAAAGAAAGGCGATGCAGAAAAAAACCTTCATTAATTAGGAGTCTCCCAACGAATGAATGGTATTTTGTATTTCACCGGCAATTTTTCTTCCGTTTTCTCCAAGGAATTCATAGCGGATGGACATTTGCCAACAGGGTGCAATATCCGGTATTTCAATCCTCAGTGTCTTGCCATCTTCTGATATTGAGGTGTTCGAGACTGCGAGCTCTTTTTCATCAAACTTGGGAGAACCATAGTTTTTTGTTCTTTTGAGAGCCCATGTGCTTACTTTTGCTTGAGGATTGTTGTTACTGGAGATTGGGTCTGAAAAAGTAATTTCCACTGCTTTTTTCAAAGCCCGCATAGATACAGGCATGTGCATGGGCTCACCCGTTGCCCGCAATCGATAGAACCCGCCGGGAAGAGGTTGCGAGGACGCCCAGGCTGACATCCCGCACAGGTAGAGATGGCTGTTTTGGGGGTGAAAACGACCACGCATGATTCCGGTGGGGAAATCGGCGATAGGTAGACGGACCATCCCTCCCTGTAATTGTCCGTTGAGATTCTCATGAGGAACCACCTCCACCCGGCCTTGTCCGTAGGAAAGGTGGATCAGTTTACCCTGAAGGGCCCCCCATTTTGGGCTATCCACCCAAAGGAGTTCGGCCGGGGAACGGTCAAATTTTTTGTGAGCCCAGCAGAGGGGCTGTTCCATGGCTGAGTCCGAGGAGTCATTCGGAGCTCCATACCCGTACATATTTCCATAAAACTTTCCTTTCCCGGGAATCACATGGTTGATCCGGTTTTGTGGATTCCAGTGGCCTTCCTGATCGGTTACGAAAAAGGTGCCGTCCGGGTTGCGGCATACTCCGTTAGCAGCTCGAAAGCCATGGGCGAGTACTTCACTGCTTTTGCCATCAGCCGTTACCTTGATCAGAGTGCCATGATGAGGGATAAGCTGAGGGCGGGCATGCCTCGCACTCTTGGCGTAATAGAAATTACCCTGTTCATCTGTCTGCAGCCCCATCGCAAATTCATGGAAATGCTCGGTTACCTGATGGTCCGAATTAAATGCTTCGTAAAAATCAGTTTCTTCATCCCCGTTTAAATCAACCAGGCGAACAATTTGATCCCGGCAGGAAACAAAGACTTCTCCATTCCTGATTTTGATGCCCAATGGTTGAAATAATCCGGCAGCAATTCTTTTCCACTCCACCGACTTGCGGGATTCATCGGCTATGCCATCCACTTTCCAGACATCCCCGTCCCAAAAACAAAGGTATGCACTTTTACCATCGGGAGAGAAGTCCAGTCCGCTAGCCCGCAGTCGTGCGTTCCATGGATTGTCAACCGGTAGGGTGAACTCGTCAGACTGGAAAGCCCCATCCTGTTTTCCCCTTACAATGGTGGCCTTCAAAATGTCGGGCCATTGCGTAACTATACCACCATGGGCAGGGCTGTGACTTAGTTTATCTTTGAGAATATTATAAAATTTAAGCTTCGCGGGGATGGGTTCGCTCTCAGTTCCATCAGCAAGCAGAACTAATTGGAGAGGAGTTTGTTCCGGCAATAAGCGAATCACTTGTTCCCCAGGTCTTCCTTGCTCAGTGAGAATTTTTACATTTGCACGGATGGATTTACCCGGGGTGCGAAACACAAGTGCCTTCTCGCTTTTCCCAATATTCAAGTGGCGAATAAAGGTTCCGGCATCCGATAAAGCATGCATCTCACTAACTCTCACCTCCCCGACTTGATAATAAAGCACCGCCTGATTGTTAAACTTAAATAGCCCATGGTATTGGCACCAACTTTTGGGCAGGGGACCGTAATAATTTCCGTCGGATGCCTGAAAGCGAAGGTCTTCAAATTTACCGGTTTCCGGATTGGCCCAACCTGGGCCGTCGGCACATTCGAGGAAGGGTTCGCCAATGGTACGCGGACGGATCGCATGTTGCCCGTCAAAGTTGATTCCCCGCCAGTCAATAAATCCATTTCCTCTCCAGACTCCGGCTACCCGCAAGGTGTCGTGTTCGAAGGCTGACCAGGTATGGCCCTTGGCAATGCCACCTGGGCCGGGGTCGAGGCGCTGGGCAATTCCCTTGTAGGCGAGGTTGTTTGTCGCTCCAACCCCGTAGTTTCTGACTTTTTGTTCCTGGGTGTCAGCAATCTCAAAGGTACCCATTAAAAAATTTCCGTAGTCCATTTCCTCCCAGAGTTTTCTTTTCTCCGGAGCGGGTCCGAGATCTCGTCCTTTGGGAAGTTGGCTTAAGTATTCCTGGTTCACCTTAAAGTATTCCGCAGGGTTTTGTTTTTTTAAGTATGTCTCCTGAATGTAGTGGATCACTGCGTATTTTTCCCGGGGCTTGAGCATGGCTTGCGGGGCCATCATCCGCCATCCACGAGTCAGGGTGAGGTACATGGTATATGGATCTTTTCCGTGCTGAAATTTCCCTTCCCAAAAACCCAAGGCATTGGGCACAGAACCCGGGGTGTTCGGGGTGCCGTGGCAACTCGCACAGTTTTGTTGGTAGACGGACTTACCCAGTTTTAATACGCTTTTGGATGTATCTCGAATCAGTCTGGCGTGATCGATTTTGGCCTCGTATTCAGGCAAGGCCTCTTCCGGTAAGAGCATTTGGCCCGGCGGGAGGTCCTGGGCGTAAATAAATAGAGGTACAAGTAATAGAGCGAGTATGATCTGCATGAAGGATTAGATCAGACCTAAAGAGAAATCTTCAGGCAATCGAAAAGACTGACTTGCCGATAGCTTATCTATGGAAGCACGAGTTTATTTTGCTGGAATGCGGATTAAATTTTTTGAAAGATTTTTTATCTGTCCAAATTTTTCAGACGGATGTCTTTGTACTCCACATGCATATCCTGCCCACCGTGGAGTTGCAGGCCAAAAAAACCCTTGGTCCGACCAGGGTCTTTTTTTAATTCTGTGCTCAGAATACCATTGATAAGAACGGATACATTTTTGCCGCCTGCATGAATTTCCAGATCTGACCATTCTCCTGGTAGATATTTTCGTTCCTTAATTACTTGCTGATCAGGCCTGGCAACCCATGCCCGTCCCCCTGTTTCATACAAACCACCAGTATTCTGAGTGCGGTCGATTTCCGCCTGAAATCCATAGGCTCTGATTGGGGTATTACGGTTCTCGGCACGGAAGTAAAATCCACTGTTTCCCTGTAATATTCGGAACTTTGCCCGAAGAATGAAATCGGAATATTCTTTCTCGGAAAACAGGATGCCATGCCGTTTGTCCACTTTCTGGCAGGTTCCTAATAATACTCCATCTTTTACTTCCCACTTTCCGCCAGGAGATGCCCTCCAGCCTTTGAGGGTTTTGCCATCAAATAAGGAGA
>ERZ887851.2285-NODE-2285-length-15153-cov-7.438204_pt1 | contig 15153 bp, 14 predicted proteins | sample MGYA00521100_ERZ887851 | MGnify/ENA primary metagenome ERZ887851 (study PRJEB32303, sample SAMEA104408602) | aquatic metagenome | biome: Brackish water; feature: Pelagic; material: water | place: Baltic Sea | collected 2014-06-06T16:11:00 | depth 11,444 m ...
GGCGGTGAGCACTGGTAGCAAGGGAGCCTCGATGTCACGGTAGATGGAGACTTGCTCGCATTCCTCAAGCAGGGGGCGAAGTTTGTCGGCAATTTGCAGAGTGATATCGGCATCCTCTGCTGCGTATTCTGCCAGATCACTGGCTGGGATCAGCGACATATTGAGCTGCTTTTTCTTGCCGCGTTTTTTCGGGGCTTCTTCAGCTTCATTCTCAAGCCCGAAGAGATCACCCTCAGGTTTGATTTCTTTCTGCGCAAGGTCCTCGAGTTTGACGGGGCTGTAACCTAATAGCATTTCTGAAATCTGATTCATGCCATGGCGCTGATCAGGCGAGACAATGGCATGCACGAGCATGGTGTCAAAAAACGGGCCGCTGACCTCACAGCCGTTGGCAAGCAGGACGGAGAGATCAAACTTGAGATTATGTCCCAATTTTTCCTGTTTGGACTGAAAAATGATGCCGAGCTTATCGAGTGTGGTTTGTGGGGAGAGCTGACTTTCTGGCCCGATGTCAACGAAGTAGCCCTCGTGAGCGGTCGTGGCAAAGGCGATGCCGAGGATGTCACAGCTTCTGGGGTCGAGGGATGTGGTCTCGAGATCGAAGCAGAAACGATCTGCAATAGAGAGTTTTTTGACTAGGGAATGGAGTTCGTTGACGGTTTGAACCACCTGATAATGGTGCTCGGTGTCGGAGATCGTGCGAAGTACTGCCACTGGGGTTTCATCGTTAGCTTGGTCGCCTGTTTGATCGCTCGCTTGAGCATGACTATGCCCGCGGCCTGCAGCAAAGTCTTTGCCGAGTATGCGTTTGCCGAGGGTGTTGAACTCAAGCTCGGTGAGTAGGGCTTTGATTTTCTCATCATCGCGCCCGCCTAGAACGAGATCGTCCCATTCAGCATCAATAGGCACATCGAGAATGATGGTAGCCAGTTTTTTAGACAGCAGTGCCTGGTCGGCAAAGTTTTCGAGGTTTTCCTTCTGCTTGCCTTTCAGTTGGTCGGTTGATTTGAGCAGGGTTTCAATAGAACCAAACTGGGCGATGAGCTTCTTGGCAGTTTTTTCACCAATGCCGGGTACTCCGGGGATGTTGTCTGCGGCATCACCCCACAGCCCAAGGATGTCGATTACTTGACGAGGTTGCTCAACGTTCCACTGGTTTTGTATGGTGGGAATATCGAGCAACTCGTGGTTGCCTCCTTGTCGGCCTGGCTTCCACATGGTGGTTGTTTCACTGACCAGCTGTGCGAAATCCTTATCAGGAGTGACCATGTAGGTATGAATGTCACCGCGTTGATCGGCTCGGTGAGCAATCGTGCCAATAATGTCATCCGCCTCGTAACCATCTAGCTCGAGGACCGGTATGCCGAGTGCATGGCACAATTCTTTGACATACGGGATCGCTGTTGCCAGTTCCTCAGGCATGGCTTCACGCTGTGCTTTGTATTCCGGATAGATGACGTGGCGCTCTGTGGGTGCCTTGGTGTCAAATGCCACACCGATGTGACTGGCATCATGGTTTTCCATGATGTCGAGTAGTGCATTGGCAAAGCCGTAAACAGCGGATGTGTTGAGCCCTTTGCTGGTAATGATTGGATTACGGAAGAAGGCAAAATGGGCACGATAGACGAGTGCCATACCGTCGAGGAGAAAGAGCTTATGCATTACGAGCTGAGAGTGAATGCTTCTCCGCCAACTTGGAAGGATAAAGGTGAACAGCTCAGCTTGATATACAATGTTGGGAGCTCATGCGGCGCATGTCCCAGGCATCATCGCCATGTATACTGGGTGCAGCTCTCGGAGCAACTTGGAACCCTAGGTGGAACTAATACCGGTAGTCCTTGCCTCAACGGCAAGTTGAAAAGCCTGATGATCTCCATAGCGCCTGATGGAGAATTTGACGCAGCGGCGTTGGCCTGGGGCAGGGGACCAGGTGGCCTGCCAAAAGTAATACGAATTGCCATTGCTAGCGATCACCGTGATTTTGGATACCCCGACTACTCCCGAGCTATTGCGTTGAGAGCGTTCACAGACGCGGGCGCGATCAGCTATATTTTCGAGAAGGGCGTCGCGCCAATCTCGGGCAGCACTGAGGGCGAAGTCAGGCTTTCCGTGAACCCGATCGGCAAAGAATTTACCATATTTGATGCCTCTACGCTGCAATCTGACCTGGAAGCCGTGCGTGCCGGCACTGGGCAGATCAATGCGGGTGATGGCATAGCTGGGGTCTTGTTGTCTGGGGTTCGCCATAAAGATGATACGGGAAACCATGCCACTGTATTCATCAGCGTGCAAGCTGGAAGCTTGCTTCTGAAGTCATTCCCTGCTTCAACGGTCCTAGCCATGTCAGGAATAGTTATCAAACCACGAGCCCGTATTTTTCACGGCCACGATTGGGTCTACGCATCGGAGATTCGCAAGTTATTTGGAGATCCAAAAGCGGGGGATGTTATTTCTCTCAAGGACTATCGTGATCGGCCATTGGGCACGGCGATTTATAATCCAGATTCACAGATTGTTGCGCGCAGAATTTCGCGCAGGAAACAGAAGCTGGACAGCGATTTTTTCCAACGCCGGATTGGGCAGGCAATCGAGCTGCGCAAGAATGCGGGTATTGATATTAAGCTGGCGAGATTGGTGTGGAGTGAGTCGGATGGACTGCCGGGAGTGATCGTTGACTGTTATGGTGATCACCTTGTTTTGCAGACGCTGACTCTGGCGATGTATTTGAATCGTGAGATCATTGTTGAGACCTTGAAGGAGCTGCTTAACCCCGAGTCGATTGTTCTACGTAATGATTCACCGATGTTGACAGCCGAGGGCCTTGAGGAAGAGGTGGCTATGATGCACGGCGATAACCCCGGAGTTTTTGTAGTCAATGCGCCCACGGTAGAAGGTGGCGTGAAGTTTGAGATTGATTTGTTAGATGGCCAGAAAACAGGCCTGTATCTTGACCAGTTGGATGCGCACCGTGAGATTGCGAAGCTGGCAAAAGGTAAGCGTGTGCTGGATTGTTTTTGCAACCAGGGAGGTTTTGCTTTGGCCTGTGCCAAGGCGGGGGCTGCTAGTGTGACCGCAGTAGATTCATCTGGTCCGGCGATTGAGGCGGCTCAGCGCAATGCTGAACTCAATGGTGTTGAGATCAATACGGTTCAGCACAATGCCTTTGATTTTCTTAAGCACTGTGAAGACGAGTATGATCTGGTGATTCTTGACCCTCCCTCGTTTACCAAAAACAAGAAGAGCCTTAATAATGCAATGCGCGGCTATAAGGAAATTCACTTGAGGGGAATCAAGCTGCTCGACCGTGATGGTATCCTCGCGACTTACTGTTGTTCGCACCATGCGTCACGGCAGATGTTTTTGGATAATATTGTTACCGCTTCAGTGGACGCGAAGAGAACATTGAGAATGTTGGCTAGTCATGGTCAGCGGCTTGACCATCCAGTGATTCCCGCGATTCCAGAGACGGAATACTTGAAGGGTTTTGTACTGCAGGTGATGCCTTCCAGGTAAGCCCTGAAGAATCAATACGCCAAAAGAAAAAGTGGCGATATTGCCCGGCATGGTGGACGGGCGGCAGTAAATTTGAAGTTGTAAGCAGTGAGCCAGAAGCTTAATGATTTGTTGCCATGATGACATTGATTATCGCATTGGGATCCTTAGTTCTCTATTTGCTAGCCTACCACACATACGGCAAGTGGCTAGGGCGTAAGATTTTCAGGCTCAGTGCGGAGACGGTGGTGCCCTCCATAGAGCTTGAGGACGGCAATGATTATGTGCCCACCTCTAAGGGCATTGTCTTTGGCCATCATTTCACGTCGATTGCGGGCACAGGGCCTATTGTCGGGCCGGCGCTAGCGGTAATATGGGGCTGGTTACCCGCGTTGCTTTGGGTTTTGGTGGGTTCGGTATTTGTTGGGGCCGTTCATGATTTTGGCGCCTTGGTGGTATCAATGCGCAACAAGGGGCAAACGGTGGGTGACATTGCCGGCCGCGTGATTTCCCCACGGGTGCGTATATTGTTTTTGCTGATCCTGTTCATGGCGCTGACGATTGTGTTGGCTATTTTTGGTTTGGTGATTGCCTCGGTTTTCAAGGCCTATCCTCAGTCCATCACGCCTTGTCTGATTCAAATCCCACTCGCTGTTTTTATCGGTCTCTTCATCCATCGAAAAGGTGGTAATATCATGCTGGCATCGGTGATCTCTCTCGCGCTGATGTATCTCTCTGTGGTTTTTGGCGATGTGGGGTGGTTGGGCCAAATCAACGAGTATCTCAAAAGCTGGTCGATGATGCAGTGGGTCAGTGTGCTTCTGGTCTATTCCTATGTTGCCTCAGTGCTGCCGGTTTGGGCCTTGTTGCAACCGCGTGATTATATCAACTCACTGCAGTTACTTAGCACCTTGGGCTTAATTGTTGTTGGGCTGGTGTTTGCAGGTCTCTTTCATGGGGCACCTGTCGATGGTGTGCGGCCGGCGCTTGAAATTGCGGCTCCGATGGTTGAAACCTCGATCAAGCTGAAAGACCTGCCTCTAATTTTCCCCTTTCTTTTCATCACGATAGCCTGCGGTGCTGTTTCTGGTTTTCACTGCTTGGTGTCCTCCGGCACCTCGTCTAAGCAATTACGCTCTGAGACAGATGCTTGTTTTGTAGGTTATGGTTCAATGCTGACCGAGGGGTTTTTGGCGGTGCTGGTCATTCTTGCGTGTGTCGCTGGTCTGGGACTTGGTGTAGCTGATGGCTCTGGCGGGACCCTGCTTGGTGCTGATGCCTGGAATGCCCGTTATGAGGGTTGGGCAACGATGAGTGGCCTCGGGGCGAAGGTCGGTGCCTTTGTCGATGGCGCTGCGAATTTCCTTAAGGCTCTTGGCATTTCCGCTGTATTTGCCACGGCTTTGATGGGTGTCTTTGTCGCCTCTTTTGCGGCGACCACACTTGATACGGCATGCAGGCTCCAGCGTTATGTGGTTCAAGAATTGGCGGCATGCCTGGTTAGGCCAAAGACGGAGGAGTCTACGGGTGAAGCATCAGACTCCCCGGCAGTGATTCGCACCACTGCAAATCCCTTGACCTGGTTGGTCAATAAACACGGGGCTACTATTTTTGCGGTTGCTGTTGCCTGGTGGATGGCTTCCTTGCCTGCTGCTGAGGGCAAAGCTCCGGGGACGGGCGGTTTGATTTTATGGCCGCTATTTGGGGCAATCAACCAGCTGCTCGGAGGATTGGCATTCCTGGTCATCATTTTCTGGATGTATCGTCAGCGTATGGCGGTATGGTTCATCGTTTTCCCAGCGTTTTTCATGCTGGTGTTGCCGGCTTGGGCGATGGCATACCAAATTTTTTGGCAGGCCATTGGCTCCACTGAGAGCTGGATCGAGCAGGAGAGGTGGTTATTAGTCGGTATTGGTTCAGCCGCCCTCATCCTCGAAGCCTGGATGATCCTTGAGGCGGTCGTTGGATGGAGAAAAAGGGCAAGGTAGGTTGCTGTGCCCAAGTGCCGCGGACAGCCCATTCCATTGGGACTTTAGCCTAGACATCATAAAGGCAGCTGATTAGCGTCCAGCTCTGATGCGCGGTCTATGGTTGAGCCTTTTATTCTTAGTTTGTTCGGGGCTTTCCGAACTTGCTCCGCAGGCATCAGCGGCTTTGCCGGGGAGCAATGCTCAGGCTTCTCAGCGTCACGTTATTTTATGTGGTGGTCCAGCACTTCGCAAGTGGGAGGACCTCAGGGTAGAACAGGATCAGCACGACCGCTGGTGGGCAAACTTCATAAGAGCGTCTACCATACGCATTGATGAAATTAAGCGTGCCTATGGCGATAGCGCGGTGGTTACATGGATCGTTTATCGCCCCGGCTATGTCGCCCGCGGTAGCGAGGACCGCCAACCATACACAAAGTGGATCGCCGCCCAAGCTGCTAAGCGCGGAGTCAAGCTGGCATGGGTCAATAGCGGCAATGGGGCCATCAAGGCCATCAACAGGCACCCATCTGGGTCAGTGGTGACTTTTGATTTCTTCGGGCACTCTAATAAGCATTGTTTCCTTCTGGATTATAGCGCCATCATCATGGGCTCTAGCAAGGCATGGATTCACGAAAAGGATTTAGCCCGTATTCGCCGAGAAATTTTTGCCCGCAATGCTCAATGCCAGAGCTGGGGATGCCACACAGGCGAAAGCATGAGCGCTTACTGGAAACGGGCGGTTGGTCAAAACCTGCTTGGTGCCCGAGGTAAAACCAACTATGAACCTGTAGGGCTCGGACAGATGCCCTCCATATCTGGTAAGTGGGTTCGATAACAACGTCATTTCCCAGACAAGAAACCTTTTCTTTCCATCTAATTTTTATTACCACAAATCTATGAAATTCGAACAACTCAAAGAAATCTACGAACTTCCGTTTTTTGAACTGATTCACAAGGCTCATGAAGTGCATGTCGCGAACTGGCCTGAAAAGGAAATTCAGCTCTGCACCTTGCTCTCTATTAAAACGGGTGGTTGTTCAGAAGATTGTTCTTATTGCTCACAATCCTCGCGTTACAAGACAGATGTCGAGCGTGAGCCGCTGATGGATTTGGATGCTGTCATGGAGAGTGCTACTGCTGCTCGTGATAATGGATCGACCCGTTTCTGCATGGGCGCTGCATGGAAGGGTGTGCGTAAGGGCACCAAACAGTTTGATGACGTGCTTGAGATTGTGCGCAACGTAGCTGGCCTAGGCATGGAAGTCTGCACCACACTCGGTGAGCTTGGTGCGGAAGAGGCCAAGCAGCTCAAGGAAGCAGGGGTCACAGCATACAATCACAACCTAGATACCTCGCGTGAACATTATCCAAAGATTGTTACCAGCCATACCTATGATGACCGCTTGAACACCATTCGCAACGTGCAGGATGCTGGCATGAGTGTTTGCTGTGGTGGTATTCTTGGACTTGGAGAGACTTCAGATGATCGTTTGAAAATGCTGGAGGTGATTTCTGAGTTCAACCCACAGCCTGAAAGTGTGCCGATCAACTCCCTCATGCCAATGCCTGGCACGCCTCTGGCGGAATCCAGCTCTGTGGATATTTTTGATGTGGTGCGCATGATTGCCGTGACACGCATCGCCTGTCCTAAAGCGAAGGTAAGGCTCTCCGCAGGCCGTAGCAATATGTCCGAGGAGGGTCAGACGATGTGTTTCTACGCTGGATCAAACTCGATCTTTTATGGTGAAAAGCTACTCACTACGGTGAACCCAGCTATCAAGAAGGACCTGAAGCTTATCGAGAAACTTGGCATTAACCCACTCAAGCCAAATCCTGAGATGGATGCTCCTGGCCAAGAGTGTGACAAGGAACTCTCTCCTTGCTGCAAGTAAGGATCAAGGTCGTGTGCGGATTAGCATCATGATCTGATAGGATCTTTAACGACCTTTTTGTAAAGTCATGAATATAGCGATTACTGGTATCGGCCTGACCAGTGGTCTGGGAGACGGCGTGCAAGCTCATCGGGAAAAAATGGCCGCTGGAGAGCATGCCTTGCGCCCGCTTGCCGATCTGCTGGGTAAGGATTCTCCATTTGCAGGTGCCAATGCTGCATGGATCGAGAAGAGAGAAATCATGCGGTCCCGTAAGTGGGCACCGGCATCGATGCTCTCTCTTCATGTTGCCAAGCAGGCAGTGGCTGATGCGGGCCTGAGTTCGGAAGATTTGGCGCATGCTGCCGTCATTGTTGGTAGTAGCCGTGGCAACGCCGCAGGCTGGGTTTCGGGATGGCCTGCGAGGCGTCCCTTTAAGCTGATGGCCGCGAGTAACTCCATGCACGGAGAGCTGGCATCGGTGGTCAGTATAGAGCTGGGTATCCGCGGCCCGTGGCAAGTGATATCGAGTGGCTGTGCTGCCAGTCTGGATGCGATGGGCATGGCCTGGATGATGATCAAGCAGGGCATGGTGAAGCGGGCCATCGTTATTGGGGTTGAGCTGCCATTGATACCTGAAGTTTTACAGGCCTATGCCGATACCGGAGTGCTGGCGACCGATATGGTCAATGATCCTTACTCGCCGCACACCAGTGGATTGTTTCCTGCTGAGGCGGGTGCTGCAGTGGTACTCGAAGCGCTAGAGCAGGACGATTCAAATTCAAAAGGCTCCAAGACTTTAATGAGCGGCTACTGGTGTAACTCAGATGCTGATTCCCCGATAGGAATGCCGAGTGATGGTTCGGGTTTGCGAGATTGCCTCAAGCAGGCGCTGGCAGGCTTAGAGAATGAGCCGGCGATCGCAGCGATTTGTCCACACGCGAGTGGCACGCTACTGCATGCCAAGGCCGAGCTGGCAGCACTGAAGGCGGCGCTGCCTGCCGAGCGGACTATTTCCCTGCACCCACTTAAACCCTATACGGGGCATTCTGTCGGAGCTAACGGAGTGCTGGATTGTGCGATTCTGGCAGATTACTTACAGAATCGAGAGCTGCCACCCAACCTGCAAGGCATCACGTGCCCCGGTCAGCCTTTCAGCCTTCAATCTAATGCTCTTTCAGAGCAAGGATCGACTGTTTTAAAAGTAGCCGTTGGCATGGGCGGTCATAATTCGATTGTCTCACTGCGATCACCATCGATCAAATAATGCATATTTACATATCCATCGGTGAACAAAAATTGCGCCTGTTTGAGGGAGATGCGTTGGCGGCCGAGTATGTGGTCTCGAGTGCGGCTAACGGCATCGGTTTTGAAGAGGGTAGTTATTGCACGCCGACGGGACGCTTCGAGGTGAGTGAGAAAATTGGTGACGGCGAAGCCTTGGGAACGATCTTTAAGTCGCGCAAGCCAATGGGGGTGTGGGATGGAACACCGAGTGATGACGATATGATTTTATCACGCATCCTGCGTTTGAATGGACTGGATGCCCAGAATGCTAATAGCATGGAGCGTTACATCTACATACACGGAACTAATCATGAAGCCTTGTTAGGCGAGCCTGCCAGTCATGGCTGTATCCGCATGGCGAATGCAGATATCGTTGAGCTCTTTGATCGCATCGAGCTTGGAGCGCCACTGTTGATTGGCTACTGATTGGCTACGGATCGAGCTTTTTGCGCACGTGTTCGAGCAGCTGTTGGCACCCGTCTTCAAGCATGTCGGCCACGAGCTCAAAGCCTTCATCGCCGCCATAGTAGGGATCGGGAACATCGGCAATTTGATGGTCAGCGTGTTCGCAGAAGCTGGTAAACAGGGTGACTTTTTGAGAGCTCTCAGCTGATCTTGCAAGAGCGCTCACTCCGGCGTGGTTATCGCGATCCATGGTGAGGATCAGGTCGAAGTCGGAGTAGTCGCTGATGGTGAATTGTCTGGCCGCACCAATGCTAGGGATGTTGCGTTTGCCCAAGGTGTTGCTCATGCGTGTGTCCGGTGACTTGCCGGGGTGATAGTCATGCGTTCCCGCTGAGTCGATGTGGATGCACGTCTCAAGCCCAGCTTGCTCGACCTGATGGCGGAAAATGTTTTCGGCGGCAGGGGATCGGCAAATGTTTCCGAGGCAGACAAAAAGAACACTGAAGGTGGTTTGGGACATGGATCTAGTATGCTGTTTAGGGCAGTGAGCGGTTTTTACGCAGTAGCAGCCAGAGGAAAAATGGCCCTCCTAAAATGGCGGTGATGATGCCCACGGGCACTTCCGCTGCTGAGCTGATATTACGAGCGAGGGTATCACAGATGGTGAGGAAGGTGGCCCCAAAAAGAAGGGAAGCGGGAATGAGGAAACGATGATTAGAGCCGATGATGAGCCGGCAGATATGGGGAGCCATGATGCCGACAAAACCGATAGGGCCGCAGACGGTGATGATGCCTGCCACCATCAGTGAGACGGCAAAAAAGAGCAGCTGGCGGCTGCGATCAACATTAACCCCTCGGCTGGCTGCCATATCGTCTGTGATCGATAGCAGATTGAGTTCGCGGTGCAGCAATGAGACGATCAGCACACCACTGATGATGAAGGGAGCCAGCTGCAGCACCGAGTCCATGCTGGCGCGGCTGATGTCACCCATGAGCCAGTGCAGGATACGAAATGAGCTGCCCGCGTCACTGAGATACTGCAGCAAGAGGATCAGGCTCGAAAAGAAAAAGCTAATGGCAACTCCGCCCAGTAGCATCGTCGTTGGAGAAAGCTTGCCCGAGGCGCGGGCGATTCCATACACCAGCGTGATGGAGAGAATAGCACCCGATAAGGCAGCCAAAGAGGTGCCGGAGAGTCCCAGCAGGCTGAAGTGCATACCGCTCACAATGGCGATGGTGACTCCAAGGGATGCGCCACTTGCCACCCCAAGGTAAAGGGTGTGGCTAAGGGATTGCGGAACAGGGCTTGAAAAACAACACCGCCGAGTGAGAGACCCGCGCCAGCGAGTAATGAGAGCAGCACACGGGGCACGCGGATTTGCCAGAAGATGATAGCATCCACATCATCTGCACCTGGCCTGAAGATGACATTCCATTGCGGTAGGTGATGTCCGAGCCACGGGGTTACCAAAGCACACAGCAGGGTGATGCCGAGCAGGGCAATAAGCAGTTTGGATTTTGTGCGATCGGTCATGGTTTCTGGGACGGGCTGGGAAGCACCATGGGGCGACCTGACTCAGGGTGGGGGTGGAGCAGCCAGTCAGCGTCAAAGATGTCCATCAAGGTTTGCTTTTGCATGAACGCATCGGCTTGAGCGTCAACCATGGTCTGGCCGGCCTTCATGCCGATGATGCGGTCAAAGTCTGCCGATGCCCAGTTGAGGTCGTGGGTAATGACGATCAGGCTGATGTTTTGCTCACGGGTGATTTTGGCTAACAGGCGATGAATGATATCCCGTTGTTTGGGGTCGAGGTGTGCCGATGGCTCGTCGAGTATGAGGGTGGGGGTCTGTTGGGCAAGGGCTGCGGCAATGCTAACTTTTTGACGTTCGCCGCCACTCATGGTGGAGAGTGCTTGGTGACGTAGGTGGCCGATCCCAGTGAGCTCGATGGCCTGCTCGGTGGCCTCTATGCCTTCCTCATCTGCTTGTTTGAAACCAGCTCCACGGCCACCTCCAGCTCCACGGCCGCCTCCGCCTCTTCCTCCTCCGTAGGCGTAGCGGCTCATGCTGATGAACTCCATCGCGGTAAATGAGATGCGTTCGGCAAGTTGCTGGGGAACGTAGCTAACCTGGCGCGCAAGCTCAGTATGGCTGAGTTCGGCAAGAGGATGGCCGTTGATTTCAATGCGGCCACTATCTGGCTGGGTCAGGCCGAGCAAACAGCGGATCAGGGTGGTTTTCCCCGCGCCATTGGGGCCGACGATGGCAAGTCGTTCACCTGTGCTGATGGCAAGGCAGGCGTCATCGAGTAGCTGCGTCGAGCCAATGCGCAGATTAAGGTCTGATGCCTGAATAATAGGTGTGGGGTCGGGTTGCACGGTGGTTGGCACGTTGGTTTACACCTTGGTTTAGGGATGGATGGCGCGGGCGAAGTGTTCGAGAGTCTGGGGGAAACGTGGCCCGGGAATCAAGTGCTGATCTCCATGAATGATGATCACACGTTGGTTACTGACTGCCTTTAGCTCTTGGTAGCTATGCCATTGTGAGAGCAGTCGTTGCTTGCCGAGCTTGTTCCATGTCTCGGTATTAACGAGATCAATGATGACGTCTGGGTTGAGCTCGATGAGCTTTTCTCGTGACAGCATGGGAAAGGCGACTGAGCCTTGATAGGCATTACGTGCTCCGATCATCTCAACGAGTTCACGGTGGAATCCCGCACTGCCGGCGATGATCACCTGAGCAGGATGATCCGCAGTGGTGTCCCGGCTAATACTGATGAGCACGCGGGGCTGATCCGGCATGTTCTGATGCTCTGATATTTGTTGGTCCACCGTGGTGTTGATGTCAGTGACTATTTGAGTAGCTTTGCCTGGGCTGCCTAGCTCGTTACCGATGATCTTGATAGATTCGATAATGCCATCGGTATCGTCATGGCTGATGTTGATGGTGTGAATGCCCAGCTGTTTTAATTTCACAGCCAGAGCGGCTTGTTCCTTAAGCAAGATGACGCAGTCAGGCTGGAGTGATATTAGCTTTTCATAGTGAAGGTCAACATACCCCCCGATAGCGGGTTTCTCTTTTGCCTCAGGTGGGTAGTTGGAGAAACGTGATACGCCGACTAGCTGGTTTTCAAGGCCAAGCAGATAAATGATTTCGACGATGCTCGGAGAGAGGGCGACGATGCGTTGGTAGGCCGTGCTCGGCTTGGCTAAGTTGCTGGTTTCACCGCTTTGCCGAATTTGATGCCGGATGATGTGGCTGCCGAGGAAGACACCAATGATGACACCAACAACAAGCAGAAGGCGACAGGTGTCGGGTCTTCTGTTGGCTGTTCGGCTGATGATGTCAGTGCCTGAGGACATGTGTAATGTGATGGGGTTGGCCAATGATCTGGGCTGTTACCACTCTATGGTGATGCCTGCGAAGGCGCCCATGCCGCGAGCGGGGAAATTTGGTATTTCCGAGTATTGATGATCAAACAGGTTTTCGATCCGTCCGTTAATACTTACCGTGTCACTGAGCTGGTAGCGACCATAGATGCGCGCGGTGGAATAGTCTTCCGCGTCGACGACGGCGAAGAAGTCATAATCCTCTCGGTCAGCAACCCAAGTCATGCCAGCACCAATGACTAGCTTATCACTTACCTTGGCGTTGATGTCAGCATTGAGGGTATGAGTAGGGCGGCGTATTAGGCGTGTGCCTGTACTGAGGTTTTCAGCTTCAAGCCAGGTGTAGGCAAGTCGTGTTTGGATGCGTTCGTCATGAAAGCCGGCACGGTAGCTTACTTCGATGCCGCGTGTGCGGGCTTCATCGATATTGATGGCTGTGTAATCAGGGGCTGGCCCGTATGAGATCAGGTTCTCGATTTCATTGTGGAAATAGGTGATGTCCAGTGTTGAAGTCTCGGTCATTTCAAACGTCACACCAGCATCCCAGCCGAGTGATTCCTCTGACTCGAGGTTAAGATTACCGCCAAAACCGCCGAAGCCGTAGAGATCGACAACGGAGGGCCTCCGAAAGCCACTTGACGTTGATGCGTGTAGTCGAGTTCCGCTACGCGGTTCATAAGAACCCGCGATACGAAAGGTCGTACTGTTTTGCCCCTCGTCATAATGATCGTGCCGAAATCCGACTAAGAAGTCGGACAGATCGTCCTGATGCCAACGGTGTTGGAGGTAGATGGATTCATTTTGTTCGCTGAAATCATTGATGCCCGCTTCACTGTTAGCGGTGTCGAGCCAAGTGACATTGATGCCAGCACTCGTCTCGTGCTGGTCGTTCCACGTGAAGAGGTTATGCCATTGAAAGCTCTGGTAGTTGGTTTCTACGGTCTCGTCTTTAAAGCCTCCGATATTGGTAAATTGACTCTCATAGCCCCCGATGCTGAGTTTGCTGAACCATGTATCACTGAGTTGGTGCTCAAGGAAAATAGAGTAAATGGTGTTTTCAGTCTCATTGATAGCAAAGGGTCTCATGCCTAATGAAGGTATCTCAGTTTCAAAATTGAGCACACGTAAGGTCATACCAATGTTAGTGGCACCGGAGAGCGCGTAGTCGAGCCTGAGGCCTGAGTGAAAGGACTCGTGATCGTTGCGTTCGCGATCGTTCGCAGTCTGATGGTAGCTGTTAAATGCGTTGTAGGATAGTTTTCCCTCTTGACCCTGGAAGCTGATGCCGGCGTGGATGCTGTCGAACGATCCAACTTCAAGCCATGATTTGTTAGCGCCGAGGGCACTTCCTTTTTCAAGTGATAGGCTTAAAACTCCACCGATAGCGTCACTTCCATAAAGAGCGCTTTGAGGGCCACGCAGTAGTTCGATGCGTTCTCCTGGCTGAATGCTGGCACCTGATAATATATTAGATGCCGGAAAGGGGAAGACACGAGAGTCAGTGAGTTTGACACCATCAACAATGAGAGCTGTGTGGTCTGATTCTGTTCCTCGGGTGAACAGGGAAGCAGCAGTGCCATTGGCTCCGCTAGAGAAGATGTTGACGCCGGGCGAGGTGAGAGCTGCCTCATTGAGGCTCCATATGCCAGCGTCTCTGAGATTGGTGGCATCCTCAACGTTGACTCTGGGGCCGATGCCCTTTTTCCCAGTGGGGTAGGCAGTGGCAAGAACGGTAGTCTCATCGAGAGACTCAGCTTGGGCGTATAACGAAGCTGCCAGAAGCAGGCTTCCCATCTGGATGAGCACCTGACAAGCAGGTGCGGATGTATTATTATTCATGGGCGTTGAGTGGTTCCTGTTTTACGCAGGAGATCGCTCTAATCCTCATGGCTGGCATTCTGGCTTGTCATGTCACTCTCGTGGTATGACTTACAGTGGCGTAACCGCTCCAGAATGGCCTGCATGTTCAATGCGAGCGTCACTGGATTCCCCATCTATTTCCTGCCCGTCAGTAGCGGGCCTCCATGAAGAGATCACATCATGTGTTGATGTGATGAATGTCTTTAGTGCTGAAAAAAACGAAAGGCAACATGATTACAAAATATTCTCAGTATGTAGTTGAAGACAGCGCCAATATGGTGGAGTATTACATTGTAATTTTTCCTAACAAAAATAACCCATCAACCATTGATTAAAAAATGACTGAAAGTGAAAAAATAGAACTGAGAAAAGCCCTTATAGGTCAACAACAACACGTCTTGGCCGATGTTAACCGACACAGTAAGAAGACAGGTTCAGGTGTTATTGCAGACGAGACGGAGAGGGCTGACAAAATTGCCGAAAACATGGTAGAGCATCAGCTTGGTTTCTCAGAGAGCAAGCTGTTGGAAAAAATCGAATACGCTTTGGATCAGCTCGATCAAGGCACCTATGGCATCTGTGATGATTGCCAACAGGAAATCAACATCGAGCGCTTGAAAGCCAAGCCATCGGTCTCGCTGTGTATTACTTGTCAGACGGCTAAAGAGCAGGCGAGCTAAGGCGGGAATGTGTGCTAGGGCTTCTAGGGCTCCTAGCGCAGGGCATCGGCGTTGAGTCCGATGGTGGTTTTGCTAATTGCCAGCAGGTTTGGGGGCAGCCGCAGGTTTGGGCGCAGCAGGTTTGGGCGCAGCAGGTTTGGGCACAGCAGCAGGTTTGCTTGAGGCTCCCAAGATGACTTGAGGCGTGGCCTTGTCTTG
>ERZ887851.2289-NODE-2289-length-15139-cov-5.801976_pt1 | contig 15139 bp, 10 predicted proteins | sample MGYA00521100_ERZ887851 | MGnify/ENA primary metagenome ERZ887851 (study PRJEB32303, sample SAMEA104408602) | aquatic metagenome | biome: Brackish water; feature: Pelagic; material: water | place: Baltic Sea | collected 2014-06-06T16:11:00 | depth 11,444 m ...
TACTTCAATAAAAACGCGACCGATTGCTTTTCTCTTTAATTCTGGATCAGAAATGCCTTCGAGGGCATCATAAAATTGTTGACTTGCATCAACCCCTTTCACGTTTAGACCCATTCCTTGGTATGATTCTAAAACTTGATCGTATTCATTTTTACGCAGCAAACCGTTATTTACGAATATACAGTGCAAATTCGTTGCTATAGCTTTGTGCAATAATACAGCCGCTACGGAAGAATCAACTCCACCAGAAAGTCCAAGTATTACTTTATCGTCGCCAAGTTTGCTTTTCAAATTCGCAATACTTTCCTCAACAAACGAAGCTGGTGTCCAAGATTGTTCGGTTTTACAAATATCTACAATGAAATTCTTCAACAAGATTTGTCCTTCAGCAGAATGATAAACCTCTGGATGGAATTGAATGCCGTATGTTGTTTCATTCAAAATGTGAAATCCAGCATATTTAACATCATCTGTGCTTGCGATAACTTCAAAATTATCTGGTAGGTTGTTTATTGTATCACCATGAGACATCCACACTTGATTATTATTGGACATTCCTTTGGTAAGATCGTTCGTTTTTGAAACTTCGGCAAGATTAGCGCGTCCGTACTCTCTAATATTAGAAGGAAGAACTTCACCACCATAATTTTGCGCTAGATATTGAGCTCCAAAACAAACACCTAAAAGAGGCTTATTTCCTTTAATTTTTGATAAGTCTGGTCGAGGTGCTTTTTCGTCTCTTGTTGAAAATGGACTTCCCGAGAGTATTACACCTTTAATATTGTCCGTCATTTCAGGACATTTGTTCCAAGGATGGATTTCACAATAAACGTTTAGTTCACGCACTCTTCGTGCGATTAGCTGCGTGTATTGTGAACCAAAATCCAAAATAAGAATCATTTCTTGCATCGTGCAAAGATAAAACGAAATTTGATTGATAATAATTGACCACAAAAATTTTATCGACACATTGCTATTATTAAAGTTTGACACAATGTCAGCATATTCACTTTGGAATGATTTATGTCAAATGTCTATCACAATAAAACCAAACTAACTTGAAGCAAAAGGAATTTTAGATTAATTTTGTCTCTCTAATTTAAAGCAGTAATGATTTCAGATATTATAAAGAAAATATTTGGTGATAAGTCCGTAAAAGACCAAAAAGCCTACCAACCAACAATAGAAAAAGTCCGTGCATTTGAGTCTGAATTCAAAGCTTTGACAACCGATCAATTACGAGGAAAAACAGTTGAATTTCAGTCGTTTATTCGCAATGGGATTGCTGATTTAGAAAAAGAACTTACTGCTCTGATAGACAAGTCAAATGACCTTACTATTCCGGTACATGAAAAAGAAGCTTTGTACGAAAAAATTGATTCATACACCAAAACAATAGACGAGAAAATTGAAGAATTACTAGCTGAAATTTTGCCTCAAGCTTTCGGAGTAATCAAAGAAACATCACGCAGATGGGTTGATAACGGTGAATTATCCGTGACGGCGCAAGACTTTGATAGAGATTTAGCGACAAAGAAAGACGGAATTACAATTGAAGGTGACAAAGCAACATGGCACAACAAATGGACAGCTGCAGGTGCGGAAGTTTCATGGAACATGGTTCATTATGATGTACAGCTGATGGGTGGTGGTGTTCTTCACGACGGAAAAATTGCAGAAATGCAAACGGGTGAAGGAAAAACCTTGGTTGCGACTTTGCCTGTATACTTGAATGCCCTTGCAGGTAAAGGAGTTCACTTGGTAACTGTGAATGATTACTTGGCGAAACGTGACTCAGAATGGATGGGACCTTTGTATCAATTCCATGGTTTGTCTGTGGATTGTATTGATAAGCATCAGCCGAATTCAGATGCTAGACGTCAGGCTTATTTAGCTGATATTACATTTGGAACGAACAACGAATTTGGATTTGACTACTTGCGTGACAACATGGCAGGCGATGTAGATGATTTAGTACAAAGAAAACACCACTACGCAATTGTCGATGAAGTCGATTCAGTTTTAATTGATGACGCAAGAACACCCTTGATTATCTCAGGTCCAACACCTAAAGGTGATGAACACGAGTTTCATCAGTTGAAACCAAGAGTTGAGAACATTGTTGCCGCACAGCGTCAATACGTTGCTCAATGCCTTGCCGATGCGAAGAAAATGTTGACGGTTATTAACGAGCCAGTTGATGATAAAAAAGAAATGAAGCAATTGCTTGAAGATGGTGGCATAGCCCTTTTGAGAGCACATAGAGGATTGCCAAAGAACAAAGCATTAATCAAATATCTTTCCGAGCCAGGAATAAGAGCTCACTTGCAAAAGACAGAGAACTTCTACATGCAAGAACAAGGGAAGCAAATGAAGAAAATCGACAAGGAAGTATTCTTCGTTATCGATGAGAAAAACAATACAATAGAACTTACTGATAAAGGAATTGATTTGATTTCGGGTCAAGACGATAGAGATTTCTTTATCATGCCGGATATTGGTGCTGAAATAGCGAAAATTAAAAATTCTGGTTTGGAGCAAGAAAAAATGATTGAAGAGAAAGATCGCATTATTCGTGATTATTCCATCAAATCGGAAAGAATTCACTCTATAAATCAATTGTTGAAGGCTTATACCCTCTTTGAAAAAGAAGTGGAATATGTAATCCTTGAAGGAAAAGTAAAAATCGTTGATGAGTCGACGGGTCGTATCATGGAGGGACGTCGTTACTCCGATGGATTGCATCAAGCGATTGAAGCGAAAGAGAATGTAACTATTGAAGCTGCGACACAAACGTATGCGACAATTACTTTACAAAATTACTTCCGTATGTACCACAAATTAGCGGGTATGACGGGAACGGCAGAAACGGAAGCAAAAGAATTCTGGGATATTTATGAATTGGATGTTGTTGTAATACCAACGAATAGACCAATTACAAGAAAAGATCAAAATGATTTTGTTTTCAAAACGGCACGTGAGAAATTTAATGCAGTAATTGAGGAAACAGAAAAACTAGTTGCAGCAGGAAGACCAGTTTTAGTTGGTACCACTACAGTTGAAATTTCGGAATATTTGAGTTCTATGCTTACGGCAAAGAAAATAGACCACAAAGTTTTGAATGCGAAGCAACATAAAATGGAGGCCGAAATTGTAGCTGGTGCGGGTAAAGCTGGAGCCGTAACCATTGCGACAAACATGGCCGGTCGTGGAACAGACATTAAATTAGGTGAAGGCGTTCAAGATGCTGGAGGTCTGGCGATTATTGGTACAGAACGTCACGATTCAAGACGTGTCGATAGACAGCTAAGAGGTCGTGCTGGTCGGCAAGGTGACAACGGTTCATCTCAATTCTTTGTGAGCTTGGAAGATGATCTTATGCGTAAGTTCGGATCAGAACGTATTGCCAAGCTTATGGACCGTGTTGGTTTGAAAGAAGGCGAAGTAATTACGCATAGTATGGTTTCTAAATCAATCGAACGTGCACAGAAAAAAGTAGAAGAAAACAACTTTGGTGTTCGTAAACGATTATTGGAGTACGATGATGTAATGAATGCGCAACGTAAGGCAATCTACAAGAAACGTAAGAATGCTTTGTTTGGTGAGCGCTTGGACTTAGATACAGACAATACGTTCTACGATGTCTCCGACTCAATTGTTTATTCTTACAGCGGAACAATAGATTATGAAGACTTTGATTTGGACTTGTTGAGAATTCTTGGAATTCAATCACCAGTTGATGAAGAAGAATACAAAGCCTTAGACAAGAATGAATTAACCGAGAAAGTATATGCTGCTGCTCGTGAACATTACGACAGAAAGAATGCTAAAATCGCTGAAAAAGCGATGCCTCAAATCAAACATGTGTACGAAACTATGTCAGATAAATACAAGAATATTGTATTTGAATTGACAGATGGTAGAAAAACCATGAACATGATTATTAACCTTGAAAAAGCATACCATTCTGGAGGTGCAGAGATTTCAAGTGCATTGGAAAGAAACTTAACTTTGGGGTTAATTGACAACGAGTGGAAAGAACATTTGCGTGAAATGGATGATCTTCGTTCAGCAGTTCACAATGCTCAGTATGAGCAGAAAGATCCATTGTTGATTTACAAATTGGAGTCTTTCGAATTGTTCAAATCGATGTTGAGCCGATTGGGCAAAGAAACAGCTGAGACTTTAATAAAAATGGACATTCCAGCAGGAACTGAAATTGAAAGCACGAACAATGAAATGCAGCGCAAAAATGCTTATGATAAAGCACAAACGGTGAATCAAAACAATTCTAGCTCTACACAAACTCCTCAATTCGAAGGCAGCCAAGGTTACCAAGAAGCAATGCGTAATTCTGGAACACAAACAATTGAAAAACGTCAACCAGTCGTTGCAGAAGAGAAAATTGGTCGAAATGATGCTTGCCCATGTGGCAGTGGTAAGAAATACAAACATTGTCACGGTAAGTAGTGCATTGAATGGCTAGCGAAATTAAAACGATATCGATAATTGGATCGGGAAATGTTGCCCATCACCTTGGTAAAGCGTTTGCAAATCATGTAACAATAGTATCGGTGCATAGCCGCAATGTTGAGACAGGATCAAAATTAGCCGAAGAACTAGATGGTTATTTTGCAGAAGAAATAGAGAGTATATTACCAGCTGATTTATATTTGGTTTGCGTAAGTGATGATGAAGTCAATACTGTCATTTCACAACTTCCAGAAGATGCTTCAATAGCCTACTCTAGCGGTTCCGTATCAATGAGAGACATTGATAAAAAGAAAAATCTAGGCGTTATCTATCCGCTTCAAACTTTTTCAAAAGAAAGAGAAATAGATTTGTTCCAAGTTCCTTTCTTTATTGAAGCCACGAGTGAAGTTTTTGGTCAGCAACTATTTGATTTATCGTGGTTGCTAAGTCGGAAAGTGGTTTTTGCAAATTCTGAAATGAGACGAAATCTACACTTGGCGGCAGTCATGGTCAATAATTTCGTGAACCACATCGATTTTTTAGCGATGAAATTCCTTAAAAGCAAATCTTTAGAAATGGACTTTTTAAAACCATTGATTAAGGAAACTGCCTTAAAATTACAATCCCTTTCCCCTGAGGCTGCTCAAACAGGTCCTGCGATTCGGCATGACTCTAAAACAATCGCTAATCATATTGAAATGTTGGATGGCGACACGAAAGAAATCTACACGCTTTTAACAGAAAGCATCCAGAAACATCATCAAAAGTGAAGAGTTATAAAGAAATTTTACCACTAATAAGGACCTTCGTTTTTGACGTAGATGGTATTTTGACGAATGGTTCAGTGCTACTTTCTAATGGAGATATGCTCCGATCTATGAATTCCAAAGACGCTTACATTCTGCAATATGCAGCCAAACTAGGATATGGGATTTTTGCAATCACCGGCGGAGATTCAATGGAAGTCAAAATGAGATTGGAAAAACTCGGTGTTAAAGAGGTGATACTGCACGCAAAGAATAAAGTTGAAAGCTATCAAGAATTAGCAAAGAAATACAATCTTAATTTAGACGAGCTACTATATATGGGAGATGACATTCCAGATATGGATCTTTTGAATTTAGCAAAGGTTTCTGTCTGTCCAAATGATGCCGCGATAGATGTAAGAAATATTGTTGATTATGTTTCGCCGTTGAAAGGGGGCGAAGGATGTGTGAGGGACATTATGGAGCAAACTTTACGTGTTCAGAGCAAGTGGCTTTTACCGGAAGCCAAAGAATGGTAGTTATTGGATAGTAACTCTTCCCAATTGAATTTTCTCGCCTGATTTCAATGATATTTGCACGAAATAAATGCCTGATTTTAAATTCGTTGTGTTTATTTCAATCAATTCATTCTGTGGAAATTCATGTGCGATAAGCTCACCAGTAATGCTCACCAATTCAATTGTACTGCCTTCTGTATTTGTAAGATTTTCAATATAAAACGAATTTTTCGCTGGATTCGGATAAATCAAAATATTTGAAGCTAGTAGTTCATTTTCGTAAATCGAAACAATGGATTGAGCAATAGTTGGTGCTTGAGGATCAGGATAGTCTTGGTCCATTCCTATTTTCAAGGCAAAAACAGTTGGACTTTGAACATTTATACTTCTATTCGATCCCACTGCAATTGCCCCATTATCTGAAGTGGCCAGAATTTGTCCAATTTCATCGTCATAACTTCCTGTAATTAGCACGCCTGTATTAAAAGAAAACAATCCATCACTGAAATCAACAACAGCAGCATCTACGCCCGGCCCCGCAGTTTGGGCGTCATCATTTACAATACTAATATAAAGTCTGTTGAATTGTCCGTATTTCGCAATATGCTCATATGATCTATCACCTTGTACATCATACTCAAACGAGAACAATTCATTTCCAACATTATCTGTGCGCAGTCCGTAATCATTGCGTAAACCTGTAGTAGCCGAAATATGATATCCAACTGTAAGAATATTTCCATTGAATTTTTCAACATCATTTATTCGGTAGTTTCCATGAATTCCATATTCTTTCTCCCAATTTAGAGTTCCATCCTTTTTAAAAACAGCTAAATAACTTTTACTTTGAGATGAATCTGAATTCCAAACTGAACCACCAACAACGAATGCAGAATCATAATAATTCACCACTCCTCTAAAACTATCCGGGCCTGGTTTATTGGATTGCATGGTAAACAATGTGTCACCAAATTTATCTAATCGAACAATGTATCCATCCGTTTCTCCATCTGGAGTATTGTACGTTTCGCCTACTATAACATAACTAGAATCTGTAAACTTTATCGCGTCAAACATTTGATCCCAGGCTGATGTCCCGACTTTTTTCTGTGAAATCAAAACCCCAGCGTCATCCATTCGATAGATGTTTAGGTCAATATCTCCAGTTGTCGTTGCATTTGATTCGCCAAAAACATAAAACCCCTCTCCTGTCGTATGAAAAATTCTCTTTGCCGTTTCCGTTTCCGGTCCACCGTAATGATTTACCCAGATATGCTGTCCCATCGAATCAATTTTCAAAAGAAAAGCTTGGGCCGATCCGCTACCAAAACTAGTGGAAGTTCCACAAATCACGTAGGAAGTATCGGGTAATTCAACAACTCCGCTGCCAATATCTTGCCCTGCTCCAACATAATTCTCGTAAAATTTGATTTGAGAATAACTTGTCGAAGTGCACATTGTAATTGCTAGTATGAAAAGTGCTTTTACCATTTTACTGCTAGTCTAAGGTGAATACTTTGCCCACTTCCTTTGTTTGTCAGAGCACCGATTAAATTTTCAGAACCAATGGCGAAATAGAAATGCTTTACAGAATACTGGGAATAGAAACCAACACGGAATTTGGAAAAACCGCCATACAAAGCTTGTACCCCAACTTTCATCCAGGGATAAAATTTATACTCCGCTCCTCCAAAAACCAAAGGATTATAAGCTAAAGTAGTGTACAATCGAACGCCAAAAAAGGACTGAAGATTTTGGTCACTATGTTGATCCACTATTTTTCCAATTTGAACAAATCCCGGCAAAAAACCGGTGATCGTTCTAGTGTCCCTCTTTACACCTAAAGAATCCAAAATTTCCTCTTGTCCGTCAAAACTAAGTACATTGTCACCGAATAGTTGATTGTATTTGAATCCTGAAAATGAATAACTTGAATCGACTGCATACACATCGACATCATTAATGGTCATCAGACCAATATTCTTAAATTGAGCTTGAAAAAATGCCTCGCGCTCATTCAACCATTGCGCTTTGAAACGAAAATCACCATCCAAGCCTATTCCCCATCCCTTATTAAATTTCGCTGAATTGGTCATTTGAATGCGCGAATCCAAATCTAAGACCATATTTGAACCTGACGAATCAGCCGATAATTCACCAAAACGGACAAAGCCTTCCGCATAATCGGTAACGTTGTAATAATTCACTCCCAAGCTTGATTTCAAGTTTTTAGAAACTAAGCCAAATCCTACTTTTTGATAATTAACTAGGTTCGCTTCCGTGCCCGTGAATCGAGCAGTGTCGCCAAGATATCTTTGATTTCCATAAAACGCTAGGCCAAACAAATCATCATTATACGAAATAGACCCATACGACCCTGTTCCTCCGCGAACATAAAATCCGTATTTACCTTTGAGGAAATTCCCTAGATTGTAGTTTTTGTAATCGATTTCACTACTTATTTCTATTCCGAATTTATTGTGTGTTCGGTGCTTGTCCATGCTCGCATCTTTCACGTGAGCATTAATAAAACCTCCGAAAATCAATTTATCAGACATCTGATTTTGAATCGAGGTTCCTGAATAATCAATAATTCCATAGGCTGAAATCTCCGCATTTATTATCGAAGTATCCATTTGAATGGGCAATGAATGCTGACCAAAAACCGCAAACGAATAAAAAAAGAATACTCCAGTAACTAGTTTTATCATAATTCGTTTTGGTAAGTTAGTGAAAGATAAACCTTTGTCGACAAGAAGCTTTTCTCTTTAATTGGAAGCGGTGTATTCAAACTCGTAATTGGATCAGGAGTATTGAAAACACCGGTCACCACCATTTTGGTCCCATTTTGAAGTGCTTTAATTTGTGCTTGATTCAAGTCCCATAAGATTTTATCTTTGGAAGTATATAAACCATACGAATTGGGTATTCCTGTTAATCCTGATTGAATGATTCCCGAATTTGGAATGGTTAAAACCGTTTCATTCAAATCGTTTAGAACCTTGAGCATAATCTTTCCTTTAATCGGAAAACCATTCTCAGTATCGACTATGATTTGGGCTTTTTTAGCACGATCCAATTGCGCTTTGTTTTTTGCGAAATTGACGGCTAAGGTATCTTCAAGAGTCAGCTCATCAAGTCCTACAGTTAAAGGCATTTTCAAGTCTAGATCTAAAATAACGGCGCTCTCAGGAAAAATCTCGTTATTCGATAAAGTATTATTTCCCAGCGGATTAAGTTCGAATTCGTAAATCACTTTAATCTTCGGACCGGCATTTTCTATGAAATCCTCAATATTACTATTCGAACTTGTAAATGAAAAGTTTGTGAAAGATGGAGACAAGGTACTCCAAGCTCCAGTCGCTGAATTGACATTTTGCGCCACATTGATTTGACTTGAATTCAAATGCACTGCCGTACCATTGCTCTTCTCAGTTGTAAGGTCTACGATTTTTATTCGCCCCATCGCCTTAATGCTGTTCGTGATTTTTAAATTCAAATCCACATCTTGCACATCCAGTCCCCCTGAAATCCAATTTTTTAAAATCTCAACATCTGTTTCAACCGTATCTTTTATAATTCTGTTACCGAAATAACCTTTTGCATAAAATAATTCCAGATTCTTAATTTTGGATGTAACTAATGTCACGTTTGATGACGTGCTAATAACACTTGGCCCATTGGGATCAGATGTGACCATTATATTATAGACTAATTTATTGAACGAATTAGAATTTAGCCCTGTGAGATCCATATTTGCATAAGCGACATCAATTGTTTTCGTACCAATGGTAGGATTCGCAACTGATCCTGGTCCAATTGTCAACTGATCGGTAACAATTACACCCGATTTCGTGGTTTTAGACAAGATGATTTTCGCAATAACATTGGTTGGATACGTATTCTTTACAGCTACCTCAATTTGACCTTTTTCAATGTAAATTGTGCTCAATTCTAAATTAGAAAGGGATAAACTTTTTTCTTGAGCATCATCAATAATAGAAAATCCGGGAGGTACGTTAATAGTCAAGCCGTTACTATATGAACTCGTAATGGTAGTATCTGGAATTTCAACCTCCTTCGACAAATCAAAACGAAAAAGTTCTCGTTGTAAATCCAGCTGATAATTACCTGAAGTATTGAGTCCAAGGGTTGAATCATTCACATAGTCGACTAACGTCAAGCTATCATTGATTAGCGGAATCACATAATCGGCATCCCAACTCGCTTTGTCTTTTCTACAAGAAAAAGTGATAGTCGCAAGAAATAGAAAAAGGTAAACAAGTTTCATATATGGATAACGTTAAGCTATGGTTTATCGTTGGGTCATGCTCTCTCAATAATTGTGGCATAACCTTGCCCTACACCGATGCACATCGATACCAAAGCATATTGTTTATTCGTTTTTTGAAGCTCAATAGCCGCTGTATGCAATATTCTAGCACCCGTCATTCCCAAAGGATGGCCCAAAGAAATGGCCCCACCGTTTGGATTGATGCGTGGATCATTATCGGCCAATCTCATTTTTCGTGTACACGCCAATACTTGCGCAGCAAAGGCTTCGTTTACTTCAATTATATCCATTTGGTCCAAAGTTAGACCGGATCTTTTTAGTGCTTTTTCAGCGGCGAAAACAGGACCAATTCCCATGATGCGAGGTTCTACACCTGCTACTGCTCCAGCAACAATTCGAGCTAACGGTTTGAAATTATTCGATTTTACAGCATCTTCCGAAGCTATCAGTAAAGCGGCCGCTCCATCATTCAATCCGGATGCATTTCCTGCCGTAACCGTTCCTCCCTCCTTTTTGAAAGCCGGACGAAGTCCACCTAGCGATTCCATGGTGGTTCCATTTCGGGCGAACTCATCTTTGGTGAAAATGATATCCTCTTTCTTGCGTTGAGGAATATTCACAGCAATAATTTCTTCCTCAAAACGACCTAAGGCTTGCGCTTTTGATGTTTTCTCTTGAGACCAAGCAGCAAAACTATCTTGCGACTCGCGGTCAATGGAATACATTTCAGCTAAATTTTCCGCTGTATTTCCCATTCCATCGGTTCCGTACAATTCCGTCATTTGCGGATTGATAAAACGCCAACCAAAAGAAGAATCGTGCATTTCGGAATCGCGACCAAAAGGAGCTGATGCTTTAGAAATGACCCATGGTCCGCGTGTCATATTTTCTACTCCACCTGATATATATACTTCACCGGCTCCGTCTTTTATTGCTCGTGCCGCATTAATCGTTGCCGCCATTCCAGACGCGCACAAGCGATTAATCGTTTCTCCGCCAATTTCAATGGGTAAACCAGATAAAAGTCCGGCCATTCGAGCAACGTTTCTATTGTCTTCTCCAGCCTGATTGGCACAGCCAAAAAGAATATCTTCGATTTGCTTCGGATCAAAATTGGGATGTTTTGCAATTAAATTCTTAATAACATGGGCTGCCATATCATCTGGCCTGATTGTTGAAAGGGTTCCACCGAAATTACCAATTGCGGTTCTGAGTCCATCGACAATGTATACTTGTTTTGACATATTTATTTTAGGTATGCAACAAAAATAAGGACAATTATCCGTGTTGAAAACTTTCGAAAATATAAACGATGATTATTTCTTATCTTGCCATATCTAAATACAATTAAACTATGAAGGATAAATTAATAGCTTTTGCTGTTTTTTGCATTCTCTTTGGCACCAACCTATCTGCCCAAGAAGATCTAACGCCAGCCGAACAAGCCTATCGAGATTCTATTGCGAATCTGAATGAAGTGAACGAAGCGATCGCTCAATCACAAGAAGCTTACAACATAGGAATTCAAAAGTTCTCCTCTAATAATTATGAAGGCGCTTTACGCGATTTTTCGAAATCAATCAGCATTGATCCTAATTTCACCGCCGCTTATTATAATAAAGGTGTATGTGAAAATGAACTTTCGAAGTACAAAGAAGCAGCTTCAACCCTGTCAACTCTTCTTAAAAAGGACCCGAGTTATTCTAAAGCATATTTCCAGAGAGGTAGAGCTTATCAAGGTTTGAATGATTATTTAAATTCCGAAAACGATTACATGGAGTCGATTAAGATTGACCCAACGAACCCAAAAGCTCATTACAACTTCGGAACGCTTAAATTCCTTCAACAAGATTATGAAGGAGCTTTAAAATCTTTTTCAAAAACCATTGAATTGGATGAAGAATTTGTACTTGCATATAACGACAAAGGCAGTTGTTATCGAATGCTGGAGAAATATCCGCAGGCTGTAGCTCAATATGAAATTGCAATCAGAAAAAATCCGAAGTTGGCCTTTGTGCTCAATAATTTGGGAACGACCAAAAAGAAGATGAAAGATTACAACGGTGCAATTGCTGCGTTTAACCGTGCAATTTCTGTAGATGGTCAATTTTACATGGCCTACAATAATCGAGGGACTGCGTTAATGGAGCAAAATAAACTAGACGATGCCGAAAAAGATTTTCAAAAAGCTTTGAGTATCAAAAGTGATTATGCGGTGTCTTTAAACAATCTGAGTGCCATTAGTTTGTTGAAAAAAGAATTCAACGAAGCTTTTAAATATGCTGAAAAAGCGATTAAAGCAGACAATGGATATGCAAATGCTTATGTAAATCGCGGTATGGCTTTGGAGATGCTTCGTGACCAAAATGGTGCATGTGAAAGCTGGAAGAAAGCAGCTGAATTGGGGAGCGCTCAAGGAAAGCAATATTATTCAAGCAACTGTAACGACTAAACCAAGAAAGATGAAATTATTAATAGGCACATTTTGTATAGGCTTAATCTCTTTCAGTGGATTAAGTCAAAACGTAGAATTTAAATCCTCTAATTTCAAAACGGATAAAGACGGATTCAAAAAGGCCGAGGACGCCATAGACAAGGGTGACGAGTATTTTGAATTGGCAAATGCCGCTTTTTTCGAAGTAAAACCGCTTGGACTGAATTACGACTTGGCAGCTAAACAATATGCTGTAGCTCAGAAGTTTAATCCTAATAACGCTGAATTGAACTTAAAAATTGGAATTTGTTACGGCAATGGAACCTACCCTGAAAAGTGTATTCCTTATATTAAAAAAGCAAATGAATTAGATCCGGCATGTGATCCTTTCCTACCCTATTATTTAGGATATGCTCAACAATTGGAAGGGGATTTTTCAGCCGCAACGAAATCGTATGAAAAATTTGAAAACGAGTATAAGAAAGCTGATAATTTCAGTAAATTCGTTTCCCAACGTAAGAAGGAATGCAAAACAGGGCGAGATTTAATTGGAGCTCCTATTCGTGCTTGGGTTGACGCTGTTCCAGAATTGAATACGGAATACAACGATTTTGCGCCAAGTATTTCTACGGATGGTAGTGAATTGATTATGTCATCTGATCGTCCGAATGGACATACAGCTAATGAAGTCGGCGGGTATGACGCTGATATCTACACATCATCTTTAACCCGCGGGAAATGGTCTGCACCAAAAGGAATTCGTGGAAATGTGAACACGGAACAAAACGATATTTCCAATAATCTAAGCTACGACGGCACAAAAATGCTACTGCACCGAGAAGAAGATGGGCAATTGGATATTTTTGAATCTACCTTGAGAGGTATTGATTGGTCCGCACCCGTTCGAATGGCAAATGCTATTTCTTCGAACCGAAGCAACGATTCATATGCGTCCTATTATCCAGATGGATGGAGTATCTATTTTGCAAGAGATAATGCAAATCGTTCGAATGGAACTGAAATCATGTATTCTGCCATGCAAAGTAAAATCCAAAAAGATTACATGGCTGGTCAAATGATTTCTGTGGTTAATTCTAAATTTAATGAAGGACCGATATACTGTCATGTCGATGGTGAAACGATGTATATTGCCTCAAATGGTCACGAAACAATTGGCGGATATGACATTTTCGTTTCTCGTAAAGTACAAGGACAATGGTCTAAGCCAGTCAACATGGGGTATCCGATTAACACTCCGTACGATGATTTCTTTTTTGCATCCACTGCTAATGGGAAATTCGCCTATATCGCTTCGAATCGTACTGGAGGAAAAGGTGGATATGATATTTACAGAGTCACTTTCTGGGGACCGGAAAAGAAACCTTTGGTAGATGGAGAAGATTATTTGTTGGCCAGTATCATTATGCCAATGAAAGAAGCTCAGGTGGAAGAAACGGTAGATATTAATAGAAAATCATTTACAGTATTTAAAGGAGTTACGATAGACGCGATGACAAAGAAAGCTGTTGAAGCGGAGATTGAAATTACAGATAACTCCTCTGGAAAGGTGATCGAAACATTCACTACAAATAGTGCAACAGGTAAATTCATTATTACATTGGCTTCGGGCAAAAACTACGGAATTGCCGTAAAGGCAAAAGATTACCTCTTCCATTCTGAGAATTTTGACATTCCAAACGGGGCGGCAGATAACTTAGTCAACAAAACAATTGAGTTGAAAAATGTGGCCGTTGGAAATAAAATCACATTGAAAAACATCTTCTTTGATGTGGGAAAAGCGAATTTGCGCTCTGAATCAAACGCTGAATTGGATCGATTGGTCAAACTAATGAATGATGTGCCTTCTTTAAAAATTGAGATCGGCGGTCATACAGACAATACGGGTTCTGCAAGTATAAACGCTAAACTTTCACAAGATAGAGCAGATGCAGTTGTAAATTACCTCAAAGGAAAAGGAGTTTCTGCAGCTCGTATGAATGCGAAAGGATATGGTGATTCCATGCCCGTTTCAACAAATTCTACAGCATATGGACGTCAGGAAAACAGACGTACTGAATTTGAGATCAAAGGGAACTAAGATTTTTAAATAGAAATGCAAAGGTCTGACGGAAGTTTGGCCTTTTTTTTAGGGACAATATTTTATTTGAATTAAAGTCAAGCATTTTATCTTAAAAAGGCAATTCTGATGCAGAAAACGATTTGATTTCAATTATTTCTGTAGAAACATAAGCTTTCAATCGCAGCTGATTCAAGGAGACAAACTTTCTATTAATGCGATAGCCATCAGTAACACCATTGTTCAAAACCCTTTTCAGTTTCCTCAATGGTTTGTAATATTTGTTGACACAATGCGGCAATTGATAGAATTCTCCCTTTCCATCTGCAACGATATAGTGTAAATCTTGAAATCTATATTTAATCAGTAATCTGTCCATATCAATTGTGTAACTTGAAATTACTGTTTTTAGTCATTAAATCTGGATTTTGTGCTACATTTATGGGGTATATCACTACGTTGTGCAACATGCTAAAAGCGACCCGAAACGATTATGAGACATACGTTTTAAAAAAGAAATTATGAGCAACATAACACAAAACATAAAATCATACAAAATCGTATATCCTCAGATATATTCATACATCCTACCTGAAC
>ERZ887851.2290-NODE-2290-length-15137-cov-10.674314_pt1 | contig 15137 bp, 15 predicted proteins | sample MGYA00521100_ERZ887851 | MGnify/ENA primary metagenome ERZ887851 (study PRJEB32303, sample SAMEA104408602) | aquatic metagenome | biome: Brackish water; feature: Pelagic; material: water | place: Baltic Sea | collected 2014-06-06T16:11:00 | depth 11,444 m ...
ATCGACAACATGCCCGCATTCTTCCCCAATGCGCAGCAGCTCGGTTTTCTCTGCAGGCGACAGGATGATCCTTTCCGTCGGTATGCGAGCCCGTAAGATCGTGATCTGGGCCTTCAACAGTCTCAGTTGCGCATTGTGCCGCGGCATGAAGAACTGGTTCAGGAAAACCAGAAGGAGGGATACTGTCGAATTCATCTTGCCGGGCTCCACTGCGGCGTTTAAAAAAATGGCGCTACGTCAAGGTGATAGGGCTTGCATACATTTTGGCACCCCTCTTAAGAAAGCGAAAAACGTAGGCTCTTTGGGATGGTATCCATCTAGTCAGGGTAGGGGGCCTGTCGTAGCTTTTTCCATCTTGGTGCTCCGCATGATCACGGTTCGGCACGCTGCTGAGCCGGTTCATAATAGCCTCCTGATCAACCGTAAAACCGCACGCGGCGTTTCGCCTAAGCCCGCAATGGTTGCCTCTGACACGAGAGAGAGTTGGGTGCTAGGTTGGCTCCCTCCGCCACAAACCATTCGCAAACCCGAGACGAGGCCCCAGCGTGGGCCTTTTTTCTTTTTGTTTCAAAGGGGTTTAGCGAGGCCATCCGACTTTCGGAGACTGACCGCTCGTCCAAAATTGGTCTCCGAACGCCCCGCGTCTCTTTTCACCCGCCCTTCACCCAAATCGAGACGCATTCAAAAATGTATGTCTTTTCAGATGCTTGCCGAAAATAGGTTGCGCCGCAGTTGAAGCGGGCTCGACCGCTATCAATGCGAACAGAGACACTCGAAGGCGGCGTGGTTGTGCGCGTTGGTGCGAAGTCTTGATGGGAACAGGACCCCATCTCCATGCCAACCGCGATTGGCGGATTGGCGCCCGAGCATCGAGGAGCCGACATTCGCTGCGGCCTGAACGAACGACTGGGGTGCGGACTTTTCCGACATTGACCTTTAGCCATACTGCTGACGCAGCACTTGTTCGCAGTTGCGGCGGAACACTTTTGGCGACGCATCGGTTTTCACCAGAGCGGCCATTGCGAGGGTCAAAATCGGATCTTCTCAAACCACCCTTTCGCTGCCCACCGGTCAAACAATCGGGTCGCGGACAAAGCTCCAATTCGCTGCAAGCGCATGTCAGGCTGCTTTCCCGCGCATTCCGGAGCTAGGCGGTGGGTCGCAAGTCTCTGAAGGCCATGACGGCGGCACATAGAGACAAATAGAAACAATCGGATTGCTGCTCCATTGGGAGCAGTGAGGTTACCTCCTGGTTTACCCACGCCTGACCTTGGCGCGCCGCGCTCTGGATAACAGGTCTGAACCCTATCTGCCGGGTTCTGCAGTCTGGACCGATGTCTGAAATTTTCCGTTGAGCCCAAACTTCGCCAGAACGTTGCTCAGAACTTGTGCATGCCGTGGTTCTCGATGCTTTGCCCGTCATGCAGGCATAGCCCATCATTGACTTATTTTCGATATTTGACGATATGTTGAAAAAGCTTGGAGGGAAATGACGTGATGGCTGTAGACCAGTCCCCGGTTCCGCGCCTCAGCGCAAACAACATCCAAAAGTCCTTTGGTAATCTGCATGTTTTGAAGGGCATCACGTTGGATGCTCTGGAGGGGGATGTTGTTTCCATCCTCGGCGCGTCTGGTTCTGGGAAAAGCACATTCCTGCGCTGCCTGAACTTTCTGGAGCGTGCGGACGCGGGACAGATCACCATCAATACCCAGACCATCGATCTGGACGCCAAGCCAACCAAGGCGATGGACGCCGAAATAAGGTCGCTTCGGGCCCACACCGGTTTCGTGTTCCAAAGTTTCAACCTCTGGACCCATCTGACCGTGCTGGAAAACGTCATGCAGGGTCCGCTCCACGTTCTGGGCAAGTCCAAGGCCGAGGCGCGCGAAGAGGCTGAAGCTGTGTTACAACGTGTCGGCATGTTTGAACGCAAGGATTATTATCCCGCTCAGATCTCCGGCGGCCAGCAACAGCGTGTTGCCATTGCGCGGGCGTTGGCAATGGACCCGGATGTGTTGCTTTTTGACGAGCCGACATCGGCGCTGGACCCGGAACTGGTAGGCGAAGTGCTCAAGGTCATGCGCTCACTTGCCGAAGAGGGGCGCACAATGCTGGTGGTTACTCACGAGATGAGCTTTGCACAGGATGTGTCCAGCAAGGTCGTATTCCTGCATCAGGGCGAAGTTGATGTAATTGGCTCACCCGGGATTGTGTTCAAAGAGGGCGCGTCTGAGCACTTTGATAAATTCCTGGTCAACACGCGCCACTGACCTCACAATTCTTTGGTCATCCAGACTACAGTGGGACTGTTCGCAACATCGAATTCCTCGCGCCCCGTTTCATGATATCCAAAGGCGGCGTAGATCGCGAGATTACGCGCCATCTTGTCGCTCGTACAAAGGCGCATGGCATTTCGGCCGACGGCATGTGCCCGGTCCTTTGCAAAGGCCAGCAGACGTTGCCCAAGCCCTTTTCCCTGATGGTCAGGGTGCACTACTATGCTGTAGACAAGCATTGCTTTGTCCTGAGTTTCCAGAACAATTGCCGCGCATGGCACGCCATCAACAGCCAGTAGCCATACGTCACTGGCCACAATGCTTTCGCCGTAGTCTTTCTGCATAGGCGTCGGCGCGCGCGCCAAAAGCGGGATGTAGCCTTCATAGGCTGCCCGCGTCAGCGCGATCACATCGTCGATATCCGAAAGTGTCGCCTGCCTGATGGTGACGTCTTCGATCATGAGGCAACCTCTATGGCGCCGTCACGTTACCAGCACCTTCCCAGCAGGTTTGACCAAGTTCTCTTCGCCCATGTGCTTCATCAAGTGCTTTTCCACACGGATCAACACGCGAGTCAGCAGGAAAATCAGGATCATGTATATGATCGTCGCGGTGATGAACCCCTCATAGGCAAGGTAATAGCGCGCGTTCAGTTGCCGACCCGCCCCTAGAATATCGATCACCGTGATAGTCGAGGCAATCGCCGTGCCATGCAGCAGAAAGATCGTCTCGTTCCCCCACATTGGAAAGCAACGCCGAATTGCCGATGGCAGAATGATGTGACGCAACGCCCCCCAGCGCGACATGCCGATCGCTGTGGCCGCCTCGACCTCGCCGCGTGGCACGGCGTCTATGCCACCCCGGTAAATCTCGACTTGATAGGCCGCTGAATTGATCGAAAACGCGATCAGTGCGCACCACCAAGGCTCGCGCAGATAGGGCCAGAATACGCTGTCGCGGATAAACTCGAACTGCGCGAGACCATAGTAGATGATATAGGCCTGCACCAGCAAGGGCGTGCCGCGAAACACATAGACAAAAGCAGTGACCAATTGTGAGCCGATGGGCATCCGCTCGGCCTTGATGATGGCCATGGGCAGCGCAAGCACCATCCCGATCGCCAGCGCCAGAAACACCAGCGACAGAGTGTTGAGCAAGCCGTTGTAAAACAGCTCCCAGTTTTGGGCGATCAGAACGAAATCGAGCGGCGCGCTGGTTTCACTGAACTCTGCCAGGGCCGTGAAGAAATCCGCGACAGGGTCTGTTTCGACATCCGGGTTCATGCGCCTGCGGGCCTCCGTCCGACGGTATAGCGCCGTTCAAGCCAGCGCAGCACCAGTTCCGAGATGAAGGTCAGGATCAGGTAGATGACCATGACCGCAAGAAAGAAGGTGAAGGGATTGCGCGTCGTGCGTCCGGCGGAAAGCGCGTACCAGACGACGTCCTGCAAACCGATGATTGACACAAGTGCGGTGGTCTTAAGCAACACCATCCAGTTTACCCCAAGGCTAGGGATCGCATAGCCCATCAACTGCGGCAATGTGATGATGCGAAAGCTCTGCACCGGCGTCATGCCGATCGCGGTCGCCGCCTCGAACTGTCCTTTGGGAATGGATTGATAGGCGCCGCGAAAGGTCTCCGTCATATAAGCGCCAAAGATGATGCCGATGGTGATCGTGCCCGCGACGAACTGGTTGATCTCGATGTAATCCCACAGGCCTGTCCACTGGCCGATGTTGTTCAGCAGGGTCTGCCCGCCGAAATACAGCAGCAGCATCATGCAAATGTCCGGGATCGAACGCACGATCGTGGTATAAGCGTTGGCCGCGCGCAACCCTGCGCGCGACCCGCCAAGTTTTCCCCATGCCCCCAGAAGCCCCAGCGCCACGGCCACCACCAGCCCTGACAGCGCGAGGGTGATGGTGGTCAATGTGCCTTGCAACAGCAGGCCGCGATACGCCCAGAGGTCTTCCATGGCAGGGGGTCCTTTCGGTCAGACTTTGGGGATCAGGAGTCCGGGCCGTAGATGTCGCGCCCGAAGTATTCCATGCTTAACTCCTGATAGGCCCCGGAGGCCCGGATCGCCTGGATTGCAGCGTTGATGTTTTCACGCAGATCATCCTCACCCTGGCGCACGGCGATCCCAATGCCTTCGCCAAAACAGTCGAAGTCATAAAGATCGTTGGCCACCGGTGCGAAGGAGGCATTGGCCGGGTCCGACTTGATCCACTCTTCGCCGGGGATCGTATCGACGAGGACCGCATCAATCCGCCCCGATTGCAGATCGAGGTAGGCTTCCTCCGAGGTCTGGTACTGACGCATTTCCGCATCCGGGAACAGCTTCTGGATGTAGCATTCATGCGATGTGGCGCGCTGCACGCCGATTGTCTTGCCCGCCGTCCCTGCGGCATCTGCGGTGGCAATGGTTGTGTCGCCCGGCGCAATAAGTGCTGAGGCGGAATAGTAGTACCGGTCGGTAAAATCGACCTGTTTCATGCGGTCTTCCGTGATCCCCATTGACGACACGATGGCGTCGAACTTGCGCGCCTGAAGACCGGGGATGATCCCGTCCCAGTCGATATCGACGAACTCGCAAGTCATGTCCATCTCGGCGCAAAGCAGGTTGGCGATGTCGATGTCGAATCCGGACAACGTGCCGTCAGGCTCCAGCACATCGAACGGCGGGTAACCCGATGAGACGCCGACACGCAGCACCTCCTGTGCCACAGCAATTTGCGCGCTAATGCCGACGAGCGCGGCGGTGGCGAAAGCCAGTGTTTTCTTGTGGATAGTCATGGTCTTAACTCCTGTTGGTTGATTTCGATTTGCTCGACAGGGCCTTGTGATGCTGCCTGCCTTCAGGGGAGGTTCGCTTAACTTCGCATTATGATGGCGTCGGGATCGTAAGGGGCGGCTGCCAATACTTTGACCGCGCGGGGGGTGCCCAGAATCTCGATAGTCAGGTCACTCTGTGCGTCGGTATGGGGTGCCAGCAGGTACCCTATCGCGACACTTGCACCAACGCGGTGGCCGTAAGCGGGCGAGCTGATGTAGCCCACGACCTTGCCATTTTGCTCAATCGGCTCGCCGCCCCAAGGGTCGGCATCATCGGCGTCAATGCGAAAATAGCGCAATGCGTATCGCTTAGGCCCTGATTTGCTGGCGATTGCCGCTTCGCGCCCTACAAAATCACCCTTGTCGAGCTTCACAAGACGGTCCATCGAGGACTCCCACGGCGTGTAGTCGGGGCTGTATTCCAGCCCCCAGGCACCATATCCTTTTTCGATGCGCAGGGCGTTCAGCGCACGAATGCCCGCTAGGGTAACGCCAAGGTTCTTTCCCGCGTCCAGCAAGGCCTGCACCAACGCCAAATGATCGCTTGGCGGCACCCAAACCTCGAACCCCTGTTCGCCGGTATAGGCGACCCGGATCAGCAACGCGTCCTTGGCGGGGCCAAGGTCGATCCGACCGCCGCGCCCGTATTTCCAAACATCCCTCGACAGGTCCGCGTCGGTCAGCCGCGACAACAATGCGCGCGAGTTCGGGCCAGAGACCGACAGACCGCACAGGTCGCGCGTGAGGCTGGTCACTTCCACGCCCTCTGCGGGCAGATACGCCTGCCAATAGCGGTGATGCATCCGGTCAACGGTGCCGGAACCGATCAACAGGTAGTTATCCTCGGCCAGTCTCAGCACAGAGTACTCGCCCTCAACCCGCCCCCTGGGATTCAGCATCGCGGTCAGAGTAAGCTGCCCATCACGGGTCGGAATACGCCCGGCCATGATATGGTTGAGCCAGTCAAACGCACCCGGTCCCTTTACGGACTGTTTGCCGTAGGTAGAGATATCGATGAGGCCAACGCCAGCAGCCAGCGCCTTGCACTCATTGCCCACATGCTCAAACCAGTTTGGACGGCGATAGGTCAGGCTATCTTCGGCCCTGACCCCTTCGGGCGCAAACCACAGGGGAAATTCCACGCCGTCACTGGCCGCAAACACCGCCCCTTTGGATTTGTAAAACTCATAGGCAGGTGTCGTATCGACGGGCCGTCCCGCAGGCCGGTCCTCATAGGGATACATCGTTTTGAACCGGGTCGAATACATGTCGCCCGTGCGCGCCTTGACGTAGTCCTTGCCCGCCCAGCGGCCATAGCGCGCGACGTCCCACATCGCGACATCCAGCGGCGGCTCGCCCTCGGCCATCCACTGGGCGATCACAAGGCCGATGCCCGCGGCTTGGGTAAAGCCCGTCATCACCCCGTTGGCGCACCAGTAGTTCGGCACGCCGGGATAGGGGCCAACCAGTGGGGCAAGATCAGGCGAGAACATGATCGGCCCGTTGATCACCCGCTTGACGCCCGCATCACCCATGACCGGCACAGACTCCACCGCCTGCATCAGGTTGCGTTCGATCCGCTCAAGCGCATCGGGCAGCAGTTCGTGGCCGAAATCGAGCGGTGTGCCGTTCTCTGACCAATGGGTCGCTGTGTCTTCATATACGCCCAGCAGCAGCCCTCTGCCTTCCTGTCGCATGTAATATTCCGCATCCGCGTCGCCAATCAGCGGCAGCTCGTGGCCCATAGCCGCCACTTCGGCGATCTCGTCTGTCACGAAGTAGTGGTGCTCTAGCGGCATCATTGGCAGGTAGACCCCCGCCAGCGCGCCGACTTCACGCCCCCAAAGGCCTGCGGCATTGACGATCCGCTGCGCATGGATGGTGCCGTTCGGTGTGACGACATCCCATGAGGTATCGGGTCGTTGGTTTGTCTCAATCACCGGTGTGTGGCGATAGATTTCGGCCCCGCCGTTCCGCGCACCAATCGCCCAGGCATTGGTTGTTCCGGATGGGTCCACGTGTCCATAGCTCGGCTCGAACAGCGCGCCCTTGATGGTCGCGGGGTCAAGGATCGGGGCCTTTTTGGCCAGTTCCTCAGGCGAGAGCCAGTACGTCTCGACGCCATTGCGGCGATGCATGGCATGGTGCCGCTTCATCTCGTCAATGCGATCATCGGTGCGAGCCAGGGCAATCTCGCCCACATGGTGAAAGCCGCAGGACTGGCCGGTTTCGGCCTCCAGCCTAGCATACATTTCAAAGCCGTATTTGTGCAGCCAAGCGGCATTTGCCCCGCCGCCAAAAGTACCGACGCCGCCCGCAGCGTGCCATGTCGAACCGGCGGTCAACTCGGTCCGTTCAAGCAACACGCAATCGGTGATGCCCGCCTTAGTCAGATGATAGAGAATTGCGGCACCCACTACGCCGCCCCCAATCACCACAACATCGACGGTCGTTTTCATCAGCCCTTAGCCCCCACCGGATTGCGCAGGATGCCGAGGCCCTCAATCTCGACCTCGACCACGTCGCCCTCGACCAGCCAGCGTGCCGGATCATGCGCCGCCGCCACGCCCGCAGGGGTGCCGGTCGCAATAATGTCGCCGGGGCGCAGGGTCATGATGCGCGACAGGAACGAGATGCACTCGGCCACTCCAAAGATCATGTTCTTTGTGTTTCCGTCCTGAAGTGTCTCTCCGCCCACGCGAGCTTGCACGCGCAGGTTCATCAAATCGTTGATGTCGTCCATCAACGTTATCGACGGCCCGCAGGGCGCGAAGGTATCGATCGCCTTGCCGCCGGTCCAAAGCTGATTGGCAAGCTGAAGGTCACGCGCGCTCACATCGTTCAGCACCATGGCCCCGGCCACATGATCCAGCGCATCGGCCACTTCGATATAGCGGCCAGATTTGCCGATCACGACGGCAAGTTCGGCCTCGTAATCCACCTTTTCCGTATCCAGCGGCGGTATAATCGTGTCGGTCGACCCGACCAGGGAATTGGCGTACTTCGCAAAGAAAATGGGGGCAGAGGGAGGCTGCGCGCCCACTTCCTCAGCGTGGTCATGGTAGTTCAGACCGATGCAGATAATTTTTTCAGGGTCCGGGATTGGCGGGCCGATATGGAGGCTTTCCAACGCGTCCACGTGTCCCTGCGCGGCAAGGCTTTCGCGCTTGCCCAGAACCTGAGCTTCCAACCCATCGGGAATGCCATGGTCAAGCAACGCACGCACAGAACCCACAGGCGTTTCCCATCCAATCGCCGCCGTAACGGCAGCCAGATCAAAAACCTCACCGTCAATCTCAAGCCCGCCGCGCCACGCGCCCGGGGCGCCAAAACTCATCAACCGCATCATGTGAATGTAATCTCGATTGTGCCAAAGGGTCCAAAGTTCGCCTTCAGGTGACTTCCCGGTTTCACAGCAACCGATTTGACCGGCGCGCCGGTTATGATGATATCGCCCGCCTTGAGCGATCCGCCCAGACCATCCAACTCGGGCAGCTTGTTAGCCAGCCACGCCAGCGGTTCCGCCGGGTGGCCCATGACGTCACCGGCAGGGGCAGATTGGGTTTCGCCGTCCACCTCCATAGTCAGGGTAATGGCCGCCAGATCAACGTCTTTAGGATCAAGGGAGGTTTCGCCCAACACGACGTACCCGGCACCGGCATTGTCAGCCAATGAATCGTTGGCCTTGGCCCGCATCGCGCCGACCCGGCTGTCAATCACCTCGATGGCGGCCATCACCCGCGAAGATGCCGCCAAAGCATCGGCCAGTGTCACGCCCGGCCCTTCAAGCGGAAAGGCCAGTTCAAATGCCAGCTCAGGCTCGGCACGTGTGTCGCTCAGATGGTCAATCGGCAGCGGCTGGCCCGCCTGCACGAACATGTTGTCCATAAGGATGCCGAAATCTGGTCCGGTCATGCCGTACATCTTCTGCATCGTCTCAGAAGTGAAACCGATCTTGTGACCCGCGGGCTTGCCCCCATCCGCAATCAGCAAATCGACCAGCTTGCGGCGAATGCGGTAGGCATCCTCGAACGCATAGTCGATGCTTTCGCTGGGCGGGATCATGCCCTCGCCGGATTTGAGTGCCGCATGCAGTTGTGCGGCAAGATCACTGTGTTGCGCGTCACTCAGCTTCATTTCGCCACCTCGACCCAATCGGCATAGGCCGGATCTTCGCCGCGCACTGCCTTGGTAAACACCTCTTGGATTTGCGTCCCTATCGGCCCGGGAAAGGCCACCTCGCGCCCATCAACGGACTGCACCGACGTCACCTCAGACGCTGTCCCACAAACAAAAATCTCATCCGCAATGTAGAGATCAGACCGAGAGATTTGGCTCTCACGCACCTCATAGCCCAGATCGTTTGCAATCCGTTTGACGGTGTCCTGCGTGATCCCCTCAAGCCCGCCCGCCGATAAGGGCGGCGTATGGATCACGCCACCACGCACCATAAAGATGTTCTCGGCCGTGCACTCCGCCACCATCCCAGCCGTGTTGAGCATGATGCAGTCGTCATAGCCCGCCGCATAGGCCTCGGCCTTGGCAAGCGAAGAATTCACGTAATTACCCGTCGTCTTGGCCATGGGCGGCATGATGTTGTGATCGTGACGGCGCCAGGAGGATACCATCATCCGCACCCCACGCGCGTTGGCCGCATCCCCGCGTACAGAGGCCCATGGCCACGCCATGATGGCGATGTCGACCTCGCACGGTCCGGTGTCGAGCCCCATATGACCGTATCCGTAGTAAGCCAGCGGGCGAATGTAGCAACTGTCGAGGCCCGTGGAGCGGACGACATCCAGACAGGCGTCGACAATCTCGGGCACCGAATAGGTGATCGGCATATTCAGGATTTTGGCCGAGCGGTAGAATCGCTCGATATGCGGGGTCAGCCGGAACACCCCCGGCCCGTCCGCAGTCGCATAGGCGCGCAGGCCCTCGTAGATGCCAGTGCCGTAATGCAACGTGTGCGTTCCAACGTGGACCCGGGCGTCATCCCAGTCCACCAGAGTTCCATTCATCCAGATTTTTGGCGTTGGTGTGAGTGGCATTTTGCTCCCCGGTTGCTTTTCCGACTTAACTGGCTCAAGCATTGGGCGGCAATTTCAAGTTGTCAAATTATTTTCGACATTTTAATGATTATTGAAATTTTAAGCAATAACAGCCCATTTTGCGCGCATCTCACCGCCGCAGCGCGTGGCAGACAAAGGAATGAACGGCACATGCCAGAATCAGAGACCCTCACCGATATCGCGTATCAACGTGTCCGCGCAGATATTCTGAACGGGTCACTGGCGCCCGGATCGCCCTTGCAGTTCGTGCACCTGCGAGAGACGTACGGCACCAGCATGGGCGTCTTGCGCGAGGCGTTGACCCGTCTCGCCTCCGAAGGGTTGGCGGTCAGCAAATCCCAGCAGGGGTTTCGCGTCGTCGATCTCTCCCTGCAAGACCTGATTGACCTGACCGACTCCCGCATCCTGATCGAAACGGCCGTGCTGCGCGACGCAATTGGCTGCGGAGATATTGAGTGGGAAACCCGTGTCGTGTCCGCGCATCATAGGCTTGAGCGGACAGACAAGCATATCGACGGCGACGAAAACAGCGTGACAGAGGCCTGGACCCTAGCTCATCAGCAGTTCCACATGGCGCTGCTCAGCGCCGCCCCAAACAAACGCCTGATGGGCTTTGCCGAAAGCCTGCGGGCCGCGGCGGAACTCTATCGCCGCTGGTCGATGCCTTATGAGGCGGTCAAGCGCGACGTACCTGCCGAGCATCGCAATATCATGGAATTGTCACTGAACCGCGATGCAGATGCAGCGGGTGCAGCCTTGGCCCACCACCTGTCCTTTACCCGCGACCTGATCGTCAAGGGCAACGCAGAGGTCCGCCAATGACCCCACGGTTCCGCATGCCCGCAGAGTGGGAGCCGCATCAGCGCACCTTCATTGGCTGGCCCTGCCGGGACTGGTCCTGGGGCGAAACTTTGGAACAAGGCCGCGATGAGTTTGCCGCCGTCGCCAACGCTATTGCCGGGTTCGAGCCGGTCACGATGGTCTGCACCAATGAAGCGCAAGCCGTCGATGCCCGGTCCCGTCTGTCGGAAGCTATCGATATTCTGGTGCGCCCGATGGATGGCTCGTGGTTGCGCGACAACGGTCCCCTTTTTGTGACCGACGGCACGTCCCTGCACGCGCGTCACTTCAAATTCAACGCCTGGGGCGAACGCCATGCCGACCGCGACCGCGACGCCCGTTTGGGTCGGTCCATCGCCGAACATATGGGAGTACCCGTCACCCCGATCGACATCGTGCTGGAAGGTGGCGCTATTACGCTCGATGGTTCTGGCACGCTCATCGCGCCCGAAGGCTGCGTGCTGCACGAAACGCGCAACTGGCACCTGACCAAAATGCAGGTCGAAGCCGGGATGAAAGAGGCCCTTGGCCTCGACCGGATCATCTGGCTACCCGAAGGCCTCGCCCAGGATCAGGCCCGCGACCCCGAGCGGATGTATTACGGCACGGACGGTCATATCGACCTTTTCATGTGCTATATCGGCGTGAACAAAGTGCTGATGCTTTCGGTGCCCGAAGATGATCCAAACGCCGAAACCCTCGCCAAAAGCCGCGCCATTCTCGAAAGCCAAGGCGTCGAAGTCGTGGACTTCCCGCATATGTCCGGCTTCATGGCGGGCGAGAATTACATCATCGCGCCCTATATGAACTTCTACATTTGCAACGGCGCCGTGATCATGCCCCACGCCGGTGAAAATCCTGAGGAGGACGCCGCCGCCCAAGCCGCGCTGCAATCACATTTCCCCGACCGTGAGGTTATTTCGATCCAAATGCGCGCGGCTCCCATGCAAGGCGGCGCGATCCACTGCCTGACACAGCAAATGCCGGCGGTCGCCTCAGCCTGAGGGGGTCGCCTGGGCGGCGCCATGCGCTTTCATTTCGTGAAGATGCTCTTGCGACCATCGATTGATAGCTTTGATCATTGGTAGACTACTCCGTCTTAGTGTCAGGACTCATATCCAATAAATGACAGTTGCGGCGAGGGCGATTACGGAAACTAAGACTTTGGGGCATTTCTCTCAGAAGTCGCCGCGCAGAACTTTCCGTATGCCGAGACGAACATCGCCATGCATCAGGGTGAGCAGGAGAAATTCCTGGAGGCGCTCGATAAATGATTGCCGACCCATCAATGACCCTACGTGAAGGAATGACGACATGACGCAATGGATTGACGCATGTTCCACCGACGATATCGATGAAGAAGACCTGATCACGTGGGAGCACGACGGCCACACTTATGCGATTTACAACACCGAAAAAGGCTTTTTTGCCACCGATGGCATGTGCACGCATGAAGAACAAAGCCTCGCCGATGGGCTGGTCATTGATTGCGTGATTGAGTGCCCATTGCACGGTGGGCGATTTGACGTCTGCACAGGCAAGGCCCTGTCGGCACCCGTCAGCGTGGACCTCAAAACCTATGAAGTAAAAGTCGAAAACGGCCGCATTTTTGTGAATATACGTTAGCCTGACGTGTGTTACGCGATGCATTTCTGGGTCTTGAGGGCCGAAAGGTGACTATGTTCCTAAACTTCGCAGACTTATCCGAGCTACCTGCTGACGGGCGCATCGCGTTGTCAGCGCTGTGAAGGATCATTACGCTGCGACGACCTTGGAACTGGCGACGCCCATTTAGTTTGTGCAAGTAGTTGTTTTGCTTTGCAATTACGATGTTTTAGAGGATGAGAACAATTGTTAAGAACGAGATATTGATGAATAAAATAGACTTCACGCTGAGCGCTCTTGACCGTATGCCCCGGGCTCGTCTCGGGCATCTTCCTACCCTGATCGAGGCGATGCCAAACCTGGGTCAAGAGTTGGGGCTGTCACTTTATGTCAAGCGCGATGATTGCACAGGGATCGGCTTTGGCGGCAACAAGGTTCGTCAATTGGAGTACTATCTGGGGGCTGCACAAGTCGCCCAAGCCGATGTTTTGCTCATTACAGGCGCTGTCCAGTCAAACTTCGTGCGCACCGCCGCCGCAATGGGCGCACGTCTTGGGATGAGGTGCCACATTCAGCTCGAAGAACGGGTGCCTGACGTATCGGACCTGCATCGCACCAATGGTAATGTAATGTTGGATAAACTGCTTGGTGCGACCCTCCATTCGTACCCAGATGGCGAAGACGAGGCTGGGGCCGACGCCGCGATTGGACGGATTGCAGACGACCTGCGTCATGCAGGCCATAGACCGTATATCATTCCGCTTGGTGCAGATAGCAAACCGCTTGGAGCCCTCGGATATGTTCGGGCCGCGCTTGAACTTCTCACGCAGGCAAAAACTGTTGGCGACTTTGATGAAATCATTGTCGCCTCGGGCAGCGCACTCACCCATGCGGGCCTTCTGTTGGGCCTCCGCTTGGCAGGAGATGAAACGCCGGTACGCGGTATTTGCGTCCGTCGAGATGCAGCGCAACAAGCCGCGCGTGTCATTCAACGCGTGGCGGATACAGCAGACTTGTTGGGGGTAGATAGCGCGGTTGTTTCTCCGCAAGACGTGCGCGTCACTGATGCGGCACTCGGGCCAGGATACGGCAGAATGACCGCCGGCACGCGTGCAGCCATTGAACGAACGGCCCGTGCCGAGGGCCTGTTTCTGGACCCTGTCTATACTGGCAAGGTGATGGCGGGACTGATTGGGTTTGCTGAAGCCGATGCGTTGCGCGGAGATCGCGTCTTGTTTTGGCATACTGGCGGGCAACCGGCGCTGTTTGGCTACGCCGATCAATTCACGTACTGATCATGGACTCTGTTTTGGGTGGTATGATCGCGGCAAATCTGGTCGTGGCGGGTGCCGCATTTTTGCAGGCAAGCGTGGGTGTTGGCTTTGCCATGATTGCCGTCCCGCTATTGCTGTTACTGGATCCCGAGCTGGTGCCTGTTCCTGTTTTGTCGGCGATGACCGTTTTGGCAGTAGCAATGCTGATCCGTGAGCGCGATGCATTTGATCGTAAAGGTGTCATGGCGCTTTTGCCCGGACTGTCGGTGGGCGTTGTTATTGCGATGCTGGTGTTGCCATTGCTGCCTGCGACTATGGATAAAGTTTTTGGCCTATTGATTGTCGCAGCGGTGGTCTGGTCCATTTGGGGCCCGGTGGTTCACATGACCCGAAACACTCTGTTTGTCGCAGGCACCCTTGCAGGGGCAATGGGAACGGTTTCGGGCCTTCACGGTCCTGCGCTGGCCGTCGCCTATCAACGCTATGCTCCCGCGCAAGCACGCGCCACGATTGCCGGGGTTTTTATAGTGGCATCGATATTATCGATTCTGGCTCTCTTGCTTTCAGCCGCTTCGGACACCCGCGATCTCATTGCAGGTCTGGGACTTTTGCCGGGGACATTGATCGGGTTCGGCGCAACATTTATCCTTCCGCGACCAGCACCCAAACTCGCCCGCAATGCAATGCTTACTGTGGCATTCGTCAGTGCATTGGCGTTACTTGCCCCTTAGGCGCTTCTGCAGGCTGGCTTTGCAGGTGCCAGATAGGAAAACAGATAAGCTGTCATTCCCGCAAGAATGAATTGAACGTCTGTTTCGTCCGCAACTTGCAAAATTGGCATCTGATCTATTCTGCGACCCGCACGAATGGCCGCATTTCCTGCCGCACGGCGGCGTGAAGATTTCGTTCTTGCCGCGTTATTCTCGCTGCGTGCGCACGGAGCATAAAATGCGAATTCACAGGATGGGCTCTGAAGAGCCATTAGCTGCAGAAGGCACGAACGTCTGCTCCATTTGAAAACAGGCCCGGGTCATGATTCTTTGAGGGCGAGGTATCAGCGATCAATCGAACACGCGCTCAAACTGTTCTCGCCAAGCCTCCCCGGCGAGAAAGCACAGATCGTAGAGGCTTACCGCCGATGGTTCGCGCCCGCAGGTGAGCCGTTTCAGGACCACCGGTGCTAGGCTCCAGACTCATTGATGGTCAAAGCCAGAACAAGACGGTTGCGGCGAGG
>ERZ887851.2291-NODE-2291-length-15134-cov-20.377479_pt1 | contig 15134 bp, 12 predicted proteins | sample MGYA00521100_ERZ887851 | MGnify/ENA primary metagenome ERZ887851 (study PRJEB32303, sample SAMEA104408602) | aquatic metagenome | biome: Brackish water; feature: Pelagic; material: water | place: Baltic Sea | collected 2014-06-06T16:11:00 | depth 11,444 m ...
AAAACTGTTGGGGCCGCTGGTGGCGCTATGTATAGCGAATACCGCTGTTTGCCAGCACATAGCTGTCTGGTAATGAACGAAGGCACCACGCCTACTCAGGCGGCGTCTTCTTTCGTAAACCCACTGACCGCTTTGGCTTTTATTGAAACCATGCGGCTGGAAAATCACAGCGCGATTCTCAACACCGCTGCGGCCTCAAACCTCGGCCAAATGTTGGTAAAGATCTGCCAGGAAGACGGCGTTCCCCTGATTAATGTCGTAAGAAAGCCTGAGCAAGTAGAGGTGCTTAAGAACTTGGGTGCTGAATATGTTTGTGACACCAGCGCCGACAGTTTTATGGCTGATCTCGTGGATGCACTGGTTGCAACCGGCGCGACTTTAGGTTTCGACGCCACCGGTGGTGGCAATGGCGGCAAGCTGCCGGGCCAAATACTGGCGGCCATGGAGATTGCAGCCAACAAGACAGCCACGGAGTACAGCCGTTACGGTTCCGATGTTTACAAGCAGGTGTACATCTACGGTGGTCTAGACATGTCGCCTACTATTTTGAACCGCTCCTTTGGTTTGCAGTGGGGTCTAGGAGGTTGGCTGTTAACGCCAATGATTGGTCGTATCGGCATGGAGAGGTTCCAGCAAATGCGTGAGCGCGTGGCGCGTGATATCAACACGACCTTTGCCAGCCATTACACGCAGGAAATTTCTCTGGCAGAAATGATGCAGCCGGAAATCATTCGAGGCTATGCCAAGCAAGCGACGGGTGAGAAGTATTTGGTCAATCCCCATAAATAGTGTGGTTGACCCCCTCTGGGCATGACCACCTCGGTGGGGGGGCAGGGAAGGTGGTCATGGGTAGACTAGGTTTGCGAGTCGGTTGTAGCATTAGCAACTTATCTAAAATACCTTCCCAGCCACGACGTACGTTCTTATGAAAAAAGAAGAAGATAGTCGAGAAAAAAGTCTGCAAGCGTTGACGGCTATATTTCAACGGGGGGATTTCGGTCTCGCGATAACAGAGGCCAAAAAAGTAATAAAAGATCACCAGAGTGCAACCGCTGTTAACATCCTGGCACTAGCACACAAGCGTCTGGGCGAAATTGATCGGTCAATTGAGATTTATGAGAATCTCCTGATCAACAATCCAAGCAACACCATGTTTTTAGCAAATTTAGGCAATATCTATTCCGATCAAGGGCGCCTAACAAAGGCCCAAGAGCTTTTTGAAAAAGTTTTGAGTGTTGATACCAATCACATTAACGCCTACTTAGGATTGGGCAACGTCTATGTCATGCAAGCCAAAAATGATTTGGCCCTCCGACTCTACGGAAAGATGCAGAGGGAGGTGAGAGACATACCTACGGAGCAGCTCCAAAAAATTAACTACAGAGTAGCCGAGATTTATAGGAAGGGTGGCGAGGAACATTTCGATGCCGCCATTAAGCATTACGGGTTGAGTAATCAGCGCCTTAGCCTATCCCATCGTTTGGAATGCGTTTACCGATCGAAAAGCGAAGCGATCTACGCAAAAGAAGCGGCGGAACTGAGTGAGCTTGGGCACATAGACCCACTGATAGCAGCGGTTCAAACCCATGCGTCAATCCGCTATGGTTTTCAGGACAGCAACGACTTTTGCACCGATTCATTTCGCTTCATCAGCCAGTCGAAGCTTGCCGCCTCTGAAGGGTTTGACCGCGGCTTAACAGATAGGTTACTTGCCCTTGCACATGAGCTTGAATCTTCACCGCAGGCTTTAATTAATAAGGGCGGCCAGTCAGCCGGTAATTTATTCCTACTGAATGACCCTGCTATTAGCAAGATCAAGGCGATTATTGAGACGAGAATCGCGCATTACAGAGAAAAGTATCAGCAGTCTGGTGCCGGGTTCATATCAAAATGGCCACCGCAGACGACCCTGCATGGCTGGTTCATTGATTTAAAAAAGGGCGGAAGCTTGGGTTCGCATATGCACAAAGAGGGGTGGCTGAGCGGAAGTCTCTACCTGAAGCTAAGCAAGCCTGAAGGCTCTAGTGAGGGGAATATTATTTTTGATCTTGACGGAGGAAATTACCCTACCGACGACAAAGATTTTCCGAGCAAAGAGCTCGATATTGAAGAGGGCGATATTGTTCTTTTTCCTTCCTCGATTTTCCACAAAACTGTACCGTTTAGCGCCACAGAACGGAGAGTGACACTCGCTTTTGATGTCAAACCCGACCTTTTAGTTCGTGCTTGAGATTCTTTTTGTTTATATGCTTACGAAATAATGACCGATTGTGCTTTGTATTTCAGTGGATAAGCGCGAGCGGCTTACTCACAGTGTCGCTCGATTTTTCTGAGACTCGTCCAAAAGCGCGTGTGGCCCTGCGTCGCGAAAACAATAATTGATGACTATGCCGCCGCTGTGTTGTCTGGTCCGCTGGCAGTGCTTAAATTTACATTGGATACCGATCATGCAGAAACGGATTGGCCTTAGAGATGGTGTTTAAGAGTTCTCCTGAAAAGCTTAGGGCAGAATATTTATCGTTGATTAAAACGGAGGAAAATCATTTTGAGGCGTTATACGAGGTTGCCAGAGACCCATTAATTTGGGAGCAGCATCCGGCGCAAGACCGCTGGAGGCCAGAGGTTTTCTCCGCGTTTTTCGAGGATGGACTGAGTAATGATCTTGGCTGCTATACCATTGTGAACAGCGAATCTCAGGCTATTATTGGTTCCACAAGATTTTACGCCCACAACCCCTCAGATGCTTCGGTGCGATTGGGCTACACATTTCTTGCTCGGGAATACTGGGGCACCGGGGCCAACCAATTGATAAAAACAGCGCTGCTTGATTATTGCTTTGAGTGTGTTGAATCAGTCTATTTCGATATTGGTGTATCCAACTTTCGGTCTATTAAGGCCACCGAAAAATTGGGTGCTGTCTTTTGGCAGCAGGCAGATGAAGGCAAAGCTATATATGTGCTGTCGCGAGCAGCGTTTCTCTCGAGGCGGTCATCTCTCCTCACTGTCTGACTGGCTTTTGCCGCAGGAAAATCTACGCAAAAAAATGGTGAGTCAGATGGAGTTTTGGCACAAGCTCAAATCTTTTGCGCGACCTTTTATTTAAAGAAGACACTGTAAAAGACGGCCTTTTTGAAACTTAGGCCTGAGTCATGGCTTTTGCCGTTACTCATTCTTGCCGGAACTGTATCGTCTGAGCAGGCGTGGCAAGTTCAACGCCAGTCTGTTTTAAGCGGTCTTGGAGTGATTGGTTGATTGCATACTTGAAGTAAAAGTACTGCGCGGTTGGCACCCAAATTCGGCCAGTGATCTCGACGCCCAAGCCACTGAGTTGGCTCACCCCAAAAAGAGCCCTGGTCTCATTGCCAAGGCCTTCAAGGGCTTGCACCGCCTGCAGGCTGTCATCAAGGGCGCCTTGAATATTGCTGTTCGAACAAACAACGAAGTGCGTCTCTACCAGTGACATGGCGCCGGAGTTATGAATAATTTCGCCGACGATGTGTCGGTTAGGAATGGTGATCCGCACATCATCTTCATCGACCAAGATAGTGGTAGACAGCGTGATGTCTTGAACGATACCGCTCACCCCTGTACGAGAACCGTATCGCCCACCAAAAAGGGCCGGGTCAGGATGATATTGAGTCCCGCTCCATAGTTGGACAGCAGCCCCTGCAGCGCTAAACCGGCCCCCAGAGATAAGGCGCCAATTGCCGCCACAAAAGGCGTCACACTGATCCCCAAATTACCCAGAGCAATGATCCCTATCATGAGAATAAACAGCAGCTTTACAACGTTGGCTATGAACTTGCTGAGGGTGACATCAAGGCTTTTGGACTGACAAAACGTAAATAACCCGTTAGAAATTTTACTCGCTATGACAATGCCGGCGACGAAGATGAGGATCGCGCCGAGGATTTGAAAGCTGTAGTTAACGAGGAACGTGACGATCAGATCGTAGATCGCAGAGGCTCGTGCCAATTCTTCTTCCATCGTGTAGACCTCCGTTAAAGCTTCAGTGCATCAGGCTGAGTGACTTGGTTGAGGCTCGAGGGTGAAACTAAAAAAGCTTAACGCGGCCACCTTACGATACCTGCACAATTTTGTTTTGAAAATGGGCAAGATAAACGAGCGAAGCGCTGAAGAGCACAATACACAAGAATAACCTCGATCGAGCTCGGCGACGCCCACTCCTAAGTGGGCATTTATTCAAGGCATCGGCATCAAGGTTTTTCAGTGGGGCTTTCCGGCTGTGATGAGCTAACCGCCGCTTACAGCGTTATGTTTGAGGAAAGGGGAGGAGTGGAGAGGTAGGTTCTCTCCTGTTACTTGGGTAACTAGGGCAGTTGAAACAAGTCATCTACCGTGCATTTCAACGTCCTGGCGATTTTTAGCGCGAGTACGGTCGAGGGTACATAGATGCCGTTCTCAATCGCATTGATGCTCTTCCTCGAGACGCCTGCGCTTTCAGATAACTGTTGCTGAGTGAGGTCTGCAGCTTTTCTCAATTGCTCTAGGTTGTTGAGCAAGTTTTTATGGTGTTTCCCCAAGGGTTATTCGCCTTCAAATCGTTCGACGGCATGGGTGATCTCCTGGCTGGTGTTGGGGTAAAGGTAACCCGCAATCAGCGTGCCTACACCGATGACACCCACTAGGAGCCCAACCCCCTTAAGCAGTGCACCCAGCGCGGTTACTCCCAATAAGTACAAGCCAATGCCAACGAATAGTGTGATAACGCCCCCTCGTCGATAGTCGATAGGTTCTTTTTTTCGTTCATCGAAAAGCGTTAGTAATTTTTCGGTCTTTTTGGGGTCGTCCATGTGTTTGGCAATTTCTACTACGGCATCTCGTTTGCCCTTTGCATCATAGTAGAGCCAGATGAAAACGGAGACTGGAATAATGATGCCAGAGAGTATTCCTATAATCGGGACTATTTGGTCCATGTGACAACGCACCCTTATTTATGTAACGTTTACGTATCATAGCACGCTGCCACAAAAAGGGAAGTAAACGTTACATATTTAGATGCGCACAGGCCAAAGTCTACTGGCAGATGGCTTAGCAGTTGCTAATAATTAAACGGAGTCAGTAAATTGCTGTGCTGCCGTATCGCCATAGAAAGGTAATCCACACGCCAGCGGCAAACAGTAGTGATACCAACACCGCCATGGAACCGAGGTCTTTCGCAAGACCTGACAGCTCATGGTACTCCTGCCCAACGCGGTCAACGGTCGCCTCAATTGCCGTATTCAGAATTTCAACAATTAAAACGAGCGCCAGTGACATAAGTAGCAAAAGAAGCTCACTCAAGTTCTGGCTAATGACAAAAGATAAAGGTGCTAATACTGCCGCTAGGATAAGCTCCTGCTGGAAAGCGGCTTCTTGGGTAATTAGAAACTTGAAGCCTTTGCCTGAATGCCTAAAGGCGAGGAGTACTCGGGTAATACCCGTGTTTTTTTTCATGATTGCTCGCCCCTTAAGTGCCTGAGTCTAAATTACGTATTTTATTCGAATTATTGGCGAGTCGATGAGTGTACTAACACGGCTGATAGTGACGAGTCTTTGACACCCTTTATTTCTGTCAGCTTTTTGCCATTGGCTAATACCGCAATATAAGGCTCGCGTAGTGAAAGTTTGCGCCACACCTCAAGAGGTAGGTCGTTTAAAATAGAGTCCAATTTATTTTCACGACATAGGGCAGAGTCATGACTCACGATCACAAAGTGATCATACGTTTTATTTTCACGTTCTATAAATTCGCTAAAACGGGGTGGCGCTAGTGTGCTGTCTTGCACTGCCATTGAGCATGTATCGGCTCTTACCAGCGGTTGTATTGAACTGTCAGATTTGATGCCAAATAATGTGACGCCGCGCTTAACCTTGTAGGACTCAGCATTACTTTTCAATTTGATGTAGGAGCTTGAGTGATGCGGTCCTCCAGCTGAACTTATAATAATTGCCTCGGCTAATGGCGCGGTAGTGCTAATGGCTTCAACGTCTATGAGCCCTGTCATTCGGTAGGTGGCCAGTCTGCGGCGTCTTATATTCGCCTGATCCACTGTCCGCTCTATATTTTCAAAGTACGCCGAAATGTCTTTGAAGGCGACGGTAAAACTCCGCTCCAGCGGTTGCACAAAGATTTGGCCAGCCCCCAGTGTGCCCAAGCTTAAACAGAAGTCGTTAGCTAAAATTCGCTGATTAGATGCTAACAGAGGAGCAATCTCCAGGCAGGTGTCGATCCATAGAAACCGCTGATCTTCGTCCAGTTTTTCAATGCGTTCCTGCAAACGTGTGCGGCCAGAGAAATCGAACATGACATCTTCAACCTGCAGGCTGTTATTGAGCTTGAGGGCTATCGGTAGTTTTAGGTTTTGCTCCTCAAGCTGGATGGTTTTTGCTTCTGGGTCGATCTGTGCGCCTAGAAAAATTTGCGGGAAATCCCAGAGCGTTCGAAGGAAGCCACGGTGAGACTATAGGTACTTGGCTAGATTGAGGTAGGTTCCCGCTAGCGTCGGCTCTTCCGCCACTAGGTCGCGCCCAAACCCTAGGCCCGTTAGTGTTCCTCCCATAAGGTTGATTAAGGTGGGGCCCATATCAAGCGTGGTTCCGGGCTTGGTGATTTTCCCTGCTGGCAGTGCTTCATCGAAAACGAGCACGAGGTTTTTCCGGGTCTTTGATTTGAGCCGCGTTGCTGCTGTATTCGGCAAGGCGAGGTGGTCTGACGCAATGACCAAAATGGTGTTGCTGAGGAGGTTGCTGGTTTTTAAATCCGACACAAACTCGGCAACCAACTGATCGGCACAGTGAACCGCATTTAAAATCGGATTGGAGCCGTCTAGGTAGCGAGAGTTTTTACACGATGATGAGACATTGCCCTTTGGATGATGGGTATCAAGCGTCAAGCCAAATAAAGCAAAGGGCTGTTCGACGGAGGCGAGCCTTTCGATACGTGATGTAAGCAGTGCATACAGGCTGTCATCGTAAAGGCCCCACCAGTTTCGATAATCTGGATTCGGGGTTTTGGCCAGTAGCTTGTCTACACCTTCAATGTGATCAAAACCATGGTCCTTATAAAACAGGCCTTTGCCAGCAAAGCTTAGTGCAGCGCCACCCATATAATGCATAGCGTAGCCTTGGTTCTTTAATATGTCGCCAAGACAAATAGCCTTGGGTAAAAACAGCTCCGCTCCAGATGTTGAATTGTTTTCGCCGGGTGAAATTAGGGGAATGCCGCATTGAGAGCTCACCATGCCAGCGATGGTCCAGCTGGTTCCCCACATTCCCTTGATATTAGTAAACTCGGTTGCGGCATTTCTCAAGCGCTGCAAATTTGGCGTAAGCCCTGGGAAGAGGTCTTTATCCAAGTAGTTAAGTTCGAGAGATTCTACGTAAAGATAAATCAGGTTCTTGCCGTCAAGGCTCACTTTACTAGGGTCTACGGCAACATATTGCTCGGGTTGATCTTGCGGATTGCCGGTTTGAACAATCATTGCGGCTAGATTAATGAGCCCACTCGTTCCCGGGTTCGAGGCGATTGCCATCACGATCAAAGTGATGCTAGCTATACCGCGATATTGGGCCGTTCTTGCTCGCTTGTTGGTGAAAGACCAACGAAAAACCGCGAGGCTTATGCTGACAGAGATCAGAAAGTAAGCCAATGTGATTGCCATGGGTGTGGCAAAGTCACCGTATCCAGTACCCGACATGTCCATTGTTAGATGGTAAAGAACAGCTTCGTTGATACCATCGTCGGTCAGATGGTTGGCCAGCAGAAAGCAGCCAGATACCAGCAGCGCGACTAAAATACTTAAGGATATGAGTGTGGATTTCAGCCGAGAGGTGCAAGTACGTATTGAGCTGCCTGCAGCAAGGAGTGTCAGTAATAGGCAAATGAAGACCATCGTGTGCTGCGCTCGTTAACCATGAAATCTCGATTGACCAACATCAACGCTGTGGTCGCATCACGCTATTGTGTCGAAATTGTGTCAGCTGCTCCATAGCGCAAGCCGTAAAAAGTGCTCTTTGTATCAGTAAGCGATAATTGACAACCTAAAAGCCAGCATTGAAGCGCGCTCAGAAGGTTCAAGAGGCGCAGGGTTAAGTATTGCTAGACAGGTTGAGAGGACTCAGTCGTATGGATAGGGTGCAGATATATTTCGACGGTGACTGCTTTTTTTGCAAAAACTTTGTGGCTTTATCAAAGCTCAAGTCACAGGTAAGGGTTGAGCTTGTCGACCTAAGGCAGCATGAAAGCGCTATGTTAGAACTCCTTGAGCAGGGTATCGATATTAATGCCTCATTTGTTGTGGAGATCGATCGTGAATATCTCTTTAAGAATATTGCGATGGCTTTTTTGCTAAAGCAGATGGGGCACTCTCGAGTGGCGTGGTTATTTGAAACAAAGATATTCGGTGCGGCGCTTTACGATACGTTGGTCCTTCTGCGACGCCTTTACCTGTTTGCGACGGGTAAGACGCCTTTCAGGGGTTACCAATAAGACTGAAGGACCTTATGAGATCGATCGCACAGATCTGGGAATGGGGCTTCCGGTGATTAGCGGAACCTCACTAAAGACGGGCCTCAAATCTCGAGGAATGACCGAGCTGCCACTTTTATCTACGACAAATAACCCGCATTTCAGTATAGCCTTTCACAAAGCTGGAGAAATTTCTGCGGGGCTCGGCCACCACTTCAATCTTGGAGAATCGTTTCAGCATTTCATCCCACAAGATTTGCAGCTGCATCTCAGCTAAGCGATTACCAAAGCAACGGTGAATGCCAAAGCCGAAGGATATATGACTGCGTGCGTTGTCACGGTCAAATATTAAAGCATCGGGATTTTCAAATTTTCGTTCATCACGATTTCCTGATGCATACCACATGGCGACTTTGTCACCCTGTTTTATCGTTTTGCCATGTAGCGCTACATCTTCGAGAGCGGTTCGTCGCATGTACGCTAACGGGGTTTGCCAGCGAATAATCTCTGCCACCGTATTGGGGATTAGATCTCGGTTAGCGCGCACCTTTTCCCACTCTGCAGGAAATAGGTGCGAGCCATAAACAGAGCCAGACATTGAATTGCGAGTTGTATCATTGCCGCCAACAATCAGTAGGACGAGATTTCCCAGATATTCCATGGTGTCCATATCTCGAGTTTCTTCACCGTTTGCGAGCAGAGTGATCAAGTCATGGCCATCGCCTCCGATTCTTTGCTGCCACAAGTTCATGAAATATTCGACACACTCCATGAGCTCACTGCGACGTTGTTCTTCACTTTCAACAATGCCTGTCTCTGGGCCGGCAGTGGCAACATCAGACCACCGGGTTAATTTGCGACGGTCTTCAAAGGGAAAGTCGAACAAAGTTGCCAGCATCATGGTGGTGAGCTCTATTGAGACCGTATCGACCCAGTCAAATTCTTTATCTAAGGGGACCTGGTCCAGCACAAACTGGGTACGCTCGCGGATAAGCTCAGACATTCTTGAGAGGCTGGGTGAGGACACAATGGGCCCCACCGTTTGTCGCTGTATATCGTGCTTAGGCTGATCCATGGCAATGAACATGGGGAGTGGAAAGTCCTTGCCAGGGTTGGGTAGCGCGATAGCCGGTTCAGACGAAAACCGATGGTGATCAGTATCGATAGCCATAATGTCTTCATATCTCGTCACAGACCAGTACGGGCCTACGGGCTCATCATCGGGCGAGCGTGCAGCTGAATCCCAGCCTGCTTTGCAGTAGTGCAGAGGATCCTCGTCTCTAAGGCGCTTGAAGACCGCCCACATTTCCTGGCTTGGCCACAATCGAGGATTGGAAACATCAATGTCTTCAAGTGGGGTGTTGTAGGCATAGTCATGGCCTGAACTAAAAACATTCTTCATGGCTTGGTTCATAGCTTCATCCCCGCTTTTTGCTGACACAGAGGCTGCGGCAAGTTGCCAGATCTCTGCGTCCTTTATTGTTTTTCTGGTGTCTTGTCGCATCATATGACGATTTATTGGGTTAAGGCGAGTGCCAATACTCCTGTTTGCATACTCGGTTGCCGATAGTGTCGTTGATCTAACATATTTATATGTGTTGTATGGAGCTTTGCCGATAACATGCCCCGTGAGGGAACTCCTGGAGCCAAGGGCTTAGCGCCCAGCGCTGGAGTTTCCGGGATGTTTAACTATAGGTAGATTGAGGGTTCATGAGTAAAGCGCTGCAGGTATTGCAAAAGACGTTTGGTTTTTCTCATTTTCGCGAACCGCAGCAGGCTATTGTGGACGGCATCATTGCTGGCAATGATGCCTTTGTGTTGATGCCAACGGGTGGCGGTAAGTCGCTTTGCTACCAGATACCCGCATTAGTTCGTCCCGGTTGTGGGATTGTTATTTCACCCCTTATTGCCCTGATGCAAGATCAGGTCTCGGCAATGCAACAACTGGGTGTGCGTGCGGGTTTTTTAAATTCAACCCTAGATATGGCGAGCGCGTTGGCGATTGAGGAGGCTTTGCTGCAGGGTGAACTCGACCTGCTCTATCTTGCCCCTGAGCGGCTCAGCCAAAGCCGAACCCAGGAACTATTACACCGGGCTAATATTTCGCTCTTTGCCATTGATGAGGCGCATTGTGTGTCCCAATGGGGGCATGACTTTAGAGCCGACTATTTGCTGTTAGAGCAGCTGCAAACTGATTTCCCTGGGGTTCCAAGGGTAGCGCTAACGGCTACCGCTGACCCAAGAACCCAAAAAGAGATCATTGAGCGGCTGGGCCTTAGCGACGCAGCGCAGTTCATTGTTGGTTTCGACCGTCCTAATATCCGGTATCGTATTGGACTTAAACATAATCCCCGGCATCAGTTGCTCCGTTTTCTCAAAGATGAGCACGCGGATGATGCCGGCATCATTTACTGCCTGTCCCGAAAAAAAACCGAAGAGACTGCGCAGTGGTTAACCGAGCAGGGGTTTAATGCTCTGCCTTATCACGCGGGGCTGCCGGCTGAACTTCGGGCGACGCATCAGGCTCGTTTTCTTCGGGAAGAGGGCTTGATTATTGTTGCCACCATCGCTTTTGGTATGGGTATCGATAAGCCCGATGTTAGATTCGTTGCGCATTTGGATTTGCCCAAAACGATCGAGTCCTATTACCAAGAGACGGGGCGGGCGGGTCGTGATGGCGAGCCTGCGACAGCTTGGATGATTTATGGCTTACAGGATGTCATTAAGCTACGTCAGATGCTGTCTGAGTCTCAAGGCGACGAGTTACACAAGCGCGCTGAACAGCATCGACTGAATGCCATGTTGGGGTTGTGTGAATTGACCAGCTGCCGGCGTATAGCACTGCTGCATTATTTTGGTGAGACTTATCCCGACGCCTGCGGTAACTGCGACAGCTGTCTGGAACCAGCGCAAACCTGGGATGGTACAGAGGCTAGCCGTATGGCGCTCAGTGCCGTTGTTAGAACCGGTCAGCGGTTTGGGGTAAATCATTTAATCGATGTTCTTCGGGGTGCCGAGAACGATAAAATTTGGCAGTTTGATCATCATCATTTGCCCACCTATGGGGTTGGTAAAGCGCTCGATGGTAATCAGTGGCGGTCAGTCTTTCGTCAGTTGGTTGGCAGGGGCTATTTATCGGTAGACCTTGACAGGTTCGGTGCATTGAAACTTGAAGAACAGTGTCGTGCACTTTTAAAAGGTGACGAAACGATTGCGCTACGGCAAGACCAAGTACAGAAAACCGCGCGTCGACAGACAAAATCTGCGCTTCCCGATGATATCAATGTGGGCCTCTGGGAAGCCCTGCGGGAATGCCGTCGGTTGCTCGCAGACGAGCAGGGTGTACCGCCCTATGTGATCTTTCACGATAGTACCTTGGTGGCTATGTGCTCATCTCTCCCTGGCTCAATGGAAGAGTTCGCATCACTCAGCGGCGTCGGTGAGCGCAAGTTAGCCAAGTATGGTGCACAGTTTTTACAGGCGATTCGTGAAGCCTCCCCGGCATCTTGAAGGGTCAATTTGCTTATTGAGGAACGTCGCTTTTGGGGCATAACTCCGCTTGAGGTGGTTTTTCAGCCGGGGTTAGGAACTCAGTTAATGGGCAATAACGCTGCTGCAATGCGCTAGGCTTGACCTCATTGCCTAAAGCCACGTAGTTTCGTGATTTCAAATTGTTACTGATTACCCTCCGGAGAACGCTATGCCAAACGCCTATATTGTTGACGCTTGTAGAACCCCTCGGGGTATTGGCAAGGTGGGAAAAGGGGCGTTGGCCCACCTGCACCCTTCTTATTTAGGCTCTACCGTGCTGAAAGCGCTGGCAGAACGTAATCAACTCAACACCTCAGAGATCGATGACGTGATCTGGGGAACGTCTTCCCAAAGTGGCAAGCAATCGGGGGATTTAGGTCGTATGGCAGCGCTAAACGCGGGCTATGACATTCGCTCTTCGGGCGTCACTCTCGATCGCTACTGCGGTTCGGGTATCACCAGCGTCAGTTTGGCTGCGGCCCAGGTGATGTCGGGCATGGAAGATTTAGTCGTAGCGGGGGGCACAGAGATGATGAGTTATTACCCCTCAATTGGTGAGCCGGGTGTGCCACCCATGTTGGACTCGGGGAATTTAGATCTGCGCGCGATGCACCCCCAATCTCAGCAAGGGGTTTGTGCTGATGCTATCGCCACCCTAGAAGGTATCGATAGGGAGGCAGTCGATAAACTAGCGCTTACGAGCCAGCAGCGAGCGGCGCAGGCCATTGCCGAAGGGCGTTTTAGTCGCTCACTGATAACAGTGACTAACCCCGACGGGTCTGTCGCTCTCGATCACGAAGAATTCCCGCGTCCTGAAACAACGTTGGAAAGTCTGTCGGGGCTCAAAACCGTCTTTGATGTGGTGCGCGATGTTCCTGTAGAGGCCTCGGGCACCACCTACGGGCAGTTAATTCAGCGCAAATATCCCGACCTGGAAAATTTCAATCATATTCACCACGCCGGTAATTCTTCTGGGGTGGTTGATGGTGCTGCGGCCTTGTTGCTTGCCTCTGAAGACTACGTTCAGAGAACAGGCCTAACCCCAAGAGCGCGAGTCGTTGCCACGGCCAATCGGGGTGACTGCCCAACGTTAATGCTCAACGCTCCGGTGCCTGCGGCGAGAAAAGTCCTGGCGAAAGCGGGGCTTGAGATTGAGGACATAGACCTTTGGGAGATTAACGAGGCGTTCGCTGTGGTTGCTGAAAAGTTTATCCGCGATCTGGGCCTTGATCGTGACAAGGTCAATGTAAATGGCGGTGCGATGGCACTGGGCCACCCTATTGGGGCAACCGGATCAATTTTGATTGGTACCGTTTTAGATGAGCTGGAACGCCAGCAAAAGCGGTATGGTCTGGTCACTATGTGTGCGGCAGGGGGTATGGCGCCGGCGATTATTATTGAGCGCATCGCGTCATAGCAACTGTTGATGGTATTGCTTCGCATCCCGAGGCAATACCACCCTGCACGGGGTGGCAGTCTGCTATGGTCTGCCTTCGTTTGCACCTGTGATTCGTCATGACCTCTACACGCTTTTCTTCGCTGCCACTGAACCCGGCACAGCTCGACGCCTTAACCGGCTTGGGCTACGCCAACATGACCCCGGTGCAGGCGCAAAGCTTACCGCCCATTCTGCAGCGACAGGATGTCATTATTCAGGCGAAGACAGGCAGCGGTAAAACTGCCGCTTTTGCGATTGGTTTGCTGCACCATTTAAATCCCAGGTTCTTCGGGGTGCAGGCGTTGGTGATGTGCCCTACAAGGGAGCTGGCAGAACAGGTGGGCCAAGCGACGCGCCAGCTGGCTAGCCGAATGTCCAACGTCAAAGTCGTTATGCTCTGTGGTGGCAAGCCCTTTGGGGCCCAGCGGGACTCTCTCCAGCACGGTGCACATATTGTGGTGGGTACACCCGGACGAATTCAGGATCATTTGCAGCGCGGGACGCTGGAACTCAAAGGTGTCACTACCTTTGTGCTCGATGAGGCTGATCGCATGCTAGACATGGGTTTTGCCGATGTCATGGCAGAAATCACGGCGAAATTACCCAGCAATCGACAAACGCTTTTACTGTCTGCAACATTTCCAGATGACATAAAAAAGATTAGTCGATCGATACAAAAAAATCCGATTCAAATAACCGTCGACGCAGACATCGTTCATGACGAAGTGGTGTTAGAGCAGGTCTTTTTTGAGGTTCAAAAGCATGAACGCAATGTGGCATTGCTGGCGCTTTTTGAACACTACCGTCCAGCTAACGCGATGGTTTTTTGCAATACAAAAAAACAATGCGCCGAGGTGGCACGTTTCCTTCGCGAACACGATATAGAGGCTGCGGCTATTCACGGTGACCTCGAGCAGCGAGATCGCGATCAGGTGCTTCTGCAGTTCGCAAACAATTCTTGCCCTGTTTTGGTGGCCAGCGATGTCGCGGCCAGAGGGCTCGATATTCCCTCCTTGGAAATGGTGGTTAACTTCGAATTGCCGCGAGATGCCGATACCTATGTACATCGTATTGGGCGCACCGGTCGAGCGGGTGAGTCGGGACAGGCCTTTAGTATTGTGACGCCTCCCGAGGCGCCGCGTATGCGGGTGATTGAGGATTACCTGAAAACCCATTGTGTTTGTGATGTTTTAGCGTCGCTGGATCGAGATCCTAATTATGAACTGCAAGGTTCTATGGTGACATTGCAACTTGATGCAGGTAGAAAACAAAAAGTACGGCCCGGGGACATCCTCGGTGCACTGACCGGAGATGCAGGGTTATCCGGGGGGCAGATTGGTAAAATCAAAATTCTGGATAATGGCAGTTATGTGGCCATTGAGCGGTCAGCGCTGCGGCAAGCGATGAATTATCTGGTCGAAGGTAAGGTGAAGGGGCGCGCGATTAAAGTTCGCCCAATAAAGGCGCAGCGTTAACAGCGGGCATGCCTTTACTGGTGGGCAGCTCTGAATTTTGCTTAATGCCTTCGCCCCAACGCTTACTGCTACTTAGCCGCAAGTCGTTGTGCTGCAGTTCAGCTTTTACTGTGCTTTAACAGCTAAGGCTGCCCAGACTCAGGTTGTCGAATTGGGCTCAAAGCCCAAAGCCCAAAGCCCAAAGCCCAAAGCCCAAAGCCCAAAGCCCAAAGCCCAAAGC
>ERZ887851.2292-NODE-2292-length-15133-cov-16.692864_pt1 | contig 15133 bp, 12 predicted proteins | sample MGYA00521100_ERZ887851 | MGnify/ENA primary metagenome ERZ887851 (study PRJEB32303, sample SAMEA104408602) | aquatic metagenome | biome: Brackish water; feature: Pelagic; material: water | place: Baltic Sea | collected 2014-06-06T16:11:00 | depth 11,444 m ...
AAGGGCGCGGGATTTTGAATCCCGTGTGTCTACCAATTCCACCACACTGGCATTCCGATAATTTAAAGAGATCGCTCTCTGGGTATTTCCACTCGCTGCGTTAACCAGCAGAAGGGCGGCGATTATAGCAGTGATCAACAGGCGGTCAACCGGAGATATGGAGCTTCTGCATTTAAATCTTCTGGGTTGAAAGAGTTTGGCCTTTGGCGCTGTTTTCTATACCCTTGCCGGCTGGTACAAATCAATCAATAACTACTGGCTTTTGCCCCTATATTTATGCGCCGTGATCTCTTTCAATTTGACCTTCCGGATGAGCTGATAGCCCGCCAGCCCGCTGAGCAGCGGCAGGGTAGTCGGTTGTTATATCTCGACTCTGCATCTGAGGATCTGCGCCATCAGCAGTTTACTGATCTGCTGGCGCATATAGAGCCCGGTGATCTGATGGTGTTTAACAATACTAAGGTGATTGCGGCGCGGTTGTTTGGTCAGAAAGAGAGTGGCGGCAAGATTGAGGTCTTGGTGGAGAGGGTGCTGAGTACGGATTCTGTACTGGCCCATATTCGTGCTAGCAAGTCGCCGAAACCCGGGAATCAGTTACTGTTTGAAAATGGCTACAGCGCGGAGATGTTGGGTCGTAGCGATGCGCTTTTTGAACTGCGTTTTAGTGCGCCGGTACTGGATGTGTTGGAGCAGATTGGTCATATGCCATTACCTCCTTATATAGATCGTGCCGATACTGAAGAGGATCAGAGCCGCTACCAGACGGTTTATGCGGACCAGCTGGGTGCGGTGGCGGCGCCGACGGCTGGGCTGCATTTTGATGATCAGATGCTGGCGGATATCAAAGCCAAGGGTGCGAAGATTGCTTTTGTCACTCTTCATGTCGGCGCTGGAACCTTTCAGCCGGTGCGTGCGGACAATATTCACGATCACCATATGCATACCGAGTGGCTGCAGGTCAGTGAGGAGGTCTGTGAGCAGGTGCGCGAGACTAAAGCCTCTGGTGGTCGAGTGGTTGCAGTGGGCACTACCAGTGTGCGCTGTCTTGAGACGGCGGCTGGCTCTGGTGTGATTATGCCTTTTGAGGGCGACACCAATATTTTTATCTTTCCGGGCTACCGCTTTAAAGTAGTGGATGCTCTGTTAACCAATTTTCATCTGTCGGAATCGACGCTGCTTATGTTGGTCAGCGCCTTTGCCGGTTATAAGCCTATAATGCAGGCTTATTTAGAGGCGGTGGCTGAGCGCTATCGCTTTTTTAGTTATGGCGATGCAATGTTTTTGCGTCACAATCCCTTGGCCCCTGAGACTATTCCCGAATGAGTTCCACTTCTGATACCCAATCTGACATCCAATCTAAGCGCGAGTGTTTTATGAATTTTGCTGTGTCGGCTACTGATGGCAAGGCGCGGCGTGGTGAAATGACTTTTCCGCGGGGCAAGGTGCAGACGCCTGCGTTTATGCCGGTGGGAACCTATGGCACGGTCAAAGGTATGTTGCCCAAGGATATAGTTGAGATCGGTGCTGAGATTATTCTCGGCAATACCTTTCACCTGATGCTGCGCCCAGGGACCGAGGTGATTAAAGCCCATGGTGACCTGCATGACTTTACTCAGTGGCAGGGTCCGATTCTCACTGACTCCGGTGGTTTCCAAGTTTTTAGTCTTGGCGATATGCGCAAGATTACTGAGGAGGGGGTGAAGTTTAAGTCGCCGATTGATGGCAGCCCGGTGTTTATCGACCCCGAGACATCCATGCAGGTGCAGGCGGATCTGAGTAGCGATGTGGTGATGATTTTTGATGAATGCACACCCCATCCGGCCACGGTCAAGCAGGCCAGCGACTCTATGCAGCTGTCGCTGCGTTGGGCGCAGCGCAGTAAAGCCGCTCATGGCGACAGTCCCTCGGCGCTGTTTGGGATTGTTCAGGGTGGCATGTATGAGTCGCTGCGCGACGAATCATTAAAAGGTTTGGTGGATATAGGTTTTGACGGCTATGCCATCGGCGGTTTGTCTGTGGGCGAACCGAAGGAAGATATGATGCGCATTCTCGATCATCTGGCTCATCAGATGCCGGCGGATCGACCCCGCTATCTGATGGGTGTAGGCAAGCCTGAAGACCTGGTTGAAGGGGTGCGTCGCGGCATAGATATGTTTGACTGTGTGATGCCGACCCGCAATGCCCGCAACGGCCACCTGTTTACTAGCACTGGCGTGGTGAAAATTCGCAACGCCCGTCATCGCCATGATACTGGCACATTAGATAGTCAATGTGACTGTTATACCTGCACTAACTTTAGTCGCGGTTATCTTCATCATCTGGAGCGCTGCGGCGAGATGCTCAGTGCCCAGCTCAATACCATCCACAATCTGCGCTTTTACCAGACCCTGATGGCCGGCTTGAGAGAGGCTATTGCCGAGACGCGACTGGAAGCCTTTGTCGATGAATTTTATCTGCAGCAGGGCAAGGATAAGCCTGCGCTTTAGGGTGCGAGGCTGTCTGGGGTTTAAATCGTCAATTGTGCCCCCAACTATGATGCTAATGCCGCTATAATGCGCCGCTGAATTTATTGGAATTGGAATGCGTGACCATGCCTAACAAGTTTCCCCTGTGGAAGAATATAATAATCCTTTTGGTTGTCACCTTTGGATTTGTTTTTGCCTCACCTAATCTCTATCCGCCGGATCCAGCGATTCAGCTGTCGGGCCAGAGCGGTGCTATGCAGATCGATGCTGCGGTATTGCAAAAGGTTGAGCAGTCACTGGATGAAGCCGGCATTGCTCACTTTGCCGGTGAGGCCGATGGCGAAGCGCTATTGATCAGATTGCAGGATATCAAATTGCAACTGCGCGCCAAGGAAGTGATTCAGGCGACTATGGGCGGTGACTATATTGTTGCACTGAACCTGGCGCCAACCACTCCAGACTGGCTGCGTGATCTGGGTGGTATGCCGATGAAGTTGGGTCTCGACCTTAGTGGCGGTGTGCACTTTTTGCTTGAAGTCGATCTGGCCTCAGCTCTGGCTACTCGCCTTGAAAGTGATCTTGAAGATGTTAAAACGGCGTTGCGTGAAGAGCGTATTCGTTACCGCAGCTTTGAGCTGAACAATAATCAAATTGTTGGTCAGTTTCGCGACGCCGAAGAAGTGGCTCGCGCCAAAACTCTAATCCGAACTAACTTGCGTGACCTGCAGCCACAGTCTCAGCCGGGACAAAACCCACTGACATTGGTGCTCAAGCTAAGCGATATTGCCAGTCGTGAAATTGAAGATAACGCCATCAAACAAAACCTTACCTCGCTGCGCAATCGCGTAAATGAGTTGGGTGTGTCTGAGCCTATGGTGTCTCGTCAGGGTAAAAACCGTATCGTGGTAGAGCTGCCTGGTGTCCAGGATACAGCTGAAGCCAAGCGTATTATCGGCAAGACCGCCAATTTAGAATTCCGCCTTGAGGCCAGTGGCCGTGTTGGCGAGGTGTTTGATTTCCGCAATCCAAAAGGTCAGGGTCCAGATGCTCGCCTTGAGAGCAAGGCTGTGATTACCGGTGAGAATGTCACTGATGCCCGGGCTAGCTTCGACGAGAATGGTCGTCCTCAGGTCAATATCACCCTTGATGCCAAAGGTGGATGGCAGATGGGTTATGCCACCAGAGATAATATCGGTCGTCGTCTCGGGGTGCTGTTTATTGAGTTCAAAACCAAATTAGAAAAATCCATCGACGAAAACGGTGAATTGGTGCTGACACCTGTACCCTTTGTTGAAGAAAATATTATCAGTCTGGCTACGGTTCAGGCGCAGCTCGGCAAGCAGTTTAGAATTACCGGCCTAGAGCAGCGTGAATCTTCAGAACTTGCCCTGTTACTGCGCGCAGGTGCCCTGGCCGCGCCTATGTATATTGTTGAAGAGCGTACCATTGGCCCCTCATTGGGAGCCGACAATATTGCTCTGGGTGTTAAGTCAGTGGCTGTGGGTATGGCCTTGGTACTGCTATTTATGTTGGTGGTCTATCGCGGCTTTGGTGTCTTTGCCAATATTGCACTGGCGATGAATTTGGTACTGCTGGTGGCCTTTATGTCGCTGCTGGGTGCGACCCTAACCTTGCCTGGTATAGCCGGTATAGTTCTGACTGTGGGCATGGCGGTGGACGCCAACGTGCTGATTTTTTCGCGGATTCGCGAGGAGCTAGCTGCTGGGGCGTCGATTCAAGGCTCTATTAGCGCCGGTTATGATCGCGCCTTTGTGTCGATTTTGGATGCCAATATCACCACCTTAATTGTTGCCTTGATTCTGTTCTTAATTGGTTCTGGGCCAGTGCAAGGTTTTGCCGTGACATTGTCTATCGGCATTTTGACCTCCATGTTTACCTCTATTGTGATGACCAGAGGACTAGTTAACCTGGTTGTCGGCGGCCGCAAAATAAAAACCCTGTGGATTTAGGAAGAAGATTATGACTAATTTAAAAATCTATAACTTCATGGGGCTGCGCAAATTTGCAGCGATTTTCTCCGCCGTATTGCTGCTTGCCTCCGTGGCGTCTTTGTCTACCAAGGGCTTGGTGCTGGGTCTGGATTTTTCCGGTGGCACACAGATTGAAGTGGGCTACGACCAGCCCGCTGATGTAGCGGCGATTCGCCAGCAGCTTGAAACCGCGGGTTTTGAAGGTCCAGTAGTGATTCAGTATGGCTCTGAGACCGATGTATTGATCCGCTTGCAGGGCAAGCCGGAGCAGGGTCTGTCAGAAAAAGTTTATGGCGTTTTGGAAGACGGCAGCGAAGCGGTTGAATTGCGCCGAGTCGATTTTGTTGGCCCGCAGATTGGTGAAGAACTCCGTGAAGATGGCGGCCTCGGCATGCTTACGGCGCTAGCCGTGGTGATGCTCTATGTGGCGATCCGCTTTCAACTGAAATTCGCCATTGGCGCTGTATTGGCACTGGCCCATGATGTGATTATTACTCTTGGCTTTTTCTCTATCACTGGGCTCGAGTTTGATCTCACTGTATTGGCCGCCATATTAGCAGTGGTGGGTTATTCCCTAAATGACACCATTGTTGTGTCCGATCGGATCCGAGAAAATTTCCGTAAAATCCGCAAAGCGACTCCGGTGGAGGTGATTAATGAGTCTCTGTCACAGACCTTGTGGCGCACCATTAATACCTCGGTAACCACAATGCTGGTGTTACTGGCGCTGTTCTTTATTGGCGGTGAGTTGATTCATAACTTTGCTGTGGCGTTGATGGTGGGTGTGGGTATAGGTACTTATTCTTCAATCTATGTTGCCGCCACGGTTATGCTGTTACTCAAGGTCGATCGCGAAGATCTGCTTGAGCCTGTTGAGGGCGAGTTGGTCGATGACCTGCCATAGATCTGTAGTTTCGCATTCTTGATACCGATTCACTAGTCCTTGGATAAACAGTCTGTGCTATCTTAAGTAGATGGCAAGCAGCTGTGCTGGCGACGGATAGTGGGGACTGAGTGATGAGCAAGCACGAAAAAATAGACTATCTTGAATTCCCGTCTCGGGATTTCGCATCCAGCAAATGTGGCCTCAAATCTTTCATCCACGGCGAAGCTTGAGACCGTGGTCTTCAGCTCCAGAAAGAGATTCCTACGTCAGCAAATTGGCGCCGAGGCGTTTTTTGCTCAGCCTAATTACAGCAAACATCTCCTGGCGGGTGATCTAGGTGATTATCGTGACGATCGCAATTATCTCTCGGGAATGGGTGATACAGAAAAAGCCTTTGTGATTGCTGTCACTCACTTGGGTCGCTACCCGCTGATCGGAAGCTCGGCAGTGAACTGGGATGATGGCGGTGTCTATATTGACTCCAGTTTCAATCTCTATGATCGACAGTTGGGATCGGCGCTCACCGCAGCGATTAACAATGTGGTGCATCTGGGGCGGGCGATCAGCAAAACAGGCGTGTTTAAAAGCTGTATGTTTGTTGCCCGTAAAACCCTACATATTAGCCGTAAAAATCTCAACCAGACTTTTGTGGCACATCCAGCACTCAAGATAGCCTTTGAGCTGGCTGAGGGAGCTTCGATTACTAGGGCCGGTGACCGTGCCAATGGCAATGAGCGCGATAGCCATGATCAGGACACGCGCCTGCACTCTTGCTTTGAAGATGGCAGCGATCCGTATGAAATGCTGCACCTACCAGGATCGATTATGCAGGTGCTGGCGCGCATGAATCAGATTCATCATACCGGCTGTAGTATTTTTGAAGCGGTGGAGCAGGATCTTAAAATTCACAACTATCTAACCCTGCTGGATGGATCTAAGGAAACGGAATTTCGCGACTGTCTAGATAGCCTTCTCACCGAGTTGCCTGCTATAGACGGGCTGGGGGTGTCTGGGTTTATGAAGCTACCCTATAAAAATACTAAGTTTTTTGATTATCTTGAACAGCAGCCAGATTTTTCCATTCAGGACAACAAGCCTCTGTAACTAAGCTCTCAATTCCAAGCTCTAAAGGCGAAGATAATTAACCCCATGTTTGCTACTCTGGGATGCAATTACATCGAGTATTGTTTGGAGTTAATGCAATGGGCAACAGCAAACCCTGGCAGCGCCTGATCTGGCAAGATCCTTTTCTTCTTGAACAGCAGTTATCTGACGAGCAGCGCATGGTTCGAGACTCGACTCGCCAATATGCCCAAGAGCAGTTGCAGCCGAAGGTGCGGGATGCTTTCCAAAAAGAAACCAGCGATCCGGGTATTTTCCGCCAGATGGGTGAGATGGGTTTGCTTGGCTTAACCATCGAAGGCTATGGTTGTGAGGGAATGGACTACATCAGTTATGGCCTAGTGGCGCGAGAAATTGAACGGGTCGATTCCGGTTATCGTTCGATGATGAGCGTACAGTCTTCACTGGTAATGTATCCAATCTACGCCTTTGGCAGCGAAACTCAGCGTGAAAAGTATTTACCCAAGTTGGCAAGTGGTGAGTTTATCGGTTGTTTTGGCTTAACTGAACCGGACTATGGTTCGGATCCCGGTGGCATGGTCACTCGTGCCCGCAGCACTGATGGAGGATATCTGTTAAATGGTGCCAAAACATGGATTTCCAACAGTCCCTTCGCCGATATTTTTGTGGTTTGGGCGAAAACCGATGATGATCAAATCCGCGGCTTTATTCTTGAAAAGGGTATGACCGGATTAAGCGCCCCCAAGATTGAGGGCAAGCTTTCCCTGCGCGTCTCGACCACCGGTCAAATTGTGATGCAGGATGTATTTGTTGCCGAAGAGCAGTTGCTGCCCAATGTGAAAGGTTTAAAAGGGCCTTTTAGCTGTTTGAATAATGCCCGCTACGGAATCGCTTGGGGCTCGTTGGGGGCTGCCGAATCCTGCTGGCATGCAGCGCGAACCTACACCATGGAGCGCAAGCAATTCAATCGTCCCCTAGCGGCCACCCAGTTGATTCAACTTAAGCTGGCTGATATGCAAACTGAGATTAGCCTTGCCCTTCAGGGTTGTTTACGTGCCGGACAGTTGATGAATGACAGCAATATATCCCCAGAGCTGATCTCATTAATTAAACGCAATTCCTGCGGAAAGTCTCTGGAGATAGCTCGCAAGGCACGTGATATGCTCGGCGGCAATGGCATTTCTAATGAGTATCCGGTGATGCGTCATATGATGAATTTAGAGACTGTGAACACCTATGAGGGAACCCATGATATTCACGGTCTAATTTTGGGTCGAGGACAGACAGGAATAGCCGCATTTTGATAGTGTTTTACCGAGAATTTTTAACAGCTAAGATTAAATAATAATAAAAAAAGAGAGCGGTATATGAAGGGGAAAAAAGCACTGCGGGTCAGCCGAATAGTTGTGGGTTTACAGATACTCTTTGTCGCCGCATTTGTTGTCGCTTCACTGTTTTATAGTTCATTCTTTGATGAGTCTGAACACTACGATCTGGTGATTAACAATGGTCGCGTAATAGATCCAGAAACTCATCTCGATGCTGTCAGGCATATAGGCATTCGCGACGGCACTATTGTCGCCATCTCCGACCAACCTCTAAATAGTGAAATCAATATAGATGCCGCCGACCTAGTGGTGGCGCCCGGCTTTATCGATGTTCACAGCCACAGCCCTACCGTTTTAGGGCAGCACTTTAATGTTTTAGATGGCGTTACCACCCAGCTTGATCTTGAGGCTGGATCCTTTCCTGTTAGCTTTTATGGCGAACATCTTCGAGCTGGTGCAGCGATTAATTATGGTTCTTCTGTGGGCCATTTTGCGGTGCGTATCAAAGTCCTCGAAGGCATGGACCAACCCTATATTTTTGCTGGTGACAAAACTGTTGTTATGGGTAGCCCAGCTTGGATGCAAGAGGCTACGCCAGAACAGATCGAGCAGATGCGAGTGCTATTGCACAAAGGGCTTGATGAAGGTGGTCTGGGGATTGGTGTGTTGCTTGATTATATGACCGCAGCAGTCTCCGATGCTGAACTGGCCATGTTATTTGAGGTGGCCGCCGCGCGAGACGTGCCGATTTATGTCCATGTGCGCCGCGGTTACACCGGTGATCCGGCGGGTCTAATTGAGGTTATTGAACTTGCCAAGAGCACCAAGGCAGCGCTGTTTGTCTGTCATATTACCCACAATGCCATGGGTCGTATTGGCGATTGGCTGGCCATGATTGATGAAGCTAACAGGGCCGGCGCCAATATCACCACCGAGACATTGTCCTATGCCGCCGGAGGCACCAGTATTGGCGCCGATGTATTTCGACGCCGTGATTGGCAGGCGATCTTTGATATTAGCTATGAAGATGTGCAGTGGGTGGCTACCGGCGAATGGTTGACCAAAGAGACCTGGGAAAAATATTCAAAAGAGCAGCCTGCCGGAGCGGTTAATCACCACTATGTAAAAGAACAGTGGGTAGAGACCGCACTGCAGTGGCCGCGAATGATGGTCTCCACCGACGCACTGCCGGCAGTGGATACCCGTATTGCCACCAACCCCAATTTGGCTGGTACTTTTTCACGATTGCTAGGCCACTATGTGCGCGAGAAAAAGGTTATCAGTCTCACTGAAGCCCTAGCCAAAATGAGTCTCTATCAGGCCCGGTGGATGGAACAGGCGGCACCGCTGTTTAAGCGCAAAGGTCGTATCCAGCTTGGCGCCGATGCCGATATTGTAATCTTTGATGCCAAAACAGTAGCCGCGAAGGCGGTCTATGGCGATCCCTATCAGCCGTCCACTGGTATTCAGCATGTCTTGGTTGCTGGCCAGCAGGTGGTGAAAGATGGCCTTCATTCCGAGCAGGTCTATGCGGGTAAAAAACTGCTTGGTAATTAAATAGCTTGAAGATAAATAGCGTGAAGATAAACAGCTAAAAAATAAACAGCTCAATTCCAGTGAGTGACAACAACGAGAATAAGACTATGTCAGATCGAATACCCAGAGACAACGATAATGATTACACTGAAGTGATGGCCAAAACCCGTCGTGATTTTGCCGCTGCCAAAACCTCCGCCAAATTAGACCATATCGGCCATTACTCGGTTGATCCCGCCACCACAGCTGGCAATATCGAAAACTTTATCGGCGTCGCTCAGGTGCCACTGGGTCTGATCGGACCATTACTAGTCAACGGTGAACATGCTCAGGGTGACTTCTATGTACCTATGGCCACCAGCGAGGGTACCCTAATAGCCAGCTATAACAGGGGCGCGCGATTACTGCGGGAATCCGGTGGCGTTAAAGTCACCGTGGTGGATGATGCCATGCAGCGCGCGCCAGTATTTGTTTTCAACGACGCCCGAGAGGCCCGTGATTTTGGTGTCTGGGTTGAAGAAAATTTTGCCGAGATTGCCGCTCAAGCTGAGACCACCACCTCGTCGGGCAAGCTGCGCAATATTGAGCAGTACGCCGCAGCGCGCATGCGCTATCTGCGCTTTAACTTCACCACCGGCGACGCCGCGGGCCAAAATATGGTCGGCAAGGCAACCTTTATCGCCTGCGAATGGATTATGAAAACCTATCCTGGTATTCAGCGCTATATGCTCTCCGGCGCCATGGACACGGATAAAAAGCATTCCCAAATCAACACCTTACACAGTCGTGGCAAGCGCGTGGTTGCAGAGGTGTTGATTCCCGGTGCGCTGTTGGAAAAGACTATGGGCGTCACCGCAGAGGTGCTCTTTAAAGCCCGACAGATCAATCAGGTGGGCAGCTTTATGGCCGGTTCATCAAGCACCGGAGCCCATGCCGCCAATGGCATAGCCGCCGTGTTTATCGCCACCGGTCAGGACGCCGCCAATGTGGCTGAGTCCTCTTCATCAATTATTTTTGCCGATGTTGACGAAGCTGGAAATTACTATTTATCCATTACTCTGCCCTCGTTGATAGTCGCCACCTATGGCGGTGGCACCGGTCTGCCGACTCAGCAAGAGTGCCTTAATATTCTCGATTGCAATGGTGCGGGTAAAGTCCACAAGCTGGCTGAAATTATTGGTGCCACTGTGCTTGCGGGCGAAGTGTCGCTGATGAGTGCGGTCCTCGCCGGGGACTGGGTGACCAGTCATGATGCTTTAGGCCGCAATCGATAATGCTGTCTTAGGAACACTATTAGGATTATGAAAAGGCCGAGCAAAGTGCTCGGCCTTTTCAATTGCCTGCGCTTAGCGCTCGGCTCTGGCAGCTCACTCTAGTCTTGCAGTGTAATCGGTGTGACAAAGCCCTCAGGCTTGATCGCAAGCACAGAGCAGTTGATATGACTGAGTATGGTCTCGGCGGTATTACCCAAAATAAATCCCGGCACGCCGGTGCGAGCAACGATGAAATCATTTAGCCAGGAAGGCTATGGCGTGTTTTCCGCGCCAACCATTATCGAGAAACATATCGCCTCTCAGTATGGCGTAGAAATTGTTGGCAGGGCGGAGCAGTGTATAGACCGGTACTATATTATTTCGCCGGAGCGGAAGATTAAACATCCTGCGGTTGTTGAGATTGTTAATTCTATTCCTCAGTAACTAGAGCTCAGTGATAACAGTTGGGTTGCGGCGGACGACTCCTAAGCCTGTCATCCTGAGCGAAGCCGAAGGATCTCCCGCAGACTGGCTGAGATCCCTCCACTGCGGTCGGGATGACAGTCGGGCGCGGTCGGGATGACAGTTGGGTCGCGCTCAGGATGACGGTTGGATTGGGGCGGACGACTCCCAACCCTGTCATCCTGAGCGAAGCCGAAGGATCTCCCACAGACTGGCTGAGATCCCTCAACTAGGATCGGAATTACATAATGCCAGCCCTTCAGGCAAAACAACTTAAGAAGCTATCGCCATCTTTTCAGTATTCTCACTGTAAAACAGCTCCTCAAGTCGATCCCCTTCAGTCATCAAGTATTCGAAAGAGGACAATGAGGCTTTCGACCCTTCACCCATGGAAATAATAATCTGCTTATAGGGCACAGTAGTCACATCGCCACAGGCATAAATGCCGGCTTCCGATGTTTGGCATTTCTCGTTAATTACAATCTCACCAAAACGGGTTTTCTCAACCAGGTCATCCAAAAACACACTGTTAGGTATCAGGCCAATCTGCACAAATATGCCATCCAATTTGAGGCTGTGTTCCGTGTCTGTGGCGCGATCAATATACTCAATCGCTGAGACCTTACCATTGGTGGCAGTGATCTCCTTGGTGGCGACATTTTTGTGAATGGTAATGTTGGGCTTGGCCATAGCCTTATCCACCAGTATTTGATCGGCTTTAAGATCCGGCATAAATTCAAACACATTGACCGATTTAACCATGCCTGCCAGATCTAATGCCGCTTCGATCCCCGAGTTGCCGCCGCCGATTACCGCAACATCTTTGCCTTTAAAGAATGGACCGTCGCAGTGAGGGCAGTAGGCAACCCCATTGCCCACATTCTCCTTTTCACCCGGCACACCCAGCTCGCGCCAGTTGGCGCCAGTGGCGATAATCAGGGTTTTGGTGAAGATTTTCTCCCCGGAGGAGAGAGTGACAGTCTTGATATCGCCGCCCTCAACCTCTGTGACCTTAAGATATTCCTTAAAGGTAATTTCATATTCATTCATGTGGGATTGCAGAGCACCGGATAACTCTGGGCCGGTGGTCTTAGACACTGAGATAAAGTTTTCGATACCCATGGTGTCTTTCAGCTGGCCGCCAACACGGTCAGCGACCAACGTGACTTTTAAGCCTTTACGGGCACTGTAAATCGCTGCGCTAGCACCTGCGGGTCCGCCGCCGATAATGGTCACATCTTGCAGGGGCAGAGATGTCTGATCGCTGCTGCTCAGAGCTGCTGGTGGTGCGCGCTGGATCAATTTATCGATTAGCTGAGCTGTATCCACTTTACCGTTAGCAAACAATTCGCCATTCAGATAAACGCTGGGCACACCTTGAATATCACGCTCTTTGATCAGCGTTTGGTAGTGGCCACCATCGATCATCTCGGTGCTGATGTTAGGGTTTAGCAGTGCAAACTGATTCAACGACTGCACAACATCTGGGCAGTTGTGACAGCTGAGGCTAATAAATACCTCAAAATGTAGTTCTTCCTCGACGCCGGCAATAAGTTTTTTAACGCTGTCATCGAGCTTTAATGGGGTACCAGAGGCATGCAGTATGGCCAGTATCAACGAGTTAAATTCATGGCCGCTAGGAATACCTGAAAAACGAATTCCTGTATCAACGCCATCGGCTTGCATAAGAAAGCTGATGGGACTGCGCAACAGACCGTCCATATCCCTTTGTTCGAGTTGAATATACTCACTCTGCTTTGAGATGTCGCTTAAAAACGTGACTAATTCAGCGCGTTTTTCGTGCTCACCGGTTTGCAACACAAAGGTCACAGCCTTCTGCATATTGGCGGTGTAGCCTTTGACAGCTTGTAAGATCTCATTGGTTAACATACTGCGGTTCCTCTGGTAAAAATACGAATAGTAATTAATACAGATAGTAATTGAGGTCAAAAATTAGGCCCTGAGAAAAAAGCCTCAGAGCCTAATTTACTTGCCATTTAAATAGCTAATGGACTTATACAATAAAACGCATTTTGCAGGTGCTTAGATCTTGCCAACCAGATCCAAAGATGGCGCCAATGTAGCTTCGCCTTCTTTCCAAGCAGCTGGACATACTTCACCTGGGTGAGCGGCAACATACTGTGCAGCTTTAACTTTGCGCAGTAGATCTTCCGCGTCACGGCCAATACCTTCAGCAGTGATTTCCATTGCCTGAACAATACCGTCTGGATCTACAATAAAAGTGCCACGGTTTGCAAGGCCTTGATCTTCACGCATAACGTCAAAATCACGACAAATTTGACCCGTTGGATCGCCAATCATGGTGTATTGAATTTTGCCGATAGTCTCTGAAGAGTCGTGCCATGCTTTGTGTGTAAAGTGGGTGTCAGTAGACACTGAGTAAACTTCAACACCGCGTGACTGCAGCTCTGCATAGTGATCAGCAACATCGCCAAGCTCAGTTGGGCAAACAAAGGTAAAGTCGGCGGGGTAAAAGAAAAAGATCGACCACTTGCCAGCAATATCCTTTTCTGAAACTTCAATAAATTCTCCTGCTTTAAAAGCAGATGCATTAAAGGGTTTAACTTTTGTGTTAATAAGTGCCATGGTGGGCTCCTAGTTGGGGTTAGTGTTAGTGAGTGCCTAGTAAGTCGTTTAACAACCTTTTGTTCAAACTCTGAAGACAATATAGGCGCATTTCATTGATCGTTAAAGTTGATTGTTTATATTGTTACGATCTATTTAATAGATTATATTGGCTGCAGGACAAAATATTCTCCACAGCATGACTTACCTGAGTGATATTTCCATGATCTCGACTAAACAACTTGTATATGCCCTCGCAGTGGAGCGCAGTCTGCACTTCAAAAAGGCCGCCGCCGATTGCAATATTAGTCAGTCGGCTCTGAGCACTGCGCTGAGTGAACTGGAGAGACAGCTGGGTTTACAGATATTTGAGCGTGACAACAAAAAGGTATTGGTAACACCCACCGGACGAGAAATACTCGATCGGGCGCGGAGCATCATCTCTCAGGTCAATGAGTTGCAGCAGTTGGCGGACAATCAGCAGTTGCCCCTGAGCTTTCCCATTACTGTGGGTGTGATTCCGACAATTGCGCCTTATCTACTGCCGAAACTTTTTCCATTGCTAAACAAGCTGCACCCGGGCGCACAGCTGACCATTGTTGAGGAGCAATCCCATGTGTTGGTGGACATGGTCAAGCGTGGGGAAATCGATACCGCAGTGCTGGCAATGCCTTTTCCCTGCGAAGGGCTGCTGAGTTTGGAGTTTTGGCAGGAAGACTTTTATTGGATCGCCCTCAAGGGTGAAAAGCACACCAATCAAACGGAAATCACCAGCAATGAGTTAATTGATAGCCGCCTGATGCTGCTCAGTGAAGGGCACTGTCTTAAAGATCATATTCTCGCAGCCTGTAATTTTCCCGAGCAGACCGCCAATCATGGCTTTGGGGCCACTAGCTTGCATACCTTAGTACAAATGGTGTTGGGCAACTTGGGGACCACCCTTATCCCAGAGATGGCCCTGGAGCAGCTTACCCGTCAAAGTGACCAGCTCACTGCAGTGCATCTTAATGAGCCCAGTCCACATCGCAGCCTGTCGTTTATTATTCGACCTAATTACACCCGTATTGCCTGTGTTGAGGCGTTGATTAAGGTTTGTAAGCAGGCGCTTTGACCGAGCTAGAGTTTGTCTTGGGCATAATGTCTGAGGTTCGCAGCCACTAAGCCTCTGGTTGGCATTGGTGTTTTTGAAACGCTGTCAGGTATTAGTGGTGATTGCTTTAATCAAGCTGGCAGGTCAACCATATTCAGGCCATGACGTTAATCCGCTATTAAGAAAACAATGGTTACTCATCATAGCAAGGATAATTCATGTCAAAGCCCGGTCAGTTAAGCATATTTCTGTTGCCACTTTTGTTACTCGGTTGTGGTGGAGGAGGTGGAGGCGAAATTTCTGGGGGGCAAATAACTGACTCTGCCCCTATTGTTGAGAGTGACAGTAGTAATAATTCTAACAATGGCTCAACCTCAGATCAGCCGAATATCCTATTGATTATTGCCGATGATCAGGGTCTCGATGCCTCTGCACAATATGCCCTTAGCGCGG
>ERZ887851.2311-NODE-2311-length-15043-cov-7.654724_pt1 | contig 15043 bp, 12 predicted proteins | sample MGYA00521100_ERZ887851 | MGnify/ENA primary metagenome ERZ887851 (study PRJEB32303, sample SAMEA104408602) | aquatic metagenome | biome: Brackish water; feature: Pelagic; material: water | place: Baltic Sea | collected 2014-06-06T16:11:00 | depth 11,444 m ...
GAACATCATCGGGCAGCTTCCGAAGCTGCGTCCCATCGGCCAATAGACTTTGTAAAGACTCGTTATTGCGCGCAGTAAATTCGTCAAGCATATCTTGGTTAGCGGCTCGCGTTGCGTAAGTCACAATGGCCTTTAAATCCTCGGGAAGTTGGCCCATCGCGCGCTCGTTAACAATAAATTCAAGCATGGCACCTGGCTCATGCCAGCCAGGATAATAGTAATAGTCGGCAACCTGATTAAGCCCCAAGGTACGATCATTGTAGGGGCCAACCCACTCAACTGCATCGATCACACCGGTTTGCATAGAGGTATAAACTTCTCCGCCGGCGATCCGGACGGCGGTTCCACCTGAGGCATTAAAGACCTCTCCGGCAAGGCCGGGAATGCGCATTTTCAAGCCTTTTAAATCTGCAGCGCTTCTGAGTTCACGGTTAAACCAGCCCGCCATTTGAACGCCTGTACTACCCCCCGCAAAAGGCACCACACCAAAGGGGGCATAGAGTTCACGCCAGAGCTCCAAACCCCCACCGTAATGCAGCCAGCCATTCATCTCTTGAGCGGTCATACCAAAAGGCACTGCCGTATAGAACACGGCTGCGGGGATTTTTCCTTTCCAGTAGTACGATGCGCCATGACCCACTTCTGCAACACCCTGAGATACTGCGTCAAACACCTCAAATGCGGGAACAATCTCGCCCGCACCGTACACGGTCACTTTGAGGCGCCCGCCACTCATCTCGGTAACATAGCGCGCAAAATTTTCTCCAGCACTCCCAAGACCGGGTAAATTTTTAGGCCAGGTAGTTACAAGCTTCCATTCAAATTGCTGGTTGGAGCGATCAGCGCCTTCGACTCCAGCCCCTGATGTTATTGTTTGAGCACGATCAGTCGCCCAAAGCCCTGTAATTAAAACCAGTAGGGCCACAAGAATTAACGTGATGACTGGAAGCAGGCGTCGCTCAAGCATAGTTATTACTCATAAGGTTTGTAGATTTGCATACTGAAGAACGAGCCACTTGCTACCTTCCGCAAAGCTGACTTCAACGCGTGCATTTGCTCCGCGCCCCTCAAAGTTCGTCACCACACCCTCACCAAAAACCTGATGCATTACGCTTTGGCCAAGGTTAATTCCGCTCTCAGCATGAGCCGCGCTGGTAGAGGGCCCAAGAGATGAAAGCGGCCGAGTAACGGTGTTTCCTAATCGCACTTCGTTAATAAGCTCTTTAGGTATTTCTCGGATAAACCGCGAAGGCGTATTGTAGTTCTCGCTACCGTAAAGCCTTCGGCTCTCGGCGTAAGTAATTACTAGCTTTTGCATCGCGCGAGTGATTCCGACATAGCACAGCCGACGCTCCTCCTCGAGGCGGCCGGGCTCATCAAGAGACATACGGTGCGGAAACAGGTTTTCTTCCATGCCCGCAAGAAACACGAGCGGGAATTCAAGTCCTTTAGCAGAGTGCAAAGTCATTAATTGAATGCTGTCCTCGTGGGGATCAGCCTGCGCATCACCCGCGTCTAAGGCCGCGCCATCTAAGAACTGCTGCAGGGGTGACATATCTGGATCTTCAGCAACAAATGATTTCGCCGCTGAAACCAATTCCTCTAAATTCTCGACTCGCGCCTGGCCTCGTTCGCCTTTTTCAGCGCGGTGGTAATTCAGTAAGCCAGATTGGTGGATAACGTGTTCCGTGAGTTCCTCGAGTGGCAGCTCTAACGTCGTGGAGTCCATCTCGTTAATAAGCGCTTGGAAACCTGCCAATGCCGCTAATGCTCGCGCGGCAAACAGTTTTTCATCGCGGGCGACGTCGATTGCCGCCCATAAGGGCAATCCTCTGTTGCGCGCTAAATCACGAAGGTTTTCAACGGTTTTATTGCCGATGCCCCGCGGCGGTACGTTAAGTACACGCTCAAGCGCCATGTCATCGGCTCGAGAAAGCAATAAGCGCATGTATGACAAGGCATTGCGAATTTCGAGTCGCTCGTAAAAGCGCTGGCCGCCGTAAATACGATAGGGTATCTGCGCCCTGATTAGAGCTTCTTCTAGGACTCGGGACTGGGCATTGGATCGGTATAAAATAGCGCTTGAGCGCCGAGGGTGGCCGTCGTTAATCCAAGCCTCGGCACGCTCAACAATAAAGCGCGCCTCATCTTGCTCATTAAAGCCCGCATAAAGATTGATCAGCTCACCTTGGTCACCGTCGGTCCATAAATCTTTACCGAGACGACCAAAGTTGTTTGCGATCAATCCGTTAGCGGCGCTCAAAATTGTTTGGGTAGAGCGATAATTTTGCTCTAGTCGGACAGTATCGACCGCAGGAAAATCGTCGCTGAAACGCTGAATATTTTCAATTTTTGCACCACGCCAGCCGTAAATTGACTGGTCATCATCGCCAACGGCTATGACTGGAATCGCCTGTCCAGCTAGCACGCGTAGCCAAGCGTACTGGATGGTATTGGTGTCTTGAAACTCGTCCACCAAAATTGTCTTAAAGCGTTGCTGATAGTGCTCAAGTGTCTCCGGTGAGTGCAGCCAAAGCTCATGCGCCCGAAGGAGCAGCTCAGCAAAATCGACAAGACCACCACGCTCACAGGCCTGTTCATAGGCCGTATAAATGCCCAGCATAGTTTTGGCGTGTAAATCGCCATAGGGTGGCTCGATGTGCTTCGACCTGAGGCCCTCGTCTTTTTGTCCATTGATGTACCACTGCGCCTGCTTAGGGGGCCAGCGCGATTCGTCAAGATTAAGCTCACGACATACTCGCTTCACCAGGCGAAGCTGGTCATCACTGTCTAGAATCTGAAAATTCTGCGGTAACTTCGCTTCCCGCCAATGTGCTTTTAAGAGGCGATGAGCGAGACCATGGAACGTGCCCACCCACATACCATGCGTTGGCATATGGAGCACTTCTTCTATGCGCCCGCGCATTTCTCTCGCCGCCTTATTGGTAAACGTCACCGCCAACAGCGCTTGGGGAGAAACCTGCTCGGCACGGATTAACCAGGCAATGCGGTGAACAAGAACGCGGGTTTTACCCGAGCCTGCGCCGGCAAGCACCAATAAATTACCCGGCTCAGCTGCTACCGCGAGCCGTTGGGCATCATTTAAGTCGTTGAGAATATCAGAAACATCCATGCGCAAAGTCTACCGGAAAATAAGTCCCGAGCAGTCATGCAATTCAGCATTTTCTGCAATTCATACCTTAGATAAATAGCGAATGGCATAACTGACTTATAGATTCTGGTAGGCTCTTGCATACGGCTGAAATTAAAGGACAGCGCGAACCATGACCGATCAGGATGACAACGACAAACGACGCATAATGACACCGCCGGCAGAGTGGGGTGGCAGCACCGATAAAGAGGCGGAAGATTGGTCCGAAGCGGCGACACCGCCTGACTCAAACAACGCTGAAGAAGATCCGTATTCAGAAGCCACGGTCGATTCGCAAAGCGCAGAGGCCATACTCGTCGACCATCAGGCGGCGGCGCAACAGCCCAAAGCAAAACTACCCGTGTGGACGACTGTAGCCATGGGCGCTGCATTGGTACTGCTCGTTGTGGGTGGCTGGGGCGCTATTAGTGAACGCTCGAAGCTGACGAACACTGTCGCACAGCTAGAGAATGCGCTGGCTACTAAGTCTCGCCAAGGTGATATGACGGCAGCAGAAGAGCAGATATTGCAAAGCGACAATCAGTCGTTACGACTACAACTCGAAAGCCTACGCGAACAATACGGTGCGGTAGCGCGGGAAATTGAGCTTTTACAACGCTCGGTCAGCGCTCAAATAGAACAACCCACACCCGAAGAGGCTTTAGAGCCGGTAGCTCAGGCACCCGCAACTCAAGCGCCAGCAATGCAAGACTCGGTCGCCCAAGTAGAAGTTACGCGAGAGCTCGTTAGAGACGATGGCGACAGCGGTATTAGTCAATCCGAAGATTCAGCGTCCGAAAGTATCGGCGTTACGCTCGCACCATCTTCCAGTGACAATGGGAGCTGGTTTGTGAATGTAGCCGCCTATTCAAGGCGCGCTATGGCAGAACAGTGGGCGAGTAAAATTAGCGACGACGTTTCAACGGCCGTTGTTAGTGCAGTCGAGGTTAATGGCAAGGCACTTTACCGTTTGCGGGTTGTTGGTATAGCCTCTCGGCAGGATGCCAAACTAGTTGCGAGAGAACTTGAGAAAACCTACAGCATTGGCCCTTTATGGGTAGGAACAGAAGAGCTAACGACAACCGTCACCGACAAAATGGCAGCTCACACACCAGCCGTTTTTGATGACGGGCTTGATGACGAGCTTGATGACGGGGCAAATTCGCAGTTGGATAACGCCGTTAGTAACACACTGGATACACAAGTGGAGGCGCAAAGCAGTCAATCTGGGGAGGGGTGGTTCATTTACGTAGATACCTACCGCACGGGTGGGGCTGCAGACGCTAAGGCGCGCGCGATAAATAATGCCGGATTCAACGCAAAGGTGTCGGTAGAATATCGCTCCGGCGAGTTGTTTTACCGGGTTCAAGTTGTCGGTATAACCAGCCAGCAAGAAGGCGAGCGAATCGCTGAAGAACTATTATCACTGGGTGATATGTCAAACCTTCAACTTAGGCGATATTAGTTAGAAAATACTAGAAACGCGGACTTTAATAACAACACACCTAACGATAAGGAAAACGTATGAAAATCTCTTTGAAAGCCCTTCTCCTCGCTACTGCGTTTACATCGACTGGCGCACTTGCTGACGAATGTAACCTGGGCGAGATGCCGACGCTACCTAACGGTGCTACGGCCTCGATGGAGGAAATGGTAGCAGGGCAGCAATCAATCAAAGCGTTCCAAGCCGAGGCGCAAGCCTACCGAACGTGCCTTGATGAGGGCATGGCCGCTATCAAAGAGGCGGCTACAGATGGCGACAAAGAATCGGCAGAAGCGTTCAAAGCCATGACAGACGATTACAACGCATCGGTCGCGGCAGAAGAGGCGATAGCGAGCGATTTTAATGCCCAAATTCGGGCGTATAAAGCGGCGAATCCTAGTTAAACATTGCGATTCTAGGTTGCCTCCGGCACTCCGGTGTCGTGGGCAGCCTGTTACGCGGCGAACCTTGATCTTGAAACCGCTGCTTCCTATTCGGAATCTACTTTGACTAAATTCTTGCCAATGGTCGCGCCTTTCATCATTTCACTGTAGGCCCATCCCGCATTCGGCAGCCCCTCGGTAATATTCTCCAAGATCTTGAGTTCACCTTGTTCGAGCCATGTGTGCAGTTGATCCATCGCCGCAGGTACTTGGTCCATATAGCTGTAGAGCAAAAATCCTCGCAGGGTCAGCTCCTTCTCAACTAATTTCCACATATTGTAAATTGGCGTTGGGTTATCTTGGTTGTTGTAATCGCTGATCATGCCGCATCCAATGACGCGGCCAAAAGTGTTCATGCACGTTAAGACGGCATCTAGCGTCCGCCCACCCACATTATCGAAGTAAACGTCTACGCCTTCGGGACAGGCAGCGGAAATTGCCGCAGCCAAGTCATCACAATGTTTATAGTTCACCGCAGCGTCTGCGCCCAACTCCTCAGTAATCAATCGCGCCTTGTCTGCTGAGCCAACGATTCCTACGACTCGACAGCCTCTCAGTTTGGCGATCTGGCACGCCATTGACCCTGTAGCTCCAGCAGCCGCGCTAACCACTACCGTATCGCCCGCCTGAATCTTACCGATTTCATGTAGCCCAACGTATGCTGTGTGGCCTGAACCCCCTAAACCGCCCGAGTAATAGGAAAGTGGAATGCCGTCTTTGGGCTGGAGCTTTGAAAGAAGAATCGTGTTGGCATCGCTTAGGGAGTAATCCTCCCAATGGTGGAGACCAAAAATGATCTCGCCAGGTTCAAAGCCTTCAACATTGGACTCTACAACTCGCGCCACAGACGGACCCCGAATTGCACCACCCAATGGAATAGGTTCAAAGTAATTAGCCTTGCCGTCTAACCAACCGCGGATAGCGGCTTCAAGAGAAAAATACAAATTGCGGACTAGCATCTCGCCTGGGCCCGGATTGGGAACATCGGCCTCAACCATCTCAAAGTCGGACGGTAACGGGATACCGTGAGGATGAGATTTCAATACCATTTGCCGGTTAATCATTCATATCTCCCATGAACGTACGCTTAATTTACAGGTGGATTTTGAGGCACTGCGGGAATTGCTGGGTCAGGCGTCAACCACTCCGGCGCAGAAGACGCCCAGCAAGTGAGGTCAACAGTGAGCCATTCGGAACTATCCATGGTGCCTGCCTTGATAAACACGTGACCGGGGATTTCGTCTACAAACGTGAATAATTGACTGCCGCAGTTCGCACAAAAACCCCGATTTACATGTGAACCATCGGTGCCCAAGCTTGAAAAGGTTTTATAGTCGCCTCGAATACTCACACCGGACTCTGGAAACATAACCACTGTCGCCTTACCCGAACCCGTCACTCGCTGACAATCTTTACAGTGACAATGCAGTGCGGTCACTGCCGCGGATTCATCGCAGGTATAACGTAGCTCGCCGCACAGGCATCCACCTTCAGTCATGGGCTTTTCCTCCTAATAAGCTGCAACGATTATCTTGTTGACGCCGAACCATGGTTTATTTCCTCAACCAAGGCGAGGCGTCCCACAACGTTACTCGCTCAAAATTACGAATCAATGGCCATAAAAAAGCCACCCGAAGGTGGCTTTGCTACTAGCTTAGTTTTAGAACTCGTAACCAACGGTGACGCCGAACTGCTGACGAGGAGCGAGTTCCGCCCAAGTAAAGGAGCCCGTGGTATAGCGACGCTGAACCCGGTTGCCGTCTTCGAGTACATCTGTACCATAAACCATGAATTTCCATGTTCCGCTGTCGGTATCGAGCAAGTAAGTTGCCGATAAATCTAGGGATTCCCAGGAATCAATGGTCACCTGCGGGAAAGTCGCTGGATCATAAATGGCCCAAGGCGTTTGCGTATACACTTCATCTTGATAGCTGAAGTTACCCGTAAGGATTAGCTCTCCGCCCATTACGTTCGATATGTGCTCTGCACCTACACTAGCAGTCAACTCAGGGGCGTACAACAACTGTGCCTTGTCAGAAATATCTTGGCCAGCGTAGTTATAGGTATCAAATTCACCATCGAGGGTTCCGATAGCGGCGCGCAGCGTCAGACCAGTGGTCGGCTTCCAAACGCCTTCAAATTCAACACCTGACAAGCTGACTTCACCTGCGTTCTGAATAAATGAACACGTAATGCCTGCAGCGTCCTCAGCGGCACCGCCCTTACCACACTCAGGGAAGCTCGCGGGCGTAATAACCGGCAATTGCATGTCGGTATAATCACTGTTGAAGAACGTTAGATTTAACTGTGTATTCTCGGTTGGATTGCTTCGCAAGCCAAGCTCAAAACTTTCAACTTCTTCGGAATCGTAAGGCTCCAGCTCTGCGGGAACCGAGCCACGGTTAAAGAAACCGCCGCTTCGGAAGCCGGTTGAGAAAGAGGCATAAACCATACCTGCAGAAAAGTCGCGCTTTAATACTGCGCGATAAGTCAAGTTTTCGTCCGAGAAAGAAGGCGTACCGCTATTCAGCAGCACGTCCGGACTGGTGTTGCCTGCGAGGCGATCAGCATCACCCACTACGGCAGGCCAGGAGAAAGACTGCATATCCTTGTCTTCTTCGGTATAGCGCGCACCCAATGTGAATGACCATAACTCGCTAAAGTCATAGGTCATTTCACCGTATACGGCTTTCGCCTCAGCATCGTGGTTTACCGTAAAAGGTTGAATGGGGCCTGATGTAATGAAAGACTCCGCCTTCATGTAATACAAGCCAGCCACATAGTTCAGTGGGCCGGCGTTGTCTGAGCTGAGTTGCAATTCATGCGACGTTTGCTTGAAAGTTTGATCGCGATTTACCGGGAAAAATACAGTGGCAGATCCCCAAGACGCTTCCTTCACCTCCTCATCGTAATCCATGATACCCATGGTGTACTTAATTTGGTGGTTGTCCAAATTATGGGTAATGTTCAGCGTTGTGTTGTTGCCCTCCATATACGCTGTGAGGGGTAACAGCTGAGGAGAAGTTTTCCAGTCGTTTGCCTTAGATGCCTCGTAGCCAGTCAGCGCTTCTGGAAACGGCTGCAACATCAAGTTATCTGGGGCTGTAGTCTTATGATCGTAATCGTCAAAAGTCAGCTGCGCAGACGTGTTGTCGGTAAAGTCATATCGCAGAGTAATAGACGCCGTCTCTGAATCACGGAAGGGACGGCGATCATTAAGTGTGGTGTTAAATACGTGTGAGTCGGACTCGATCTTTTTCAAGGCCACTTTTATACCGCCGCGCTCACCCAGCGGCGCATTAACAATGGCCGATAAGTCAGTCATATCCTGATCGCCAACGGTGGCCTGCAGCTTCATGCCCCACTCGCCCGTGGGCTTGGTTCGGGTGACATTAATTACACCGCCAATGGTGTTTCGCCCGAAGAGCGTGCCCTGCGGACCTCGCAATATTTCAACGGATTCGACATCCTGCAGATCAAAGACTGCGCCGGTGTTTGATGCCAAGAATACACCATCGATAGCAACACCGACCGTGGGCTCAAGTGATTTCTCAATGTCGTCAAAACCGATACCACGAATTGTCGCACTAAGAGACTCAGAACCAATGTACGTCTGATGAAGCTCAACGTTTGGAGCAAGTTTATCCAGATCAGTCGTTCGCTGAATACTGCCACGCTCAAGCTGCATGGGTGTGAGCGCTGTCACTGCCACGGGAACATCTTGAATAGATTCTTGACGCTTTCGCGCCATAACAAGAACTTCTTCTAGCGTGTTTTTAGCGCCGTCGTCCTGAGCAAGAGCGGGTACGCTCATAACACTGCCGGCAAGCAACGCAACTGCGAGGCTTAACGTTGCTGGGCGTAGCATAGTTACAGCGCTGGGAGCGGGTAGGGAATTTTTCATATCAATGCCTTTTGTTAATTATTGTGTGATTACGAAAGGTATTAAGTGACCTTGAGCGATTTAGCCTAAGGCATTTTAAAGGGCCGATCAAGAAAAACCATCGTAGTTGTTTGTAATTTCCACACAGGTCGTGTCGAGCAAAGCTCCCTATAGATCCAGGTCTGTAAAAGTCAGTATTTCTCGAATCACAAGGGCTACCCAGCCAGCCACTTTTAACTCTACTATTCGGTGTTATCTACCATTAGGGGGCATCGCCAGCGCGTGCCACCGTTCTATAAAATGAAGACAATTATGGCTATATCTAATAAAAGACTCATACAACGTATTTCAGTAGTAACTGTGCTGCTGTCGGTCACGATAGCCAGCAACGCGGTAAATTCGCCCTTTTATGGGCGAGTAACGAGCGCGGCAGACAGCCCCATAGAAGGCGTCTTAATACTCCTCCAAAACACAGTGAATAATCATTCAATAGCCGTTAGCTCAGGCGTCGATGGGCATTATGCCTTCCCTGGGTCGCGGCTCGAGAGAGGAAGCTACACACTCGAGATACGCGCCACTGGCTTCTCGCTTGCGCCCAATACGCCCCGAAATGTGTCGATTAATGGGCAGCCAAAGGAGCGCAAGCTCACGCTTGTGAGCCTAGCCGACAAAGATAAACTCGCGTCGCAACTGACATCCCTCGAATGGCTTCAATCCTGGCCCGGGTCTCAGCAGGAGAAGGAGGCACTGACTCACAATCTCGTTAACTGCATGTTTTGCCATTCCCTAGAGAGAATCGCCAGATCAACCTACGATGCCGATCAATTGTTATCGGTAATGCAGCGCATGCTGACTTACGAAACCGATCACAGTTCGGCCCAGAGAATTCAAATAGTTGCCCCACCTCAGCCTTTAGATAATTTAAGCTGGTTTGGCACTGATGCTAAGAAAATCGCAGCCTACTTAGCAACCGTTAACCTCAGTAATAACAGAGACCAATGGCCTTATGAATTCAAATTACTACCTAGGCCAGCGGGCGCTGAAACCCAAGCAATTATTACGGTTTTCCCGATACCCCGCGCCAACAGCGTTGTCCACGATCTCGATGTGGACCAAGACGGCCGCGTCTGGTTCGGCAACACCGGCTGGGATTACCTAGGCATGCTTGATCCCCGCTCTGGCCAATTTAGCGAATGGGAGGCTCCCAATTTTCTCCCCGAGGCGCCTGCAGGCACCGATCGCATTCTCGGCGTGCAGGACATCCAAGTAGATGCTCAAGGGCATGTGTGGGCCGCTGTCGGCGGCACCAAGCTTGCTCGTTTTCTACCGAAAGAAGAGAAATGGCAGGCGTTCGACTTGCCCGTCATCTGGCGCAACCCTTTCCTGTCGCCCGTTCGCGAGCAAGATACGGGTATTTGGGCAACTGGTCTAGCTGGCCCGCCGAATGGCGACCAACGGCATGAAACGGCCTATAAGCTGGATATAGAAACGGGCAAGTTGTCTCAAGGCATCAACCTATTCGATCACATGCCAACCCCCGACGACCCCTATCACAGCGATCCTCTGAATTATTGCTATATGATGGATCAGGATATTAACGGAGACTTTTTGTGCACCGCACCGGTACCATCAGGGATTATTCGAGCAAGCTTAACAACACAGAAATCGGTCTTTTATCCGACACCAACCCCACATGCCTACCCGCGCAGAGGGTATCGAGATGACGCCAATCGGTTCTGGTTCAGCGAATTTTATGCCGATCAAATAGCCGTATTGGACCTCAACACCAACGAGTTCAAAGAGTATCCTTTGACACCGAAATTTATCTCGCCCTATTACGCACGTCCCGATAAACAGGGTTATATTTGGTCATCATCAACAGGTTCCGATCGATTACTTCGGTTGGATCCAAACACAGGCGAGGTCCTCAAGTTCTTAATGCCGGTTTACTATGATGCACGCAAAGTGGTTGTCGACGAGAGCGCAGGTCACACCACTATTTGGTTGCCAAGCAAAAATACTGCGCAACTCATCCGCGTCGAGCTCATGAATGACCCTGTATCAACTCATTAATCTCTCACTACTACTGACACACGGCTTGGTGTCAGTGGCGTTAATAGGTGCTGTTACCCATCAGTGTGCCGCCGTACTTTTCCCATCGACCGACAAAACGGGTGGCACTTTTATTAGTCGGTACCGACAAGTAAAGGGCGCGGGCTTCGCCCGTGCCGTAGCGCTTCTTTATATAAGCAACCTCATTTTAGGCGGTATTTTATATCCAGAGTATCGATTAGAAGTGCGCTATGCCCTAGAAGAGATGCATCTACTATCTACCGTTGGACTCTTTGAGCTAAAGGAGCATTGGGCGGCTATCGGGCTAGCACTTCTACCCCTCTACCTTTCAGCCTGGCATACCGAGCCAGCCACCCATCAACCGGTCAGCCATCGAAAAGCAGCAACGCTCACTCTTGGGTTCATTATCTGGTTTACCTTCCTCACAGGCCACGTAGTCAACAATGTTAGAGGCCTTTGACATGCGCTTTTCAGCTCACTGGTTCACATTAGGATTTTGTTTGAGCTATGCCGCCATTCTTGTTTTCGAGCTCGGGGTAATCACTTACTACCCCATCACGGGCCATTGGCATATAGGCGCACCCCTCGATAATGAAGGGCCGGTAATGCATTGGTACGGATTGGTTATATTGGCACTAATCGTAGGTGGCGTTGTTGCGGTGGTTTTAAAGGAGCAGTGGTTACCTAGATTATTGCGGCAACACAATGTCTTCATCGTCTGGGTACTAATGCTCGCAACAGGCTGGCTGTTACGCGGCTTTTGGCTCGGCGCCTAATCGTGCTGGACCGACGATCGCAGCGCCCGCACGTTAGCGTTATCCGCGCGGGCTTATGGGCCCTAATTTGGTATTTAGCGACCTTGCTCATTGCAAGTAGCGGTCAGGCGCAGTTTTATGGCAACGCAGTTCCGGCCGAACTCCTCAATCTTAACGCGGGTAATGTGTGGTTTGGGTCAGTGAGAACAGCCGGCGGCATGTTTGTGGAGGACGCTACCGTCCGGCTCGATACCGGTCTAATCGAATACGTCGCAGTCACTGATTTAAACGGGAGATTTAGATTAGTGTTACCTGAAGCCACGCTTCCCAGCCAGGTCACGCCTTCTTGCGCGCAAAAAAACTTTCAGGCAAACGACGTACGGGTGCGCATACCCAGTCGATTGGCGACCTCGCCCATTGAAGTCAGTTGTCTGTTACGTTAAATCTAGACTATGCCGCCACGCCCAAACAACAATAATTAAGGTACACCACAGTGAGTCAATCAGAGATACCCCTGCTGAACATTCCCATTCACCCTGAAACCATGGATGGCCGAGATCCGACGCTGCTCCGCGGGGACAAGGTGACGGGGGACCGCTACTACGACTCTGCGTTTATGAAGCAGGAATGGGACCACATGTGGACGAAAATCTGGCATGTGGCCGGTCGACTCGTCGAGCTGGAACAAACCGGTGATTTCGTGGTGCACGATTTCATGAATCAATCCGTGATTTGTGTAAAGCAGGACGACGGCTCAATTAAAGCTTTTTATAACGTCTGCCAGCATCGTGCACTACGGTTAGTGGACAATAGTTCTTCCGTAAACGACTTTCATTGTCCTTACCATGGTTGGGTATGGGGAATCGATGGGGTACTTAAAGCGGTCCATGACCCAGAGAATTTCTCCCAAGGTGACCCCTGTGGAAAACTGACATTGCGCGAGTTGCGTTGCGGCACATGGGGTGGCTTTGTGTGGTACTCATTCAGTGACGACAGCCCTGACCTGATGGAATATCTGCACCCTTTGCCAGAGCTCTATAAAAACTACCCAATGGAAACTGCCGTACGCATCTTTGCGAGAAAAATCCGTGTCGATACCAATTGGAAGTTCGCTTCAGTGAATTTTAGTGAGTCCTACCACACCCGTACCGCTCATCCTCAGGTTCCACCATGGATTGATCAGGATTACTGGAGTGCGCGCTCGGAGATCTGGGCCAATGGTCATGGCAGGACGGTGCAGCCCATGCGACCCAGTCTCCGTGACCGACTTCCGGAGGGCGTGCCACACCCATTTGATGACATTTTGCGCCAATGGGACATTGACCCCGACGACTATCCCGACTTTGAAACAAAGGCTATCCAAGGCTGGATAGACTTGAAGGCCGCTAAGCGCCGGCTCTGGAAAGAGCGTGGCTATGTTCACTATGAACACATGAATGATGAGGAGCTAACCGATAGCCCCCACACCGTGATATTCCCCAATGTGACGATTTCATTTTTACCTGACAATCTTATTTTTTTCCGGACTGAGCCAGACCCCAAAGATCCCAATAAATGCACCTTCGATCTGTGGTGTATGGCCTTCCCTGTAGAGGGTCAAAAAGAAGCCCACGGGATCATGACTCAAGGGCTTTTTCCCGTTGAAGAGTGCGAGGTTGAGACCTGTGATTTTGACGGCGGGCTAGGCGTGCCAGAGATTATCGATAGCATTGTTTGGCAGGACCTCATGCTGGCTCAAGCGCAGCAAAGCGGATGGCAATCCATGGGGTTTGATGACTATTACCTGGCTGATCAGGAGGCTCGTGTTCGGTTCTTCCATGAGGTTCTGAATGATTACATCGCAGGACGAAAGGGCATTGGCCACTCAAAATAAGTACTTTTTTGACTTTGTGAGGCCAGCCACGGCGCGATTATGTGTTGCGCTTGCGTTAACGGCACAGAGCTTTGCGAGCAATGAAGCCTATGCGCAAGCGGTATCTGAGCGCACCACGATCGCGAGTGGCATGCACCTGCAAGCGGTCTTGGATAATTTTATACAAGCTGTCAAATCCGTTCAGGTTACACAATCAACGGCTGATCTGACACCTCACCTACGGCTAGAGCGGCAGACCTCGTCCCGTCAGCTTAATGGTCATGTGCCATTAAGCATCGAAACCCGTGTAAATGCGTCAGCAGCGCAACATCTTCAAGAAGCCGGCCCGATGCTTGAAACGCCAGCCACCGGCGCACCGACACCGCGGGCAATCCCCACCCTGACAACAGACGCGACAATCGCCATGCTAGTCTGGTGGCCGGTCGCCGGCGATGCCATAACGCCATTGCCGTTGTGGACAGATGACGAACCGTTAAGGCCGAACGGCAGCAATGGCTATCTGAGCTGGAGCCGACTAGTCGGTATCAACCCAATGGACGTTCCTAGCGACACGCGCAGACTCGCATTTGCAGGGCGATATCAAACCCTCGACCAGCAGTTGCCGCTCGAGCAGCTGGCCTACCAAACGCTTACCGATGAGTCGGCAGCCTACTGGTCAAAGGATTTGCCGACGCAAAAATTAGCCCGAATGATCATCGGCCGGGAGCTGCGCGTAGGAGATCATTTGGCTTTGGTAGCGATGCATTTATTAATTGGGAATGGTGAACAAGGAATATGGGGAACCCTCTGGTGGGGAGACGAGCGCTCCGGAGGCTCTCTCTTGGGACGCACAGGCGCGGCTGCACACTACCGATTTGACAGCACGATGAGCCCACTTTACCCGCTAGAAGCCGACGGATCACCCAACCGATGCTTCAACCCTTGGCTAGAGGGGGGGTTGATCGACAGCGGCGAGGGCAGCGGACGCGACTCCAATTGTTTGAGCTGCCATCGCCAAGCCGCTATGCCTGCCGGCGATTTCTTGCGCGTCACTCGCGGATTTACCGCACCACCGGCGCACGCGATCACGACGGGCTTACTTTGGACCTTGGCACTGCAACCAGTCTCGAACCTGGGGTTGTGGCAAATAGAGCGCCAATAAGCGCGAGCGCGACGTCGCAATTTACATCAAGGCACACACGCGCGGTTGTTTTTGCAGACTCCCAAGACTACATTTACTTTTCATACAGTCATACCTGAGGACTCCATGACGTCTTATTCTCCTGTCGTGCTGCAACAAACGCTAAATAAACCACCTAAAGCGCAAGAAGTCGCGCTGCGCTGGGACACTGTTAGTGCCGATCGCTATACCGACGCAGACTACCTGAGACGAGAATTTCAGA
>ERZ887851.2312-NODE-2312-length-15035-cov-6.969159_pt1 | contig 15035 bp, 19 predicted proteins | sample MGYA00521100_ERZ887851 | MGnify/ENA primary metagenome ERZ887851 (study PRJEB32303, sample SAMEA104408602) | aquatic metagenome | biome: Brackish water; feature: Pelagic; material: water | place: Baltic Sea | collected 2014-06-06T16:11:00 | depth 11,444 m ...
GGGGCGCCGTCAATGAAAGCGATGTGGCGTATTGGGCGGGGTGAAAGGCGGCCCAAAGGGCATGGCACACTTGGTTTGGACTACTTTTTATCCGTTGCATGCCGTTGTTCCGTGATCTAGACTCATGTCATGATGGTCAGCCTAAACGTCCGCTTTGCGAGCAGTTGTGACACCGTGAGCCGATTAAATACACTGAAGTTTTGACGGGAGTCAGCAAGCCGATGGAAATGATTCAATCCGATCTTGTGCCAAACCCCAAAGGCCACTACAGTCAGGCCATTGTTTCTAACGGTTTGATCTTTGTGTCTGGCTTGTTGCCCGATGTAGCGGCCTCTGGTGTTCAAGACTCGTTCGAGCGGCAAGTGCGGTCCGTGTTTGAACGTGCCCAACAGATCCTAGAGGCTGGGAACAGTTCAATGGACCAAGTGGTTCAATGCACGGCCTACATTTCAGATGTGGCTTTGTGGCCGCAGTTCAATGAGATTTACGCGTCCATTTTTGGCGCACACAAACCGGCCAGAGCCGTGGTTCCTGTTGCTGCTTTGCATTACGGGTTTCAGGTTGAAGTGCAAATCGTTGCGGAGGTTAACGCCAAATGACTATTGACTGGGAAGCTGAATTCAATCCGCGTTGCGCCGTGCCAGAGGCCGACGAATATTCCGCCAAGAGTAAATTAAAGAGCGATCAAGCGCATCAAAAATTCACCGACATTGAAGAACTGCGCTACGGGGAAGGACCCTTGGCCAATTTCAATCTACGCCGATCAAGTCGAGCCAATCAGCCGCTTTTTGTCTTTATCCATGGCGGCTTTTGGCGTGCGCGCGATAAGAACGATTTTGGGTATGTGTTTAATGCGCTTGAACCGTGCGACGCGAATGTTGTTGTCTTGAACTACGACCTATGCCCTAAGGTTACCGTTCATGAAATCAGTAGCCAGATTCAGCAAGCCCTGCTCTGGTTACATTCAAATGCCGCCGATTTGGGTTTTGATGACAAACGTATTGACGTCGCTGGCCACTCGGCGGGTGCGCATCTCATTGCCATGGTGCTGGCTCAAGCGCCGTCGGTATTCAGTCTTCCGGACGGCATGATCCGAAGAGCCTATCTCATGAGTGGCATTTACGAGCTTAGCCCCGTGCTTAATATTTCCGTCAATCAAGAGATACGGCTCGGGCCAGAGGATATTCACGCCTTAAGCCCGATTCATTTTCCACCATCAAAAAACACACCCTACGAGATCATGGTTGGCGCAGCTGAGCCGCCGGGATGGGTCGCTCAGTCGGTTGATTTTGCTTCTAACCTGTCTGAACAGGGCGCCCAATCGAACCTGACGATATTGCCGGGAAGAAATCACTATTCCATACTGCAGGATATGGAAGCGCCTGATGGCTTGCTCGCTGCACGATTCATTAAGGACATACAAGGCGATTGAAAGGATACGATGACTTTCTAAATCATCTTTGCGCCGACTCAAGCGATGGTTTCTTGACAGAAAAGGCTACTCTTTTGGGAGTAGCCTTTTCTTTAATTGCCCGTGTGGTTAGCAGCAATGAAATTGCCAGGCGGGGTAAAGAACAGGTACGGAGAGGACTTGGCGTTGTCTGAGGCCGCGGGGTTTTGATAGATAACCCGCCATTCCTTGGCCTTTTTACCATCGACCAAGTCAATGGACGCCTGTTGAACGCTGGCCCAGATTTTTTCGAGCTTGCCCGCCTCAATCAGTGAGGCTTTTCGTTGTGAGGCGCATTGCAGCACAGTGCTTTCAGCAGCCAATTTTTTACCATGAAAGTGGCAACGGCTGCCTGGATCTGCCATGGCGATGGTCGGTGCAATCATGGGAAAAGCCAAAAGAGTAGCCAGAATCAATCGTTTCATATCGGTTCCTTTTATCAAAGTGTGTTTCGAGATTTGTCAGTGGTGTTTTCTATGTCTAAGTCTTCGTGGGCATGTTGATGCTCTTGAACGGGAAAGCGCAAGCTCTCGCTGTTGACGTCGTGCTGGTAACCATGCAACTGCGCAAACAGAAGATAAATACCGGCTGCCATGATCGCCAGATTGGTGGCGTAACTCAATCGCGTGAAGGAGGCTGTTTGACGCCAGATGGCTAACACAGCCAACATGACAGTAAGGGCAGCGATTTGCCCAAGTTCAACACCCAAGTTGAAACTCAGAATGCGTCCAATCATTTGTCCTGCATCGTCGCCTAACGGTAGCTGTTGCAAGCGAGTGGACAGACCAAAGCCGTGCAGCAAACCAAACACAAACACCATCTTGACCAGGTTTGGTGAGGCCATGTTGAAGTGACGCTGAAAGCCGCCGTTGTTGTCAAAGCCCTTGTAAACCACGCTGACAGCAATGATGGCATCAATAAGCCAGTAGTTCCAAGTGATTTTGAAATAAGTCGCAAAAATCAAGGTGATGCAATGACCGATGGTAAAGACGGTCACAAATCGAACCACGTCTTTAAACGTCGTCAGAAAAAAGACCACGCCCAGTAGAAAGAGCAAATGGTCGTAGCCCGTCAGCATGTGCGTCGCACCAAGCCAAACGTATTGCAGGTACCCGCCATCAAGCATGCGTTGCTTGTCTTCGTCGCTGATGCCATGAGCCAGCGCGACCAGTGGCAGCACGCAAAGCAGGACCAATCCCAGACGGGCTGCTAAAGAAGCCTTCATGATTTTCCCTTACGGTAAATGAAACTACTGCGCTAAGCGCTGAGCCAGTTCAGCGCGTGCACGTGTTGTGAGTTGAGTTTGTTTTAAACACGAGGCGGGCGCAGCAACCCGTCTGGGAAGACATCGGCGTAACTAATAACTTGATTGGCGTGTTCAAGATTAGGGTTGCTGTGGTGATGCGCAGGGCTATCTGTTGCCAAGAGTGCATGGAGCTGCAATGACTCAGAAAGATGCACATGGTGCAAGCCCAATTCACCCGCATCAGCCTGCGCTATGGCATCAAGGTGGTGATGTGCTTGGGCAACGGGCCCGTGAGAAATGGTCTGGTGAAAGTGATCAGTGTTTGCGATCATCGGACCGATGGCGATCATAAGAACCAGTGGCAAATACAGAACCAGCATCAATAAGCCATGTGACGAATGGGGGTGCAACGTGATTGTTTGTGTTGATTTTTGGCGCACGTTGATGGCGTTGTGGCCAAGTTAAAAATCAGCGCGTGCGAGTTAGCGAGCGTCATAAAACTTAAGCCAAGATTGCTATGGCGTACAAGACACCTGAGTTATCTATGACTGGCAAGCGTCGCGAGAATGGTACAAGTGGTACGAGTGGCAGTGGTATCAGGGCAATCATGTTCTCCTGGATCCATAGGAAGCAAAAACCTGTGCTTGCCCGTCGCGTTGCATGAGTAACACGTTGTAGGCGTCTTTTCGGCCGCCATATCCTGGTCCATCCATGCCAGGTGATCCAATCGGCATGCCAGGCACGGTTAAGCCCAACGCCTCTGGTTTGTCTTTTATCAAGCGTTGGATATCAGCGGCGGGCACATGCCCCTCCACCACGTAGCCCGCAACCAAGGCGGTGTGGCACGAACCGAACTGGGCAGGTACGCCCAGTTGCGCTCGCATGGCCTGGTTACCCGAGTCAACCACCGTGACTGCGAAGCCATTTGATTCAAGGATTCGTACCCAATCGGCGCAACAACCGCAGTTGGGATCTTTCCAGACGGTCATGGGTATCGGCTTGTTAGCCGCCATGGTTGTTAAAGGAGTTAAACCGGTGAATAACAGACCGAGCAAAAAAGAACGACGGGTAAGAGCGGGCGTTGATCGTGAAACTTTCATGGGGATACCTTGCGAATTGGTTTAAACATGTTTTTTGATTGTAAATATAGATCCCTGACAGTCAGCAGTCTCCCAGATGACATAGTTGTTATTTTTTTGAAGGTGTTTTAAGCATTTCGGTTACTCAGGCTTGACCTAGACGATGGCAAAGACATCACAACAACAGTAGACCCACGCAACGGACACCAAGAAGAGCAACCATGAATCTAAGGACACATGTGTGACAGGAAAAAGCAAGTTTTGTTCAGCAGACGCCTCTCTTTTTGAAGAGCCACAGCGCGCGCGGTCGCCAAAGCCCTTTAGGTGTTAAGTTTTAACAAAAAAGAGCATATTTCATGGTTTAATCCCAATCGATATGATTACAGTCGTTATTGCTTCTTACAGATACGGGCATCTTGCTGCACATTGCATCGAGTCCTTGCTCTCCCAGACCGTGTCGCCATCGAGGGTTTTGTTTGTCGATGACGGTGTGGGGGATTGCGAGCATTTGCCCGGTCTCTACCCCACAGTTGAATATGTCCTCAGGCCCGAGAACTTGGGCGTTGTTGATAATTTTCAGGACATGTTGTCGCGTGTTGAAACCGAGTATGTGCTCTTTATTGGCGCCGACAATTGGTTGCGTTCTGATTCGATAGAACTCCTTTCAGGCGCCACGACTGATATTGTTACTTACGACATTGTGGTCACTGGTGAGTTAAAGGACGAAATACTCACTCGTGTTCCTGGTCAAACCCAACCATATCTAGGTGATTTTTATTGGGATCGCGAAGCGCAGCATCATGGGTCCATGTTGTATCGCACCGCTTTGGGTAAAGAAATTGGTTATCAAAATCGATTTGTAAACGCCCACCCTCAAGAGGACTGGAACCTTTGGGACAAGATGATGGAACAAGGCGCCTCTGTGGCTAGCATCAAAGAAGGTTTGTTGTTCTACCGTCGCCATCGTGAAAACTTCCTCAAGTACGACCCCGAAAGCTTGGCGGTTAAGGAACTGGATCTGAACTGAACGGTTTGGTGTGCTTGTGACGCTAGATCAACCAACGCGTATTTCCGTATCGACTTAACCGACAACGGATTGGTCGTGCTGACCTAATCTGGGTCATCCCTTATCCATGAAGATTGCTGCGGCAATATTGTTCGTGAAACCCCATCGCGCAGGCCGTCGACCTTAACTTACGTGGGATGACAGGCACCAGATTATGTTTTGTTGCCCCGCTTGCCGTCAAGGTACGACCAGACCAAACCCACGGCGCACACTCCAAAGTAGACAAACATGATGTAGCGTCCGTTGAAATCTGCGTCTGGGGAGATTCCCGCATACTTCAGGCCCAGCCATCCCAAGGCGTAGGCCAACAAAATAATCAGCAATACGGCGTCAGATAGCGCGCGTGCACGAAGTGCTATCAGGATGTAGACCATACCGGTGAGCCAGTTGGAGATGCCAAAAGCACCCAGAAGCATTAATTGATCTGGTCCGTTGGCTGAAAGATCCAAATGCGCAAAGGTGTCGTTAGCCCAGTGGATAAAAAATGTATGCGCGGCACCTCGCACCAAGTCCATGAGCCCAAGGGCAAACAAAAAAACCGACGAGATTCGTCCGGCGCGTTGGGCTGAGACCGTCATGGTGCTTTCCTAGGAGTGAAACAATCGTTCTTGTGAATGGCAAAAATTTTGACATTGAATATGTTGTTATTCCAGATGCTTACCGATGACGTTGCTTTTCAAAGTGCGCAAAAATCAGCATCAAGCTGTTGAACATCATGTTCAGCAAGCTTTCGCGGTTCTCATCTGTGATCTCAGGCGATTTAAATTCTGGATCGGGGTCATCTTCATGGGCGAGCACCATCATGGGCACCAGCAATTCACCCAGGTCCTCGTCATCAATAAAGTCGTCCCAGTCGTCTTCTGTCATCGAGACGCCCAACAAAAAACCTTCTGCCCAGTCGTTGCCAGTCGCTTGGTCTTTATCGTCGACCAGTAACGCAGGTAGGTAAAGCGTTTGCGTTTCCATGGCTTCACGCAAGCCAGCTGAAACGGTATTCCAATGGCGGGTGATCAACGTCAGCATGGTCCGGGCTTGATCCTCATCTTCAAAGCCGTCGTCTTCACCGAGTAGGACCGGCAAATACCCACTCGGCGGCACCAGCGAGGGCGCGCACCTAAGCGCACAAAATAAACCATCCAAGGCCTCAAAGCTTGGAACCTCGCCGTCAAGATTGGCGAGAAACATATCCAGCGTTTGCATGTCGTCTTCACTCAATGGGGTGTTGAGGTCTTCGTTCATGGGTTTACTCCACGTATGAATTTTTAATAATGTAGCGCAGGTTACAGTCGACAATGGCTATTGTTGGTGGATTTAAAACGGGTGCTGGTGGTCAGTAAGGCTCCAACCAGTGCTGCCGTGACGTAAGATTTGCTTTGCCAGTTTTAGAACCAAATGTATAAACTCGGCCAGTTCAGGAGACAAGTGTTGAAATTTGAACCGATCACTGTAACGCACCCGACCCAAAGTCCAGTCCTGCCATTGGTGTGTGATTCACCGCACAGCGGCACGACCTATCCGGATGACTTTGGCTACGAAGTGCCGTTTGAATTATTGCGTCGTGGCGAAGACACCGATGTGGATGCGCTCTGGGCACAAGTACCGGCTGTTGGTGGTACGTTAATCAGTGCCAATTTTCCCAGAACCTATATTGATCCCAATCGCGCGGTTGATGATATTGACCCGGCCTTGCTTGACGGGCAGTGGGCAGGGCCATTGACGCCATCAGAAAAGTCGCGCTTAGGCTACGGCTTAATTTGGCAAAAGATGGACGCTGACAATCTGATCTATTCCAAGAAGTTGGCGGTTAGCCACGTGCTGCATCGTATTCAAAACTACTGGCGTCCCTATCGGGATGCCCTTGATCAGGTATTCAAGCAGTCGCGTGAGCAATTTGGCGGGGTCTGGCATTTGAATCTGCACTCCATGCCAAACAACGCTTTCGAGCGTTTGGGTTTTGGTAAGAATCGGGTTTTGGCAGACTTTGTGCTCGGTGATCGCGACGGCACAACTTGTGAACCTGGCTTTATTGCAGTGGTTGAGCAGAGCCTACTGAAACGTGGCTACACGGTTGCGCGCAACGATCCCTACAAAGGCGTGGCAGTCTTGGCTGACTTGGGGCGGCCGGACTTAAACCAGCACAGCTTACAGATTGAGGTCAGACGCCCGCTTTATATGAATGAAGAAACCCGAGAACGCTCGGAAAACTTTAAGGTGCTTCAAGCCCATCTTGCAGCAGCCACGGCGGAAATTGCCGAGTATGTGAAGGCCAGAGCATCCCTTTGAAGGGCGTTGGCAATGGCTGGCAATAAACGCTTGATTGTCCGTTTTTCGGCAGTAAGATAAGGGCGCGCGACAGTTATTTGGCAGGCGTGCCAAACCTTGCAACTTTGAGAACAATCCATGTTGAGTTTTATCAGTCGTCATTTTTGTGCCGTGTTACTTTTGGCTTCATTGACCACCTTTGGCGCAGCTGTTCAGGCCGAGTCCAAAGCGGCTCTAGAGCAGTCTTCCCGAGAAGCTTTATCAGCGCTCATCAAAGAAAATTCATCAGCTGATGCGCTCAATGACAAGGCTATCGCAGTATTGGTTTTTCCAAAAGTGACCAAAGCGGGATTAATCGTTGGTGGTCAATACGGTGAAGGCGTCTTGTGGCGTGATGGTAAGGCTGTTAGTTTTTACAGCACAGCGGGTGTTTCGGTTGGTTTTCAAGCCGGTGCCCAAGAATTTGGCTACGCCCTTTTCTTCATGAAAGATAGCGCTTTGAAAGCGCTCGATACCGCACAAGGTTTCGAAGTGGGTGTGGGACCAAGTATTGTGGTGATGGATAAGGGCATGGCCGTGTCGAGGACCACCACGACCATGCAAGACGACATCTATGCATTCATTTTTGATCAGCGTGGACTAATGGCAGGATTGGGTATTCAGGGCAACAAAATCACAAAAATTGACAAGTAAGTCGAGAGTTTTGGTCGTCAATGGCACTTCTGTCTCGATCGATGGCTGACCTTTCAGTCACCTTCAAACGCAACCAAGGCATGGCAAGGCACGCCGTTTGCTTTTAAGCGTGCCATGCCACCAATGTCAGGCAAGTCAATCACGAAAGCCGCTTCTACCAAGTGTCCGTGAAGCTGCGCAATCAATTCGACAGCAGCCAATGCTGTACCGCCCGTGGCGATCAAGTCATCAATCAGCAAAACCCGTTCACCGCGCTCAATGGCGTCAACGTGGATCTCAACTCGGTCGGTACCGTATTCCAACTCATAGTCGTGCCCGATGGTTTCGGCGGGTAGTTTGCCTTTTTTTCGGATCGGCACAAACCCAGCCCCAATGGCAAATGCCAGCGGGGCGCCGAGAATGAAACCGCGCGACTCAATGCCCACGACTTTCTGAATGTTTTGACTGGCATAGCGCCGCGCCAATGCCTCGACCGTGATGCGAAACCCGATGGGGTCTTTGAGCAGGGTGGTGATGTCGCGAAACATGATGCCAGGCTTTGGGTAGTGCTCGATGGTTCTGACCAATGATTTAATTGACATCACAGTTCCTCGTTGTGGCGATAGCTGACATTGTCACACTTAACACCCACTGCGCCCTGTCGAAGATTAATTGAAGATAGAGTGCCAATACAACGACCCACAAAATTGCTTAAACTCTGAGCATATTACTGCCAATTTATTTCGAAAAAACAGCATATTTTTCTATCGAATCAGCTGATGTAACATGCTTTTCAAACGGAACCGCAGCATTGCTTGAATTTTTTGCCACTGTCACAGGCGCAAGGGTCGTTGCGCCTTATCTTGGCGCTTTTTCGTTTGATGGTTTGGGGCGCAGTGGTTGCTTAGTTGGCGCGGCGTTCGGCAGCAAAGTGGGCGTAGATGTCGGATAAGCCCACAAACATATCTTCAAGCAAATCTTCTCGGTTTTCAGGTGCCAAGTCCGGCGAGCGTTGTGCTGGATCAGGATCTTGTTCTGCGGTGAGCTTGACCATCGGGGCAATCATTTGGTTGAGCGTTGTGTCAGCCATTAGCGCAGGCCAACCCTCAGCGCTTAAATTCATCCCGACCATGAAGCCAGAGGCCCATTCACGACCGTCAGGTGTGCCGTTCTCGTCAATGATTAACGCAGGCACATAAATGTCGTCAGTGCGATAAGTGCTTTGCAGCTGATCCACGATTGAATTGAAATGACGGATCATCAAATCCGTGACTTTATGGGCCTGCGCTTCGTTTTCAAAGGCGCCACCTGAGCCCATGATAAGGTCAATGTACTGAGCGGGTAGAACGGCGCGCGGGGCACAAATCAGGGCACAAAAAAGACCATCGAGCGCCTCAAAACTACGTATGGGGCCTTTCAGTCTTTCTAAAAAAGCATCGAAAAATTCGAGCTCTGCGGGATGTAAAGACTGTTTCTTTTGTGGGCGCGCCATGGATTCTCCGGTTCAATACCCATTACTTTAGCGCGCCCGCTGCTGCCGTAGCCATTAAGCGTTCAAATGCGCTTTGAGTTCGTCGTAAAGCGCCTGGTAGGAAAGGGCGGCCGAACCGGTTGCAGAACGGTGAATGACAGGCTCAAGGTAAAGACCCATTTTTTCAATATCGGCGTTAAACGGGATCTTGCTTTTAAAAAATTGCTGGGGATAGTCTGTTAGCAATCGCGTCATGGTGACGGTGTGCAAGCCTTTGATGTTTTGCACCATCGAGAAAAAGGGCAACAGCTTGCTGGCATCGAGTTCTTGTTGCTTGAAAAAGTCCACGAGCTGTGCAAAGGTGCGAGCCGATAGTGGTGATGGCACAACCGGCACAAGAATGGCATCGGACGCTTTAAAAATGCTTTCAGAAAGCACTGAGAGGTTTGGTGGGCAGTCCAAAACCACAACATCGTAGTCACCCTTGACGGATTTAAGGGTTTTTTTCAGGCGCGATTCGCTGTTTTTAAGTTGGGATAGAAACACATCAAAGTCTCGAAACGTCATGTTGGCTGGCAAAACATCGAGATTGACGAACTCGCTTTCGCGAATGGCTTTCACAAAACGGGCTTGGTCGCCAAAGAATTGACCGACAGCGAGTTTCTTTGAGGGTTTGATTTTGAAATAAAAGCTCGAGGCACCCTGCGGGTCAAGATCGCACAGCAATGTTTGTTTGCCGTCGGCGGCGCAAGCGTAGGCCAAATTCACGGCTGTTGCCGTTTTACCAACCCCGCCCTTGTTCGAATAGCAGGCAATCACTTTCATGGATAGAACCTTCGGTTAGCGAATGAATATGACAAAATTGAAACATGTCACAAACAAACACTTCTATCACATGTCATATAACTGTGACTGTCACGCAACACTAGTGGTACCACTCGCTGCTTTTCAAACTGCTACTGAGCGCCTTCTGCCTTACTCAAGGCGGCGCTTGGATCGCCCGATAGGTCAGCCGCAAGAAAAGCAGGCGATTCGGGCAAAGCCATCGCCACGTTTTGCACAGACATGGCTTGAACCGTTAAGTTGTGTGTTTCGATACCCAGCACGTGACCACCATGTTGGCGGTCTGCGCTTAAGAGATGCAGATGGTAGCCTGGAATATTGAAAGTGAAAAATAGAGAAGGTTCTCGAGTAACGCGTTTGGGTTTTGGGCATGAGGGCGATGCAAGCTGGAGCCGTGATTAAGGGTAAACACGGGGTGTCAGCATGCCCTCAATTGACATTAAAGTCTGTATACAGAGTACAGAAAAGTCTGCGAGCATCCATTTCAATCGAGGCCCCACACCATGAATACCCGTGATCCATCTTTTACTGACAACAACACCGACGAAAAAAAGTTGGTGCCTTTTGGTGGTTACTACGTCAACCGGGTACCGGGGCACGACCCTGAACTCACCGAGTGTGGTCCTGGCACGCCGCTTGGAGAGTACATGCGACGGTTTTGGCACCCCGTTTGCATGTCGATGGAACTGACCGATACGCCGCGATACTTGATGATTCTGGGTGAAGAGTTGGTGGCGTTTCGTGATGGATCCAATCGCATTGGTTTGTTGCATGCGCATTGCGTGCATCGCGGCGCCTCGCTTGAATACGGCAAGATCGAAGAACGCGGCATCTCGTGTTGCTATCACGGCATGGTGTTTGATGTGGACGGGACTTGTTTGCGGGTGCCTTTCCCGCAGGGCGAAGAAGAAGAGGGCGAGCGCTATCGCTGCTCGATTCAGCAAGGTGCTTATAAAGCGTTTGAGCGCAATGGTTTGGTTTTTGCCTACATGGGCCCGCCTGAGCAAGAGCCACCATTTCCCGAATGGGAAGGCGACTTTACGGTGGCTGAAGGCGACGAACTGGTGCCTTACAGCAACTTCCAACATTGCAACTGGCTACAAGTGCAAGATAACTCGGCTGATAACTATCACACCATGGCATTGCACGCCAAGCGCCAAGTCACGGGTGAGCACTACCAAGGCACCACATTTGATGAGGTCGGTGCTGCCTCAATGGAAGTCGCCCCGGACATGCACTTTTTACCCGTGCAAGGCGGGCGCAGTTTGGCTTGCGCTGGGGCACGTCGGGCCGATGACGGCCACATGTTCATTCGGGTCCAGCATCAAGTGCTGCCTAATTTAAGTTTGCATGCTTATACGTCAGAGGACGGTAAGAAAAAAAAGCTCTTTAGTCGTTTTCACATGATTAGATGGACGGTACCGGTTGATGATCAAAACGCCAAGATGATTGGGTGGCGGGTGATGGGCCCTGGCATTGACACGCGTGGCGTGGGCGACAAAAGTTTGGTTGGTTATGAGACCATCGACTTTCTCGAAGGGCAAGTCTCCATGCGTCGCCCTGAGCGCTTTGGCAAGTACAAACTTGAGGACACACCGCCACTGGTCACTGACCACCGTGCGCGAGCAAACTACAAAGACTGTCAGTACGCGCCCGGAGACTACGAAGCCATTATCAGTCAACGACCCATTGCTATCCATGCGCTAGAGAACCCCACCAAATTTGATGCAGGGGTCTTTATGTTCAGAAAACTATTACGCGACGCCGTGCGTGGGAAGAACCCGCAATCTGGCCCAGAGCAATTTGCCCAGTGGTTGCGTGACAACGCGGGACAACCCAACAGTTACTGCTCTGGCAATGTGTTTGACTTACCGGTGGGTCGCACCACCGAAGAAGAGGTGACATTGCGCCGACACTTGGCACGCGAAGTGGTCAAGATTTTGACGCAAGCCGAGGGTATGAAAGGACAGGCTCGAGAGGTGTTTGTTAAAGAACAGATGGAAGCCTTGCAGCAAGATGTGCTGCAAAAGCGTCATTCGTAAATCGGTATGGACATACTTGTAAAAAATCCAATCGACCTGTTGGTACGAACCATACGACTCGAGGCCACAAACATTTTGTCCTTCGAGTTGGTGCATCCCAAGGGCGAAGCCTTGCCTACAGTAGCGGCCGGTGCGCACGTGGATGTTCACTTGCCAGGTGGCTTGGTGCGTTCCTATTCATTGGCGGGTAATCCACACGATCGCAGTCGCTGGTTGTTGGGTGTGCTGCGTGAAGCCAACGGCAGTGGTGGTTCACGCACCATGCATGAGCGCGTGCGGGTGGGGGGTAGCTTGCGTGTTAACGCGCCGCGCAATGCCTTCCCATTGGCACCTGAGGCTAAGCACTCGATTTTGTTGGCGGGCGGTATTGGCGTGACGCCAATCAAGGCCATGGCTCATGTCTTGTGTGAAGCGGGGGCGAGTTTTGAGGTGCATTATTGTGCACGCACTCCAGCCAACCTGGCCTTTGGTGATGAGTTGCAGGCAATCGTGCCCGAGGGTCAATTGCACTGGCATTTTGATCAAGGCGATCCAACCAAGGGGCTTGATATTTCTGCATTGTTATCCAATCCCGAGTCGGGCACACACGTTTATTTTTGCGGGCCGAGCGGCTTCATGGGCGCCTGCGAAGCGGCCAGTGCCCACTGGCCCCGTGACGCTGTCCACCGTGAGTACTTCAAAGCGCCAGCACAAGAACCCGAGGCCTTGACTGGTGATGGCGCCTTCACTTTGCACTTGGTGCGTAGCGGCCAGACCATCACAGTCGAACCAGATCAAACGATTGTTCGTGCCATTGAACTCAGCGGTGGTCGGGTGCCCACGTCTTGCATGTCGGGTTTGTGTGGTACTTGTAAAGTGACTTATGTCGCGGGCGATGTCGATCACCGCGATTACATTCTGAGTGACGATGAAAAACAAATTTGTCTAACCGCTTGCGTATCCCGAGCCAAGGGCGCATCGCTATCGCTTGACCTATAACTTTCTACCAAGGAATAAGCCATGTTGGATTCAGTCAAAACAGAAACGGTGACGCGTCAAAACGTGTCGCTATATCAGCCGACGCAAGCGGATCGTATTTTCCCTGAGATCCCAACCTTCGAGAACCTTGAGGCTGAGCGATTGCATCGCAAGAAGCGTTTGGTTGCGGCTTGTCGAGCTTTTGCGCTAGAAAAACTGGACTACGGATTTGCGGGTCACCTGACGATTCGCGATCCCGAATACCCTGAGTTGTACTGGACCAATCCGATGTGCGTACATTTTGCGCAAGTCAAAATTTCAAATCTGATTTTGGCTGATCACAAGGGTCACGTGGTTGAAGGCGACTACGCCATCAACCGAGCGGGTTTTGTGCTGCACGCAGCTGTGCACGAGGCCAATCCAGATATCTTGGCGATGTGTCACGCACACACCCTATACGGGACCGCCTTCGCTGCTCTGGGTAAAGCGCTTGAGCCCATTTCTCAAGACGCGGCCGCTTTTTTTGAAGACCACGTGGTGATTACCGCCGAAGCCGGCCAAGTGGCGGTTGAAGAGAAGGCTGGACTTGCGGTTTGTGATTGGTTTACCGGCGTGAAAGCAGCTATCCATCAAAACCACGGTCTGTTTACTTCAAGCCGGCACAGCATCGAATCAGCGGCATTCTGGTTTATGGCTTTAGAGCGTTGCTGCCAGCAACAGCTTTTGGTGGAAGCAACCGGTCAAAAACCAAAGTTGGTGCCACCCGACCGCGCCCGTTATAGCCGAGAGCACGTGGGTTCTGATTACATTGGTTGGTTACACTTTCAACCCATCTATGACCACTTGGTTAAAACCCAACCGGACATGTTTACTTAATGTGATTAGAGTCTGTTAATTTGGAATTGCCTTGAGCCTTATTAAGATCCCCAATCGAACCGACTACGTTGATTTGGTCTACACCAGCTTGCGTGATGCCATCAGTGATGGCACCTTGCCGGCAGGTGAACGCATCACTCAAGAGGACTTGGCGGCAAGGCTCAATGTTTCGCGTTCACCCGTCTTGCAGGCGCTGCGCCTGTTGAAGAAGGATGGTTTATTAGAAGAGGCACCCGGGCGCGGCCTGATCGTCACACGACTTGATCCCGAGCGTATCGGGCATCTTTATCAAATCCGGGGTGCTTTAGATGGCTTGGCGGCGAAATTAGCCGCTGAAAGATGCCAAAAGATTCCCATGACGCTGATTGATCGTGGCCGCCAAGCCACCGCCACGACCAACATCGGTGACATGATCGAAGCGGATATGGCCTTTCATCGGGCGATATACGAGGCCTCTGGTAATCCGTTGATTGTTGACAACGCGCTGTTGCATTGGGTGCACTTTCGCTTGTTGATGGGGGCTGTGTTACGGCAAAGCGCTGGACGACAGGGTATTTGGGATGAACATCAAGCGATTGCCCAAGCCATAAACGAAGGTGATGGCGATTTGGCAGCACGATTATCTGAACAGCATGCCAAGTCGGCTCATCACGCGTTGGTCGGGCAACTTAAAACGGTTTATAGCCCTGAGCCATCACCGGTGGCGTGAATCGTTGAGGGATCGCAATACCGCTTCAAATTTTCCAATTCTCTGGTCAATAGGTCTTCAGATGCGTCACTTTATGTCCGGGTTACTGATTTTAACCAGTGCGTTTATCGCGGGTTGTTCAGACGAAAAAGTGGCTGCACAGGCGTCTAACGAAGCCAGTGCGATAACAACAGCAAGGGTGATTGACGTTGCTGTTTCACCGGCTTCTCCCCCTACTTTGTACGAGCAAGACGGCAAAATAAAAGGGTCAGATTTTGATATTTTCAGCGCGTATTGCGAAAGCCGTGGTTGCACAATGAACATCACAGCCTATGATTGGCAAGGCATGTTGGGCGCGGTTTCGAGTGGTCAAGCAGAGGTTG
>ERZ887851.2314-NODE-2314-length-15026-cov-4.999599_pt1 | contig 15026 bp, 12 predicted proteins | sample MGYA00521100_ERZ887851 | MGnify/ENA primary metagenome ERZ887851 (study PRJEB32303, sample SAMEA104408602) | aquatic metagenome | biome: Brackish water; feature: Pelagic; material: water | place: Baltic Sea | collected 2014-06-06T16:11:00 | depth 11,444 m ...
TCACCGCCTTTTTCTTGGCAGGTGCTTTTTTAGCCGGAGCTTTCTTTTTAGCTGGGGCTTTTTTCACCGCCTTTTTCTTGGCAGGTGATTTTTTAGCCGGAGCTTTCTTTTTAGCTGGAGCCTTTTTCACCGCCTTTTTCTTGGCAGGTGCTTTTTTAGCCGGAGCCTTCTTTCTAGCTGGAGCCTTTTTCACCGCTTTTTTCTTAGCAGGTGCTTTTTTAGCCGGAGCCTTTTTCTTCGCCGCAGACTTCTTCACTGCCGCTTTTTTGGCAGGAGATTTTTTCTTTGCGGGAGCTTTTTTCTTGGCTGCTTTTTTTGCCATAATATTCGCTTTTTTCCTCTCGAATTCAGATGGGTTCTGAATTTTGGCGTCACATGTAGTTCATTTGATTGACACAAGCAAGCAAATTTAACCAGAGGATTATACTATTCAGAATGGCCAAATTTTTGGAATTACGAAACTCGCGAAGACCCAAAGCCCTAAGGCTAAGGGCAAACCGATCCGTGAGAAGTCGCCGAATTTGTATCCACCCGCACCATATACGTAGGTATTTGTTTGGTAACCAATCGGTGTAACAAAGCTCGCGCTGGACGCAAACATGATCGCAACGATGAAGGGGCGGGGATCAACTCCCATCGAAATTGCGATGCCGATCGCGATCGGCGTAAGCAAGGCTGCAACGGCATTGTTCGAAATCAATTCTGTCAAAACAGCCGCCAAAAGATACAAAACGGCGAGAACGACATGAGGTCCAAATTCGTTGAACGTTGAGGCGGCTGATTCAGCTAAAATTTTCGCAACACCGGTTTCCTGAAGCCCCATGCCCAGGCCGAGCATTCCAAAAATCAAAAACACGACTTTCCATTCAACGGCTTGATAGGCCTCGACAGGATCAATGCATTTAGTGACCAGAGTGATCAAAACGGCGGCGATCGCCAGAATTGGAATGTAAGCCGGAAAGGTTGCTCCACCGATCATGAACAGCAGGAGCGCTCCGATCGCGATGGGAGCTTTTTCGCGGCGGATGGGCTGTTCTTTCGGCTTGGAAAGGTTCACAAAATCTTTTTCGCCGAATAACTCGGTCATTCGATCGACGGGCCCCTCAATCAGAAGCGTATCGCCAAAAGCCAATTTCACGTTTTCGAAGCGATCGCGTAAATTTACTCCCCTCCGATGCACCGCAAGAATCAAGACACCGAATCGTTGGCGAAAGTTCAGCTGTGTTAAACTTTTACCCGCCAAGCGCGAGCCAGGACCGACGATACCTTCCATGAGCACGGCTGATTCTGTCCGAACATGATCAAGCCCGAGTTCACCTTGGGGCGACAGATCGAGTCCTGTGGTGTCGTTCAATTCCATGACTCCCGCCGCCCGGGTTTTCATGACAATTTGGTCTCCTCCTTGAAAAACCAGTTCGTTCAAGGCGATCGGAACCGGGCGACCATCCCGTACAACCTCAATAATCCGAAGCTCGCGCCGTTTGGCGAAAGGAGAGTCGGGAAAGGCTTTTCCGACAAGTGGGGAATCTCCCGCAATATGAGCTTGAGTCAGAAATTCGTGGCCCGGTTCCGAATCAAACAGCGTCGAGAGAGTGACGCGGTCCGGAATCAACTTGGTCCCGCCGCACATCAAATAGATCAATGTGATTGCGACGAAGAAAATCCCCAGCTTTCCGACTTCGAACATTCCAAAAGGCTCGATTCCTGCATCAGCCGCAATGCCCGACGCGATGAGGTTCGTCGACGTTCCGATAATGGTGCAGGTACCGCCGACGATCGCAGCATAACTCAACGGAATGAGAAATTTTGACGCCTTGTGGTCATACTTCCGGCAATGACGAAGGATGATCGGAAGGAAAACCACCACTACCGGAGTGTTGTTCACAAACGCCGATAAAAAGGCGACGATAAAAAGTAAAACCGCCAGAATCCGTACCGGATTATTCGTTCCCGCCATCTTTTCAAAACGGCCGGCAAGCAGTTCAATCAAACCGGTCCGTTCCAAAACGGCGCTCATAATAAACATAGCGGCCACCGTAATTGGAGCCGAACTGCCGAAAACGGACATGGCTTTCGATGGGCTCAATATCCCAGCCAAAACCAGAATGATAAAGGCGCTCATCGCCGTCAGATCTGGAGAAATCCATTCTTTCAGGAATGAAATGAAGACCAGAACGATGATCACGCAGGTGAGCATCGGTTGCCAATACGTGGCGAAAAATGTGAGGAATGCGTCCATTTTAGTTGAGAGATCAAATCAACCCTATTGAGTCGTCGAATCAACCCTGTTGGTTCGTGAAAGATTCAATTTTCGAAAAATACATGTCGAAGCTTCTGTTTTGGACAATCATAATTCGGCGGATGCACGCTGAAATCGGATTTGCAAAAAATTCGCGATTCCTGTTCAATCCCCGCCATGGAAACTCTTGCAATCGCGTTGGGAGCTTTAGTGCTCTATCTCATCGCCTACAACACTTACGGAAAATGGCTTGCCCGGAAGATCTTTAAATTGGATCCCGACGCTCAGGTTCCCAGTGTCGCTTTGAATGACGATCAAGATTTTGTTCCGACAAAAAAATCAGTGATTTTCGGCCACCACTTCACATCAATCGCCGGAACGGGTCCGATCGTGGGCCCCGCGCTCGCGGTGATTTGGGGATGGGTTCCCGCGTTGTTGTGGGTGCTTTTTGGATCGATTTTTATCGGAGCGGTTCACGATTTCGGAGCATTGGTCGTCAGTTTGCGAAATCGCGGCCAAACCGTCGGTGATATCGCGGGCCGCGTCCTGGCTCCGAGGACTCGAGTCTTGTTTCTTTCTATTCTCTTTCTCGCGCTGACGATTGTTCTGGCGATTTTCGGCTTGGTCATCGCTGCGGTTTTCAAACAATACCCCGCCTCGATCTTTCCCTGCCTGGTGCAAATTCCGCTGGCAGTTATCATCGGGACTTGGTTTCACCGAAAAGGGGTCAATCTGCTGATTCCGTCGTTGATCACACTCGGGTTGATGTATCTGACTGTTTTTTACGGCAACGTCGGATTTCTTGGGGAGTTCAATGAAATGCTGGCCGGATGGTCAATCATGACGTGGGTCGTCGTATTGCTGGTTTACAGTTACATCGCTTCCGTATTGCCAGTCTGGACGCTGTTGCAGCCGCGTGATTTCATCAATAGCCTCCAACTGCTCAGCGTGATTGGGTTGGTGGTGATCGGTCTGGTTGTCGCCGGTTTGGTCGGCGGAGCGCCCGTGACAGAGGGTGGGGTTCGCCCGGCGCTGGAAATTGTCGCCCCGGCGGTCCGTTGGAGTGTTCCCGGCGCACCCTGGATTTTTCCCTTTTTGTTTGTGACGATCGCCTGTGGTGCGATTTCCGGATTTCACTGCCTTGTTTCCAGCGGTACTTCATCGAAACAGATTGAAAAAGAAACCGATGCTCAATTTGTGGGATATGGATCGATGCTCACTGAAGGATTCCTCGCGGTGATCGTCATTCTCGCCTGTGTGGCAGGAATTGGAATGGGAATAGCCGGCGGTGAAGGCGGAGCCACCGTATCAGGCGCAGAAGCCTACGACATGCGATACGCGACCTGGGGTGCCGCCAAAGGGCTTGGTGCAAAAGTAGGTGCCTTTGTTGAGGGCAGCGCAAATTTCCTGAAAGCTTTGGGAATCAATCCTGCATTCGCCGTTGCGTTGATGGGTGTTTTTGTCGCAAGTTTTGCCGCGACCACCCTCGATACCGCCTGCCGATTGCAGCGTTATGTGACTCAGGAACTCGCTGCTACGATCAAACTAAAAGCACTGACCAACAAACACGCAGCGACGATTTTTGCGATTGTGATCGCCGGTGTCATCGCTGCAATGCCTGCGGTGAAGGGCACGGAATGGGAATGGGTAACTGCAGGAAAAGGCGGGCTGCTTCTGTGGCCGCTCTTTGGGGCGACCAACCAGCTGCTTGGCGGGTTGGCTTTCTTGGTGATTTCTTTCTGGATGTGGCGTCGCAAACTCCCCGTCTGGTTTGTCGTCTTGCCGATGATCTTTATGCTGATCCTGCCCGCCGTAGCGATGGTATTGAATACCTTTGTTGGTGAGAATTCTTATTGGGCGCAAAAAAATTGGGTGCTCTTCTTTTTCGGAATTGTGACGATGGCTCTCGAGGCATGGATGATCGTCGAAGCCTTCATCGCCTGGCCCAAAGCCAAGGGAGTTCTTGAGCCTCAGCTCGATCCGCTTCCGGCAACTGGTAACGTGAATGAAGGCGGTCGGAGTTGTTGAATGATTTAGCGATGACGGAGGAAAAATCGTCCCGAATGAGATTTTTATCGTAATCTTTTTTTAGAACGACTGTCTCCACATGCCAGAATTCAACATCGATAAAATCCGCGCCGCCTTTCCGATTCTTTCGCGAGAGATCGGCAACAAGCCTCTGGTCTACCTGGACAGCGGAGCCACCGCGCAAAAACCCAAAGCGGTGATTGATCGGCTGACGCATTTTTACGAGTTCGAAAATGCCAACATTCATCGCGGGGTGCATTACCTGTCGATGAATGCCACGACGGAGTATGACGAGGCGCGCGAAACCATAGCTAAAGCCATTGGTGCACCAAAAGTCGAGGAAGTCATTTTCACGCGAGGCGCAACGGAATCGGTCAACTTGGTTTCCAATGGATTGTCAGAAACGCTCGTCGAAGGCGACGAAATCGTTCTCACTCTGATGGAGCATCACGCGAATTTTGTGCCGTGGCAGATTTTGGCCGAAAAAAAGGGGCTAACCCTGAAATTCGCAAACGTCACGGACACCGGCGAAATCGACATGGAGCATTGGAAAAGCTTGTTTTCTTCAAAAACGAAACTCGCGACGTTCACTCACGTTTCCAACGCCCTTGGGACGATCAATCCGGTCAAAGAAATGACGGCTTTTGCAAAAGATAAGAGCGATGCGCTGGTTCTTATCGACGGCGCGCAGGCGGTTCCTCATGGAAAAGTAAACATCTCCGATCTTGGTTGCGACTTCTACGTTTTCTCCGGCCACAAAGTGTTTGGTCCTGATGGAATCGGTATTCTCTGGGGACGGGGCGAATTGCTCAACGCGTTCCAGCCATTTCAGTCGGGTGGCGACATGATTGAGCACGTTTCTGTTTCCGGCACAACGTTTCGTCAGATCCCCGAGCGTTTCGAGGCCGGCACCCCCAATATTTCCGGGGCAATCGGTTTGGCTGCGGCCTTTGATTACATGGAAAACGAAGTGGGCTGGGAAGCTGCCGAAGCGCATGAGCAATCCATTTTGAAATACGCCACCGAGCGTCTCAGTGAAATCGAAGGGCTCCACATTCGGGGAACCGCTCCTGACAAAGTCGGTGTGATTTCATTCACGATGGATTCGGCTCATCCTCACGACATAGGGACGATTCTCGATACCTGTGGAGTTGCTATTCGAGCGGGGCATCACTGTGCTCAGCCGCTCATGGAGCATTACAAGATTGCCGGAACGGCGAGGGCTTCGCTCGCTTTTTATAACAATCGCGAAGACATCGACGCGCTCATCACCGGGCTTGAAAAAGTTCAGCGCTTTTTTGGTTAACCGTCAGTTCATCGGTTTTGGCATCAGCGATTGAGATGACAAGCTGAACGACTGAGTTATCTTCAACAACACATGGACGATCTCGACGATTTGTATCAGGAAATTATTCTCAGCCACAACAAAAGGCCGAGAAATGAGGGAGAATTGAACCCGCATGATCACGAGGCGGAAGGCTACAACCCGCTTTGTGGAGATCGTCTGCAAGTCTACGTTCGTGGCGGCTCTGATCAAATCGAAGCCGTGCAATTTACCGGCGAAGGGTGCGCGATTTCACGCGCGTCCGCATCAATGATGACCGAATCGGTAAAATCTCTCGGCGGTGCAGAACTGGAAGCAAAAATCGCCGAAGTGCTCCAAATTTTGACGGCAAAAGAGGAGCCTACGGTGGATCCATTCGAGATGGGCGAGTTGGCTGCTTTGGTTGGCGTTCGGAAATTTCCACCACGCGTCAAATGTGCGACACTCGCCTGGCACACGTTGCAAGCAGCGCTGAGAGATAAAAATTCGATCTCGACCGAGTCGGACGACTGATTCTTTTTCAATCCAACAGGGGCTTCTCATCGATCCTACCCTATTGGTTCGATTTCGTGATTTTTAATGAAATAAAATCGACACGTCGATGTGATTTTCATACGATTAGCGCATGGGCTCTGGCGACGGGATCAAAATGCAGGAGATTTCGAGAAATAAAAAGGTTCCGAAAAACGTCGCTAACGTTTCTGACGGGAGCTATCTCCAAACCGTGATCGACAATCTCCCGGTCGCGCTCTTTGCCAAAGATGCAGGTGACGACTTTCGGTTTGTGCTTTGGAATAAAGAACAGGAACGGGTCACGACGATTCCTCGTGAAAAAGCACTTGGGAAAGTAGATTCTCAGATTTTTTCCGCTGAAATTGCGGAGTATTTTCGGGATGTTGATCGAGCGGTGGTGAAGCGGGGAAAGAAAGTGGTGATCGCGGAGGAAATTATCGATACCGACGAGGGAGGGGAAATCTATCTGAAAACGGTGAAAGTGCCGATTCGTGACGAAGAGCGAGATCGGACGCTGCTTGTGGGAATCAGTGAGGACATCACCGAGCGCGTCGAAGCGAGGGAGCAGCTGAAAAAGCTGAATGAAAATTTATTCGAAAAAAATAAAGAGCTGGAATCAACCCAGATGCAGTTGATTCAGGCTGCGAAAATGGAGTCGATCGGCCGACTTGCTGCGGGCGTCGCCCACGAGGTGAAAAACCCACTCGCGATGCTTTTGATGGGTGTGGAGTATCTCGATTCAGGAATCGATCCGGATGATGAAAATATCGAAATTATCTTGAATGAAATGCGCGAGGCGATTGAGCGGGCAGACGACATTGTCCGCGGACTGGTCGATTTTTCTTCGGATCGACAACTTGCGAAGGAAGAAACGGAATTGGAAAGTTTGATCAATCACATCCTTTTATTAACTCGTCACGAGCTGACACGGAGTTCGGTAAGTGTAAAAACGACCTTCGATAAAAATTTACCTACGGCGTTACTCGATTCCCGGAAATTCGAGCAAGTCATGATCAATCTGATTTTGAATGCAATCCACGCGATGAAGGATATCAAGTCTCGGAAGATATCGATCAATGTTTCAAAAGAGGAAATCGAAGAGGCTTCTTTAGATGTCGGTGCCCGAACCGCGCGTAAATTTCGTCTCGGTGATACCGTGATTCATATTGATTTGAAAGACAATGGGACGGGGATTTCGAATGAGGATATCGAGAAAGTTTTTGATCCCTTTTTCACCACGAAATCGACTGGCGTTGGCACAGGTCTTGGTTTGTCAGTCGTCCGCAAAATTGTGGAATTGCATGGCGGTGAGATTTCGATACGCAATCGCATTCTCAAAAAAGGGGCCCATGTCCGGATAACGCTGGTGGCACCCCGCAGTCTTTGAAATTTGAAAACCTCAAGAAACTTAACTCAAACACAAACAACTCATGGCACACAAAGTTCTCGCGATTGATGACGAAGCAGGTTTCACCCGTCTCTTAAAAATGAACCTCGAAAAAGACGGGCTTTACGAAGTCCGGGTGGAAAATGATTCGAACATTGCCCTGAAAGCGGCCCTAGAATTTATGCCGGATGTGATTCTGCTCGATCTCGTGATGCCGGGCATGGATGGCGGTGATGTCTCCGCGCTTTTTCAGACGAAGCCGCAATTGAAAGATATTCCGATTATCATGCTGACCGCGCTGATATCCCAGGGCGAAACCAGTGAAGATGCCGTTGCATTGGCCGGAGGAAATCCTGTATTGCCGAAACCGGTGAAACTGGACACGCTCATTGCCTGCATCGAAGAAGTTCTTAAAGGAAGCGCAGCGAGTTAATTGGCGGCCTTCGTCTTTGTTGACGAAGACGAAATTCTTAAATCGGTCACGATTTCAATATCGGCCTCGGAAATATCGGGCTGTTTCTCGATGGACCGGGCCGTTTTATTGGCAACTTCGAGATCCGGCATCTCATCAGCTATGATGCGATAGACCACGTGGATCCATTTCCCTTCGCGGTCGACTTTCTCAACGGTAACATCGTCTTCCGTTGTCGGAAATCCAGCCTCTTGAAGGTTTGCGATCAGGGCCGATTTTAAATCTTCCCGGCTGGAGCTCTTTTTAGAAATCAAAACGGAAGTCAGCGGTACAATCAGGATCGAAACGCTGATGAAAAGGCAGATCACGGTTCGGCGAACCCAGAGCGAGCCATTTCCAGTTCCCTGACCGCGAACGCCGTTGGCAAAAAAATTGAGGGCCGAGGCTAAAATAATAGCAACTACGTTGGTCGCGAAAAGAAGGGCTGCGCCGCTGGCATTGCTCCATTCTTGAAGCGCAAGAGAGATCCCCACCGTCGCGATCGGTGGAACCAGGGCCGCCGCAATGGCAACGCCGGCAAGGGCCGATGACAATCCGGGGCGGGCAATGCAGTAACTCGCCGCAATTCCCGAAAGCGCCGCGACGCCAAAATCGAGGAGATTGGGTCCACCTCGACTAGCCAGCTCACTGGTCAATGTCGAAAGCGGCGCGAGAAACCCCATCAGAGTTCCAATCGCGAGAGCGGCAAGGAATCCGAGAACGATCGCCCGTAAACAGGTTCGCATGAGCGGGAGATTTCCCTGAACCAGTGCGAGTCCGCTTCCTAGAAGCGGCGTCATCAATGGCGCAACGAGCATTGCGCCGATCACGACAGCGGCACTGTCCTGAATTAAACCGAGCGAGGCAATTCCCGTCGCTAGAGCCATCAGCGCCAGGAAATCAAAGCTCCAGCGAGAGTTGGTTTGTAGTTTCTCAAAAAGCTCAATGCGTTCTTCACGAGTCAGCTGAGGAATCCGAAGTGTCATGAAGCGCTCAAGGCGTTGCTTCAATCGATGGTGCATGGACCGCTGTTTTCGAATCACGGCAATCGTCGATGCTTCTTCGCCTTCGAGCAGTCCATCGGGAACAGAGCCAAACAGCTTTCGTTTCACGGTAGTACTGTTGCTGGCCCCAATCAGAATCAAATCATACGAGCCTGCGCTCGCGGCTTCGCGAAGCCCTTCAAGAACTTTGTCTGCCACGACGACTTCCTGAGCAACGTGCTCTTTTTCGAGACGGTCGATTCCAGCATCGTCCAAAACTCGATTGAGAATTCGCATGCCAACCGCCTTCCCATCTTCATCGCCAATGCCCAATTCGATAAAAAGCGCGGTGATCTTTCCTTTAAAACGCTTGGCCACTCGGCTTCCGAGCCGCAGAGCCACCTTTGAATGCGGGCCGCCTGAACTTGGGATCAAAACCGCATCGCATTCTTCCAAACGGCGTGCTCCCAATCTTATTGCCACTGCGTTGCACGGGGCGAGATCAAAAAGCTCGCGACACAGACGGCGAATTTCGGGATCGGAGTCATCCGACCGGTTTTGCCCCACCATAAGAAGCGAAATGCCATTTTTATCGATCTGCTCAAGGACGGCATCTCTATCAGGCGACGCATCGATCGGTAAAATCTGAAGCTCAGGGACAACGTCATGGCCCTCGGTTTTCCAAAGATCAATGTGCCCTTGAACCACCTCTTCCGTCATTGAAGGCGGATAAAAAACAACAAGGCGTGCTTTTTCGTAGGCCAACGCAAAAAGCATCGACCAGCGAATAAGGCCCTCTGCCTCTGCTGAGGACGTGATGAGTGTTGCCACTGGCATACGCCAATGATGACCAGTTTTCCGCTGAGGGTTAATCTAAATTTTACAATATTTTATACCGGCAAAATTTTATTAACTCACCCCAAAAATCAAAAAACATGACCGCTGAAACTGGAGTCGCTCTAATTATCTTTAAAATTTAATTTAATTGAATTATTAAGAAAACTAAATAAACTGTAGTGGCTTTAAGAAGTGCTGATTGGCTCGAAAATTCTGGAAATTTAAAAAATTCCGGTAAAACCCATCAAAACTTCTGAAAGTCAGGGACTTCCCCACCAGCCAATTGCTTGTGAAAAATTTCCCCTCAGATCACCACTTCACCTCCAAACAAGGTTTCGCCGAAAGAGAAGGCGGGCGACCAGTGGCGGTAACGTGCTTGAGTTTTTCCAAAGCCCGTTGAAGTTCGGCTCTCTTTTCCCGAAACATGTCTGATCTCGCCTCTACTGAATCGCTCGCTCTTGTCGATGCGTTTTCCAAACAACGCCTTCTCGTTGTAGGAGACGTGATGCTCGATTGGTTTATTTGGGGCGCCGTTTCTCGCATTTCTCCAGAAGCACCCGTTCCGGTTGTCGAAGTTCAGCGTGAAAATCGTTATCCCGGTGGGGCTGCCAACGTGGCACGAAATATCACGCCTTTTGGTTCGCACATCGAACTGGCTGGACTATTCGGACACGACCCGAATGGGAAACTACTTCTCGAAACGCTTAGCGAAAACGGAATTGGAACAGACCTCCTGCTTCAAACCGGAGGAATTCCGACGATTACAAAAACTCGGGTAATCGCGGGACATCAGCAAGTGGTGCGGATTGACCGTGAGCGTAAAGTATTTTTGAGCTCCGAGCAGGAGCAAAAGGTGGTCGACGGGATCATGAGAATCGCCGATCAGCTCGACGGTGTGATCATCGAAGATTACGGGAAGGGCCTCATCACTCCGAGTCTGGCTGAAAAAATCATCGCCGTCGCGAATTCGAAAAACCTCGTGGTGACGGTTGATCCCAAGCCTGGCAATCCGATTCCCTGGAAAGGATGCACCTGTGTTAAACCAAATCGCAGCGAGGCATTTGCCGCAGCCGGCGTGGAAGATCTCACTCGAAACGACGATGTCCCGCCGCTTGAAGACAAGGTGCTGCTTCAAACAGGTCATCAGCTCCTCGAAACGTGGCAGAGCGATCACGTATTGGTGACGCTCGGCGAATTGGGCATGCTGCTTTTCTCGAAAGACAGCGACGCGCCATTTCACATCCCGACTCGTGCTCAGGAAGTGTTTGATGTTTCCGGAGCGGGCGATACCGCGATTGCCGTGTTCACCTTGGCGCTGTGTGCCGGGGCGAGTGCGAAAAAAGCCGCCGAACTTTCTAATGTTGCCAGTGGCATTGTCGTTGGGAAGTTGGGAACCGCGCCGATTGAGCGCGATGAACTGATTACCGCCCTTCAAAAATGAGCCATTCCGATATCATCGCCGCCACGATTGCTGATCACGCCGCCACAGTGGAACGCTTTCGCGAACAGTGTTCGGAAACCATTGCTGAAATCGCTGATTTGGTGATCCAATCGCTCGCGGCAGGTGGAAAAATTTGTTTCTTCGGAAATGGGGGATCAGCCGCTGACTCCCAACATTTCGCCGCTGAATTTGTGGTTCGTTTCACGAGAAACCGCAAACCACTCGCATCGATTGCGTTTACGACTGACACCTCAATCCTTACGGCGGCTGGGAACGATTTCGGCTACGAGTCCGTTTTCGCCCGCCAGGTCGAAGGCCTGTGTCAGCCGAACGATTTGGTCATTGGAATTTCAACGTCGGGAACCAGCAAAAACGTAGTCGCTGGACTCGAATCAGCAAAGAGCATGGGCGTGAAATGCGTCGCCTTCACCGGCGAAAACGCTGCGACCTGCGGCGATTTTGCCGATGTATCTTTGTGTGTCCCATCGCCCGTCACCGCAAGGGTTCAGGAATGCCACCTTATCGCCGGTCACTTGATTTGTGATCTCGGCGAGTTGGCTTTTTCCGAATAAACAGGGTTGGTTCGAAAAGGTAAAACGAACCAACAGAGTCTGTTCGACGAACCAATAGGGTTGATTCGAAAAAGCAAAACGATCCAATAAGGTTGGTTCGTGCGAAGTCATTTTTTGGAATGTCACGTCTTTTAGATAAATTTCCGATGCTTCACAGCGTCGTTTCGAACGTGAGTTGGCGAATGGCGGAGCGATTGATCGCCGTTGCGTTTTCGACCGGAACCGGTGCCTGGGTGGCACGTTATTTGGGGCCGGAAGAATTTGGAGTTCTCGGGGCAGCGCTTTCGATTTCCATGCGGGATTGATTCCGTCCGCGCCTGAGAAATTTCAGCAGTCCGGATTGGAATGGTTTTATCGACTTTGCACGGAGCCAAAACGGTTGTGGCCGAGGTATTCGAAAATCGTTCCCCGGTTTTTGTGGGGCTCGTTTCGGCAGATTCTGAGTCATTCCTAGCAACCAATTTTCCCAAAAAATAGAAAACGGCGAAGCTGCAAATCTCTTCCTCTCTTCGGGTTGAGATTTGCGGCTTCGCCGTTTTACGTTGTCGCAGATGATCTGGACCTGCCGCGACAAAACATTCGATCTCACCAAACGGGGAGAGATCATGGGAATCCTCAATGTCACGCCGGATTCATTTTCGGACGGCGGTCAATTTGTTGATGTCGATCAAGCTGTCGCTCACGGAATCGCAATGCTGGATGACGGTGCGGGAATTATTGATATCGGCGGTGAGTCGACGCGCCCTGGAGCGGATGATGTTTCAGAATCGGATGAACTTGCGCGCGTGGTGCCGGTCATTGAAGGAATTACCGGTCAGCGCGCCGATGCAGTCATTTCAATCGATACCTCAAAATCGGAAGTCGCGCGGCAATCAATTGCTGCCGGAGCCGTGATTATCAATGATGTGACCGGTTTGAAAGGCGACTCTGAAATGCTTTCGGTCGCGGCGGAATTAAACGCCGGCGTGGTGATTATGCACATGAAGGGAACGCCGCGAACGATGCAATCCGAGCCTCATTACGACGATGTGGTTGCGGAAGTTCGGGAATTTTTTCAGGCTCAGCTGAAGTCGGCTCAAGCCGCTGGGATTTCAGATTCAGCGATCGTTTTTGATCCCGGAATCGGATTTGGAAAAACGATCGATCACAATGTGGGACTGTTACGTGATTTGAAAACGCTCACAGTCGCGGAACGGCCGATTTTGCTCGGCGTTTCCCGAAAATCATTTATCGGAAAGCTGATTGATTCCGAGGAAGTTGCTGACCGGAATTGGCCGACCGTTGCGCTGACATCCTACGCTCGTGAGCAAGGAATTCGCCTCCACCGCGTCCACGAGGTGAAGCCAAATAGTGAAGCCCTGAGAATGACCGAGGCGATTCTAGGTTGAATGGCTTGAAGACTGCTTTTCATTGAACCCATAAATTTATGGAAGACGAAAACCCGTTCCGCGAGGAAGACCTCGCTATTCGCAATCGCCCCGAAGCGTGCACGCTTGTCATTTTCGGTGCGACGGGCGATTTGACCCATCGCAAGTTGATCCCGGCGCTTTACAATCTCGCTGCGGACGGAGATTTGCCGGCTGGAATGCGGGTGATCGGTTTTGCGCGCCGCGAAAAATCAGACGAAGAATTTCGCGAGGGACTCGAAAAACAGAATCGCGAGAACTCCCGTCAGGATCATGACGATGCGTTGTGGGAAACGTTTTCGCAGTCGATTTCCTACCATCAGGCGAACTTTACCGATGCCGAGGGTTACGAGAGCCTGAACGAGAAATTGCTCGAGCTTGAAAAGGCCGGCGGCACAAAGAATCGGATGTTCTACATCGCTTCGGCCCCAGAATATTTTGATGATATCCTCCTGCAATTGGGAAGTGCGAAGCTGAACAAACCGGCTGAAGGAGCGTGGGCACGAGTGGTTGTCGAGAAGCCGTTTGGAAAAAATCTCAAGACCGCGCAGCATCTCAACAAGATCGTCAGCGAAACATTTCCCGAGGCCGACACTTACCGGATTGATCACTATCTCGGCAAAGAAACCGCGCAAAACATTATGGTGCTGCGCTTCGCGAATGCCTTGTTCGAGTTGCTTTGGAACAACCGCTGCATTGATCACGTTCAACTCACGTGTGCCGAACACCTAGGGATGGAAGGCGGTCGGGGAGGTTACTACGACAAGTCCGGCGCGATGCGCGACATGGTTCAGAACCATCTGTTGCAGCTGCTCAGTCTCATTGCGATGGAGCCGCCGATTGATCTCTCAGCCGACGGTGTTCGGGATGAGAAAGTGAAGATTTTCAAAAGCCTGCGTCCGATTCGAACCATCGAAGACGTGTCAAAAAATGTGATTCGAGCCCAATACACTGCTGACACCGTGAACGGCGAAGACGTGGTTGGTTATCGCCGTGAAGACCGTGTGAACCCCGGTTCGATGACCGAAACCTACGTCGGTTTGCGGATCATGATCGACAACTGGCGCTGGGAAGGCGTTCCGTTTTACGTCCGAATGGGCAAGCGTTTGCCAAAGAAAACTACCGAGATTTCGATTCACTTCAAAGACGCTCCCGGGGTTTTGTTCAACTCGCTGCCTGGAGCCGAAATCGTCCCTGGAAACGTGCTCGTGATTCGGATTCAGCCCGACGAAGGCATTTCGCTCGGGATTCGTTCCAAGTTGCCTGGACCATCAGCACGACTTCAGCCGGTGAAAATGGATTTCCGTTATCAGACCGCATTTCGCAAATCGAGCCCCGAAGCCTATGAGCGCCTCTTGCTTGACGCGATGGCCGGCGATGCGACGCTTTTTGCCCGGAAAGACGAAGTCGAGACTGCATGGCAATTTGTCGATGCAATCGAAGACGCGTGGCACAAATCAGATGATCCTCCGGTAATGGCCGAGTATCCCGCCGGATCGTGGGGGCCAAAAGAAGCCGATGATTTGCTCGAACGCGATGGCCGGAAATGGCGGCGTTTGTAGGAAGGTCACTCCACGCAAGCCGAGGCAACTCAGGCTTTATAAGCCCGAGTGACAAAAAATAAACTGCCTTTTTTCGGAGTTGTTGCTTGGGCCCAAAAGCGGTTCGAGCCGTCGCCGGCGCTTGTGCGGCCAATCCTCTGGCCGTTGCGATCCCTTGTCACCGCGCGGTGCGAATGGATGGCGGTATTTCGGGTTATCGATGGGGAGTTGAGCGAAAACGTAATCTTTTGAAAAAGGAAGCGAGAGGTTAGAAACGCAATCCAATGGACCTTTTCAAACCAGA